>ENA-ORXT01003899-ORXT01003899.1-marine-metagenome-genome-assembly--contig:-NODE-3899-length-15908-cov-200.660160_pt1 | contig 15908 bp, 13 predicted proteins | sample MGYA00237868_ERZ511482 | MGnify/ENA metagenome assembly ERZ511482 | reverse complement strand
TCTGATGGAAGCAGAAATCAAAGGTCGTAAACCGACCTTTGAAGGGAAGAAACCTTCACATCAGTGAAGGACGGGAGACATTGAGAATAAACTAAGCTTAACAAGCTTTTGATAATTAAAATTGGCACTTCTAACGGTAGGAGTGCCATTTTTTTTACATAAAAGCGAGATGTTTTACTGTTTTGAAGTTTGAGACGACATAGAAGAAAGAGATATATAGAAAATAGATATGTATCTTTACATTCTTATAACCAACCACTCAGAATATGAAAAGGACTCTTTTAATTTGTCTCATTAACTTTACTTTATTTTGGACTAATATGATTGCTCAAGAATGTAATTCTGAGTTGGATTGTATTGGATTTTTTTTCACTGAAGTAGAAGGTAATATCGGAGATGTAGTATGTACGGAGCAGTATGTGTGTAATTTTACAAATATTTTAGCCTTTCAGTTTGCTATTAAGTATGATAATACTGTACTATCATTTGTCGAATGTAAGTCAGGGGCATTAGAATCATATAACTGTGACGGAATTTTAAATAAGTCCGAAGAAGGAATTATCAGTACACTATGGTTTGATCAAAATGCTAAAATTGTGACATTAGAAGCAGGGACGATAATGTCCACTCTATGTTTTGAAATTATTGGTATTCCAAGTGACGATTCTCCATTGATAGAATTAAGTGCTGATACCGAACCAGAGATTACTATTGGCGATCCAGATGACCCTACTTCAGCTGTATCATCTACTAATATATGCTCAGGTGGAGGTCCAGCCATGTCAGCTTCATGTGCATCCATGGATTCAATAGCATTAGTAGATTTATATAATGCGACAGAAGGCGATAATTGGTTGATCAGATGGTCTTTAGAGAATCCTATAGGGACTTGGTATGGAGTGAGGACTAATGAAAGGAAAGAGGTCATGGAAATTGACTTACAGAATAACAATTTGAAAGGAGAATTACCTTCTTCAATGGCAAATCTTTGTCAAGTTGAGAAAATAGATTTATCACGAAATAGATTAACTGGGAGTTATCCTCAGGAATTTGAGGCATTGTGTAATGTAGCGGACGTCGATTTTTCTTCCAATGAGTTAGGATCTTTTGAAAGCTTCTGTGGAGGTCTAACATCCTCTACATATGACTTATCTGAGGCTGGGATAGAAATATTTCCTAATCCTGTAGAGGATATCTTATCTCTCAACTTAAATGGAAATAGAGCTTTAAGTTCGCTTAGAATTTTTAATGTATCAGGGTTAAAGATGGTTCAATTAGATCAGATCAAAAATGAAACTGTAATAGATATATCAGCATTAAATTCTGGTATCTTCTTCGTCAATATACTTTCTGAAAACGGTGAGTCTTACTTTTCTAAGCTGATAAAAAAATAGATTTGATTATTGTGATTCAGTAGCTAAGAGCGACTATGATTAGTCATCTACTATTTCACTACCATTTGTAAAGGACAGAATGTCTATTTGTCGAAAAAATAAACTCAGTTCAATAGTTCAGGACACTGAATTAAATTAATCTCTTGCCCTAAAATTCTGAACCTGAAATTAAGGAGACATAGCTTTAGAAAATTAAAATACTATTTACTTAAAAAAGTGGATTAATAGAGTTCTCAACCAAAGGTAGCTTGTCTATCTTCTTCTAGCTGCCTGAAAAGACTTGAGAACACTTAGCGGTATAGTCTCTATAGTAGCCCTAATTGAAAATAACCTAATAATATGTCTTTAATAACTTCAAAGTATTAATTTAGACAGCACTCAGCAAGTCTCTAATAAATACAGATGAAAAATAATTTACTTTATTGGTCTATAACAGTAGCCCTTGCAGGCTTTTTATTTGGCTTTGATACCATAGTGATATCGGGTGCTGATAAGCCTATACAGGAATTATGGAATACCTCTCCATCTTTTCATGGTACTTTTATCATGTCTATGGCATTGTGGGGCACGGTCATCGGTGCATTATTTGGGGGCATCCCTTGTAATAAGTTTGGTAGAAAGAATACATTGTTATGGATTGGGATTTTATATACAGTATCCGCTTTAGGATCAGCTTTTGCGCAGGACCCATATTTATTTTCATTTTTTAGATTTATCGGCGGAGTAGGAGTAGGAGCTTCATCTGTAGCTGCACCAATTTATATATCAGAGATAGCTCCTGCTGAGAGAAGGGGTAGGCTCGTAGCTACGTACCAGTTCAATATCGTCTTCGGGATCTTAGTGGCCTATCTTTCTAACTATCTAATAGGGCAATACTTTGGTGATATAGCATGGCGATGGATGCTGGGTATAGAAGCACTACCAGCTGTCATATATACGGTGATGGTGATCGGAGTACCTAATAGTCCCAGGTGGCTCATACTAAATAAAAAGGATGATACAGGAGCACTGGAAGTACTTGAAAGGATTAATCCTCTGACAGATGTAAAACAAGAATTAGCCAATATAAAAAAGTCATTGGATCAGACCTCTGTCAAGTTCTTTTCAAGGAAGTATAAAAAGCCTATTACTTTAGCCTTTTTTATTGCATTCTTCAATCAGCTGTCAGGTATTAATTTTGTGTTATACTATGCGCCTAGAATATTTGAGCAAGCTGGCATCGCAGCTGATGATGTATTAGGTGCATCAATACCTATAGGAATTGTAAATTTTACATTTACTCTGCTAGGCATGTATCTGATAGATAAGATAGGTAGGAAGACACTGATGATCATTGGGTCTATTGGATATATTCTGACATTAGCTGGTGTTGCTTGGGCATTTTCTACAGGAGCTGAAGGTGTACTTGTTGTCACTTTCGTATCAGCGTTTGTTGCTGCTCACGCCATAGGGCAGGGGGCTGTAATTTGGGTGTTTATTTCAGAGATATTCTCTAATGCAGTAAGAGACTCAGGTATGTCCTTTGGATCTGGGACCCATTGGGTCTTTGCTGCAGTCATAACAATGGTTACACCTATGATATTAGCTAATTTTTCAGCTGCATCTATATTCACATTTTTCGCTATAATGATGATCATACAGCTATTATGGGTTGTCATATATATGCCGGAAACCAAAGGAGTAAGCTTAGAAGAGTTAGCTGAAAGACTAAAGTCCTAGATGATATATAGTTAGAGCTATCGAATTCTATGATGAGGGAGTCAAATGAAGAGACTTTAGCTTTTTAATGATCTGATCTTTGTGCCCCATATACATGAGGAATGCCATAAAAAGTAAGGCGATGAAGTGGATCTTTTGCTCCATTAATCCAAATCCAATGATAGCTTTATTTGGACTATCTAAGATATCTGTGATACTGTGACTGGTTATAATTTCAGTCGAATTCATAGAATATGAGGCAGTCGTAAAAAAAACAAGAGGTAAACAAAGTAAAATTACTTTAGATGCTTTATTCAATAGGTCTGATGGTCGAGAATTTCGAATTTTCTTGACTGATAATACTGGCGTGTTGTAATTCATGATTAGAGAAATTGTTAAGTAATTATTAGTATTTACTTTAATTACACTTCAAAGTTAAGTGATTGTAGAACCTTGTTGACTCTACATATGCACAACATTAACCATTCTTATAGTATACATATCGGGAGTAAAACCCTACAGAAGTTAGGAAAAAACCCTAATTCTGTAATTTATGTGTCATTTTCTAATCGATCTCGCTTTATGGTCTTAGATATGTACATGATAATAAAACCGATCATGATAAATGATATCTTAATCATAAACGCAATCAAAGGCCCTGCAAATTCTAAAAAAGATAAGAAACTCAACCTTAAGCCTACAATTGATAAAATGATAGACACGAATCCTAATAACAAAAAGATATATCCGATAACTGTAACGATAGGCTTATCCATATAAAAATAACATTAGTCTCAAGCTTTAGTTGATAAGAAGAAGGATAACTAAGCTCAATTTATTGATTAGGCACAAAGCTACAGTATGTCTTTAAATATCTTTAGCATTTTATGGTTGATCTGAATAACTAAACGTTATTTTCACTCAAAGTTTTTGACGCACACTAAAAGGGTGTCATATTTATCTTTTTTATACAAACAAACGAGACATTTGAAGCTTTCTAAATCGGAATTCAAGAAGATATTCGATACTTATTACAATCCGTTATGTAATTTTTGTACAAAATACTTAAAGGATCCAGGTGATGTAGAGGATGTCGTACAGGAGGTTTTAGTGAAGTTATGGCAAAATCAAGGGAATATAGAACTGCAAAAGGACGTCAAATACTACCTATTTACGTCGGTTAAGAACAAATCAATCGAGATCATTAGATCAAGAAAAAGAAAGCAAGAAATCCTTGATACCATAACTCCAACAAAAAATTATGAGGAGCCAGTAGGGGATGAAGCAGATTTGATCATCTTGAAGGAGAAGTTACATACTTCGATACGACAGTTACCTCCTAAATGTCAGGAGATATTTGTCATGAATAAAGTAAATGGTCTAACTTACAATGAGATATCAAATGAGCTTAATATATCACCCAAAACTGTCGATAATCAAATGCGTAGAGCATTTAAATTACTTCGAGAAAAATTTGGAATCACTAAATAAATCGCGATCACTATGAGTATCGTAAAATCCCTGAGAAACATATTATCCTCTCAAGAAGAGAAAAAAGCAAATATGTGGATTGAAGATTATAATGAAAATTCAACTGCTTTAACCAGTATGTTGACTGAGGAAGCTGATTTCAGCATACTCAAAGATTATAAAGACTTCGATGCATCTAGCGCTTGGAATAAAATTGATCACCTTATTGAAGATGACCAAACTAAAGTACGGCAGTTACCTACATTCATGAAAATAGCAGCTGCAGCGGCAGTCTTATTTATTGCTATTTTTGCTGTAAAGCCATATATATCTGAGACTGCCTCAGCCACTTCTGGCCTTATGGCACAGAATTATGATGCTAAAGAAGAAGTCAACTTACCAGATGGCTCTATCATAATGTTTGACAAAGGATCTTCTTTAGAGTATAATAAGCTTCAGTTTTCAGATGAGAGAGAGATTGCTTTTGAAGGTCGAGCTTATTTTGATATCGCTAAGTCTGATGAAGGAAAGAACTTTGTCATCAGCAGTGGTGACTTTGAAGTAGAAATATTAGGTACTGAATTTGAAATTAATACCATTTCAGAAGTGCCTCAGGTGATCGTCACTGAAGGAAAGGTAAGGGTCACTAAAGGTACTGAGTCAGTCATTATCGTAGCTAATGAAAGTGTATCTGTCATAAATGGTAAAATAGTCAAATCAAATGTACAGAGTAATAATGTAGCAAGCTGGATGTCAGGAGAATTAAAATTCGATGATGAAAGTATTGCTAATGTCATAGAAGATCTGAATCAGCACTTCAATATTACTATAGAAGTGGATGCAGAGAATGATCTTTCATGTCCTTATACCTCATCATATAAAGATGCCAAACTAGAGACAATTTTAGAAGAGATAGCTGTAAGTACAGGCGGGCAAGCCAAAATTACAGCAAATAATGTATCTCTTTCTAACGTTTCTTGTAGTAAGTAAAAGTCATCTAAATATTGTAAATATCGTGGTCAGACGAGTATTCCTTCTTGTCTTGTTATTCTTGTGGAGTGGAGTTCTATGTCTACTACACAGCCAACCAAGAGATGTAAGACTAAATCTGACATCATCCAGTACGACACTTTCAAAATTAATTGAGTCTGTCGAGAAGCAGTCTGACATCACTTTCAGTTACTCAAAGGAAAGAGTCCCACTAAATAAAGAGATAGTCCTGAAGCAAAGTAGCTATTCTATCAGCGATCTGATGGATGAAATCAGTAAAGATCTTTCCCTTAATTATAAGATTAAAAACAATATCAGAGTACTCCTGATTGGTGTACAACCCAATAGAAGGACTCGACGTGTGACTAAGAGTAAAGTGTACACTGGATTCATTATAGATGGTATATCAGGAGAACCACTGATTGGAGCCACAGTGTCTAATGAAAGAAGAAGTAGAGGAGTCATATCCAATGAGATAGGTCTTTTTAGATTTGAGCCTTCGCAAGGAGAAGATTCTTTGCTTATATCCCACATTGGATATTCAGCACAGAAGCTTGCATTCTCAGATGTGGCTACACAGAATTTTATCATTAAGCTATCTCCAAATATAGAGTTTGATGAGATACTAATTCAGTCACCTAATTCAAGAAAACTGGAGACTGAATCTAACTTTAATTATTACTTCAGTAAAAATCAGCTGAGTGAAGGCTTTGGATTTTTAGGTAGTGATCCGCTTAATAAGGTCATGCAGCTATCAGGCATTCAGTCAGGCAGAGAAGGACAAAAAAACATCTATGTCAGAGGGGGGAGTCCTGATCAGAATCTAATGCTGATGGATGGTGTGCCGCTATATGAGACATCTCATGTATTTGGATTTACTTCCATATTTAATGTCAATGCGATAAAAAATGTACAAGTCTTTAAGCATGCTTATCCTGCTAAATATGGAGGTCGATTATCATCCGTGATTGACTTCAAAATGAATGACGGAAATGTGAATGAGTATAAATCTTCTATCGGTATCAGTCCCATCAGTATTAACTTAAATGTAGAAGGACCTATAATAAAGGGTAAAACCAGTTTTAATATTTCTGCTCGAAAATCTATTGTCAATACTTTCTTTAATGAGCCCATAGAGCAATTATTAGGCTTTGATAATTCAGATTTTTCCTTCTATGATGTCAATGTAAAATTGTGCCATCAAATAGATGAGAATAATAAGATTTCTGCTAATTATTATAGGGGGGAGGATAACTTAGAAATATATCAATCCGAGAGTTTTATGTCTAATGCAGATGCATTAAACAGGCGGAGCTATGACAAACTTAACTGGGGGAATCAGCTCTTCAGTGTACAGTGGCATAATAATCTCAGCGACCGAGTATACAGCAAATTCTCAGCGTATGCATCTGACTATCAGTATAATGCAAGATCAGCATTTGAATTTAGAAATAATAATACCGCAGTTGAAGAAGCGAATGCATTAGACATTTCTGCGACAAGCCGAATTATAGATTTTGGACTCAATTCAGAATTTCAGTTTTTTTTGAATAACTCTCTTGATATCACATTTGGAACAGGATTATATCATCATCGGTATAACCCGACGCTGAAGCAAAGTCAAATATTCTTAGATGGCAATCAGCAAGATTTTGCTAATGATGCCCCATTTATTTCTGCAAATGAATTCTTTGCATTTGGAGAATCTAAATGGAGGATGACTGATAGATTGACATTACAAACAGGGCTTCGATATACAAGCTTCTATGTCAGGCAAGAGCAGTATCATTCATTACAACCTCGACTGACACTCATACAGAAAATAGGTGATCATCAGCTGTTGACAGTGTCAGCTACTAAAATGACACAATTCGTCCATTTATTAGTCAATCCAGGTATAGGTCTTCCTTCTGAACTGTGGATTCCATCGACAGAAAATTTACCGCCTGAGAATGCCTATCAAGCGGCCATAGCTTATGGAGGAAACATTGGAAAGTCTTATAAATTTGAGATCGCAGCATATTTTAAGAAAATGAACAATGTAGTAGAATACACGACACCCTTTGATCTCTTTCATACCTTTCTTAATTTCTCCGATATTGAAATTAAGTTTGATACGAATCGAGATTGGGAAAATTTCGTACAGTCAGGTGATAGTGAGTCTAAAGGTGTCGAACTCTCATTACAGAAGATAAGAGGAGATTTCTTATTTGATATGACCTATGTGATAGGAAAGACGGATCGGAGCTTTGTCGGTCTTAATAACGGAAAGCCTTTTCCTTATAGATATGATAGAACCCACGATTTTTCAATAGCTGCAACTTATTTTATTTCTGATAGAATCAACCTTCACACTAATTGGGTGGCTGGCACAGGAGATGCATATACACTTGCTGATGTAAAGAATCGATCCTTGGAGGGCGAAGTATTTCTCTCAGCTTCTAGTCGGAATAATGAGAGACTCGATGCTTACCACCGCTTAGATATAGGAGTTCAAGCGATTAAGAAGATGGAAAAAGCTAATCTGACTTTAGATCTAAGCATATTTAATGTCTATAACAGAAGGAATGTATACTATACTTATTCTTTCAGGAATAGCACCTTAGATAATTCATTTCAATTAGAAAAAGTAAGTCTTTTTCCAATTATGCCTCATTTTAGCATTAACCTTGAGTTTTAGGACAGAGGAAGACAGTATAGAAAGAATCAACCGTTGGTAAAACCACATTAAAATTGAAAAAAATGTTGCTTAAAGTAGTTTCAGACACATTAAAGCTTTTCATATTGTTAATAATCTATATTTAAGAGACTTTTCCTAGATTTTAAGTCTAAATTAGTATCGAATAATACTAAATGATAACTAACTCTACTTTTTTACGTTTTTGTTTGCTTCTCTTAGCTTTTACGGCGATATGTGCGTGTAATAAAGATATAGATGGAGATAATTCTGATTTCAAATCAGTATTAGTTCTAAACTCAGCTTTTTTACCTGGTGAAATAATGTCCGTAGAGCTAACCAATTCAGTAAGTATATTCGATGCGGACTCTGATATAATAGGCGTGGACCACGCAAACGTTTTTGTCACCGATAAAAAATCTGGAGAATCCTTTCCATTAAGTCATGTAGGTGAAGGTATCTATCAGTCTGATTTGTTTAGACCTGCCTATGAAATCAATTACACCATTACAGCCTCTGCTGATGGGTATAGTACTATAGAAGCAACAAGTTCTATTCCATATCCAGTGATCGCTCAAATTTCAGAAGAAACTGAGGGTTTTAATGATGATGGTGATTACGAGGCAGAGATTGAGTTAGAATTTTTAAATGAAGAAAATACGCAGAAATACTATGTATGGGAAGTTGTAAATGAAAACAGTCATTTCAATCAAGACTTTACATTTGATCAAGTGTTAGATAATCCAGTTATGCTAACCAGCCAAAATGATAACACAGACTCAGTTCTTGCGGATGAATCATTCCAGTCCAGAGTATTTTATAGTGATAATGGTGAATATGGAGGTCCTTATACCTCAAGCTTCACGACACTGACCACGCCTTCTTTTGCGGCTCAGTCTTCAGAAGAAATAGATGAAGATGCAGCTCCAAGAATACAAGTACGAGTCATGACAGTGTCAGAAGATTTATATCAGTATTTTAAGAGTATTGAGATATATAGATCAAGAGGTATACATAACTCAAGTATCACTCAGCCTTCAGAAATTTATTCTAATGTTAAAGGCGGTATTGGGATCTTCGCAGGATATCATCAACAGTTTTTAGATTTTAAATAGACTGTGAGTCTAATCAATAATTCTTTCCTTATAAATTAAACTACTGGTATTCGGAGGCATGTTCAGTAGTAGTAAATAAATTCAGAAGTAAGAGAACTGTTGGTCAAGCCGATATGACTTTAGCACTTTTGGATCAAAATCTGTTCAAATACTTGGGTATACTTTAATTCTGTCAAATACCTTTTAGTTGCTTTTTATCTGGATTAGATTCGTTCCCCCGTTTATTGCCATAAACCCTTAAAAGCGAGGTAATATTTCAAATTCAAGACTGTCAATTAATAGACTAAACTTCCCATAGTCTTATTAGTAAAAATCTCTTTAGAATCGTAAAAGGATTTTTAGAAGTGGCGGCTGCCTGCCAGGTACCCAAGACTGAATGATCCTGTAGGGAATTCAATGTCCCAAATGGACATTGAATAATGAAGGAACCGAGGATTTGTCCTCGGGTGGGTTGGCATTAGCTGGCATAGCTTCCGATAGCTATCGGAATGCTTACTTTTTTTGCAATTAAGACTGAATGGTTCCGACAACGTCGGAAATCATAGATTCTAAATGTATCTATGATAAAGAAGGAACCGTACCACTGAGTACGGGTGGGCAGTAAGGCCCGCACGGCGAGTGCAAGTAAGCTTTGCATTTATAGAAAATGTGTTTATGCTTTACTTCTGAATACCCCGTCGGAGAATAGATATTACCCTGCCTTTAGTAGAAGCCCTAATAACGATGACACCATTGCACGTTTATCGCTATAAATAGCTGCATCTGTCCCTTTTTAATAACTAATCGTACTGACATCTCTTGGATCTACAGTATCGTAAATATGAGCGAACTTAGATCCCACTGAATTTCCATTTATAACAAATAACGAATCAATACTAGCTTGGCCCCTGACTTTAAATGGAGCATTTGACCATATCTTTCCACACTTAGATCAGGTACTTTTGTCAATAGTGTCACCCAAGTCTTCACTAATAGGGATATCTTCCAGTGGCTTCAGCTCTTGAGAATTGTTAGCATTTATAGAAGAGTGCCCTTCTGATACATTTTTTCCAACTTTCAATTTTTCAGAAGTGGAGCATGACAAAAAGGAAATAACAATAAAAGATATAAATGACTTTTTCCTTGTGCTGTATTTGTTGCTGCTATTGTAAGATACAATATTTCGATGTGAGGCAAATATATCTGATCATGACAAGTCGATTAGCGACGTAGCTATGGTAGCTTTAGTGGTTGATCTGTTTATTCTGATGTTTCATCGAAATCTAACTGCAATTCGAACTTTCATTAAGCCTTTGAGCATTTCTATATTATACAGCTACCAAATTATTAACTTCTAATACACGTAATATTATATGAATGCACACGAAATAGACTATCGAATCTTTGGAGAAGAAATGCAATATGTAGAGATCGAGCTCGACCCTGGAGAAACAGTGGTCGCTGAACCTGGGAGTTTTCTCATGATGGATGAAGATATAGAAATGCGGACTATTTTTGGCGATGGTACAGGAGAAGAGCAAGGGATGTTCGGGAAGTTACTTGGTGCAGGTAAGCGAGTATTGACGGGAGAAAAACTATTTATGACTGCTTTCACACATGAGGGCAGAGATAAGGCGCAAGTCTCATTTGCTTCTCCATATCCTGGCAAGATCATACCACTTGATTTAAGCCAATTAGGGAATAAGATCGTCTGCCAGAAAGATGCATTTCTATGCGCAGCAAAGGGAGCGCAAGTCGGGATCGAATTTTCTAAAAAGTTAGGGCGAGGATTTTTTGGTGGAGAAGGATTCATCATGCAAAAGATAGAGGGAGATGGGCTTGCATTTTTACATGCAGGGGGATACATAGTCAGGAAAGAGCTTGTCGTAGGAGAGCATCTGCGGGTAGATACCGGTTGTTTGGTGGGATTCACTAAGGATGTAGATTATGACATCCAGTTTGTGAAAGGTATTAAGAACGCTGTTTTCGGAGGCGAGGGATTATTTTTTGCTTCATTGATTGGGCCTGGTTCTGTGTGGATTCAGACACTTCCTATCAGCAGATTAGCAGATAGAATATTATCTAATTCTAAGGGCTACTTCGGTAAAGGTAAAGGTAAAGGAGAAGGAAGCGTGCTTGGCGGCATAGGCGACCTTCTCGATGGAGACGGATTTTTCTAATCTGTCTCCATCCAGATTGTTTCATATTATGGTTTGATCACTTTTTTATCCACATTAGGCACGATCAGAATTGGAATATTTTGGGCTTGATAAGCTTCATTGAATTGTGTAATATCCTTAGTAATGATATCTGACATGTCCTGCTTTAATGATGACCATTCATTGACCAGCTCATCTCTTCGATCCTTAGCACCTTCTGTCAGTCTTGGGTCATTTCCATTAATGCGGCTGATGAGATTCATGATTTCTGCGCTCAGTTGATTGGGAAAATTGATCACATCTTGGAAAGTCTTTTGTTTAGATTGTATGAGTTCTTCTTCCCAAGTGTCTATTTTAGATAATATATTTTTGGTTTGTGTTTGAAGGCTATCGGTGTTCTCCAAGTCTTGCAGCTGATCATCTATGAGTATGATTCTTTTTTTTACTTCTCTGAAGTCATTGACTGATTCATGTATATCCTTGACAGTACTCTCTAAGCGGACTAAGGTTTGCTCTTGCTCTTCATAGGCTTGCTGTGGTATATTCATTCTTGGATCAGAAAGTACGGTAATCGTTTGACTACTTGTATCCTGACCATCATATAGTCTGACCGTATATTCTCCTGGAGAGACATAGCTTCCACTATAGCTGCCTAAGGAGAATACTTTCTCGACACCTGGCAGAATATCTCTTCTGAGATCCCAGCTGAATCTATTAATACCATGCTCAATCTTTAATTGTTTTTCTGCTTGTGGACCACCTTGATATTTTTTAAAGGCTTTGTCTTTTTTACTTGAGTAGCTTCTGACGATGTCTCCGTACTGATTTATGATATCCAGTGTCAGTAAGATGCTGTCTTGATTATCTGGAATCAGGTAATCTATGATGACGCCACTTGAAGGATTAGCTCCTGAATTATCTCCTCTCGAGTTTCTTGATAGATAGCGATGATTGATTTTTGGACTTATTAAAGTGATGTCCTTCATAGCTTCAATGTCAGCTATCTGCTGTACAGGGCTAAGGTCATCTAGTATCCAGAAGGCTCTGCCAAGAGTTGCGACGATAAGGTCATTATTTCTTAGAGTGATGTCAGAGATGGGGCAGAGCGGAAGCCCGTACTGAGTCTTAGTCCAGGACTGTCCCTGATCATGAGAGGTATATAAGCCTCCCTCTGTACCAGCATAAAGTAGGCCAGCGACTTTCTTATCTTCCCTGAGAGCTCTGACCCAGTCTTCTTTCTGTATCCCGCTGGTAATTTTTCTCCATGACTTTCCATAGTTATCAGTCACATGGATCATCGGCGTGAAGTCATTGAATTTATATTTAGTGGATACCACATATGCTTTAGCAGGGTCGTGTGGCGATACTTCTATAGAGTTAATGAGCGTCTCTCCTATACCATTAGGCGTTACATTTTGCCAAGTATCTCCACCATCAGTGGTGATATGGACTAATCCACAGTCACTGCCTACCCATAAGACTTGTGCATCATGAGTAGAGCAAGTCATGTAGCTGATCGTATTATAGACTTCACCTCCTGCACCTTCATTAGTGTAGGGAGCTCCTCCTATGACATGCCTGGACGTATCATTACGAGTCAGGTCTTCACTGATTTCAGTCCAGCTTAACCCGCCATCGGTCGTTTTTAATACTTTGTTAGCTCCGTGATAAATCACAGTCGGATCCTGAGGTGCTGCTACGATGGGTGCATTCCAGTTGAATCGATATTTCATATCTCTGGGATGCCATCCTAATCCAGCTACAGGATGTGCCATGATGTCTTTAGTTGACTTTGTTTTTTCTTGATAGACAGAGATATTGCCCTGATAGCTTCCTCCGTATATCGTACTAGGATCATCATCATCAAATGCTAAGAAAGCACTCTCACCACCTGCGACAGCATACCAATCTTTCTGCCCGATGCCAGATCCATTATTGCGACTAGCGATGGCGACAGTAGAATTATCTTGCTGCCCTCCATAGACAAAGTATGGAAATCGATTATCTGTGATGACTCTGTAAAACTGTGCTGTGGGCTGATTCTGCTGACTCGACCATGTAGAGCCTCCATTAAATGTGATACAGGCTCCACCATCATTCGCTAATATGATGTTAGATGGATTATCAGGATTAATCCATAGATGATGCTGATCACCATGAGGATTAGATATACTCTTAAAAGATTTGCCTCCATCGATGGATTTCAGCATTGGTGCATTGAGCACGTATACGATATCCTCATTCTGAGGATCAGCAAATATCTCTATATAGTACCAAGCTCTGGCCACAGTCACCCTGTCCTTAGTTGTCTGCTTCCAGGTCTTACCAGCATCATCAGATCGGTAGACACCTGCTTTCTCACCTTCTGCTTCTACATTGACATATACCACATCAGAGTTAGCAGGAGATACGTCGATGGAAGTTTTACCGACATGTTCTGGAAGTCCACCTTCTAATTTATCCCAAGTCTTACCACTATCAGTAGATTTATAGAATGCAGATCCGGGTCCTCCGCTTCTGACTTGCCATGGATATCTTCTATGATCCCATGTAGATGCATATAATATTCTTGGGTTATTAATGTCCATGCTTAGGTCTGATATACCTGTAGTCTGATCTACATAGAGTATTTTATCCCAGTTCAGACCACCATCCGTAGACTTATATAGTCCTCTCTCAGCACTTGCTCCGTAGCCCGCTCCTTGTACTGCCACATAGACGATATCAGGATTAGTTGGGTGTATTTGTATCTCAGAGATGTGTCTTGACTGCTTAAGGCCCAAGTGAGTCCATGTCTTACCTGCATCTGTGGACTTGTACACCCCATCACCATGACTGGTCATGACGCCCCTTATGGCATGCTCGCCCATACCCACATAGATGACATTGGGGTCAGAGCCTGCTACTTCTATAGAGCCGACAGAGCCAGTCTTAAAATATCCATCTGAGATATTATGCCAGCTGATGCCAGCATCATCAGTCTTCCAGACACCTCCACCGCATGTGCCCATGTAGTAGATCATCGGATCTGAGATGACGCCTGAAGCTGCCACACTCCTTCCGCCTCTGAAGGGACCTATATTTCTAAACTGAAGACCTGCATAGAGAGAGTCGGTCTGACTCTGTTCTATCTTCTGGCAGTTGGCAGATTCTGGATAGATACTGAAGCCTAAGATAATAGTGAAAAATACAGTGAATAGGTGATTGTATTTCATAAGTCTTTATTTGATGGCTCAATAATAATCAGCATCCTCGCAACTTTAGTTATCTCCCTGAGTGACTGAATTACTGTGTGATAGACATTTTATAATCATAGATTGTCTTCTCTAATATAAAATAACTTCTGAGCAAGAACGATTTTATTCCTCACACTTTTTGATTTCAGCAATAGAGTTTTGCTGTTGTCTCTTGTCTTGAAAATTGAATATAATCCAGCCTCTATTATTTGGACAATATTTCAGAGTTAAAGAATAAAAATAAATATACCATATCTTTGCTTTGCGAGAGACGACAAGCGGTTTTGTTTTTAATACACTTCATATAATAAGAATACATAAACCTCATCCAAGAAATGAACAAAAAAGATATGTCAAAACTTACGAAATAGATGAACTTAAAAAACAAGGATTATTATGAAGGACAAATCGAGATACAAAGAATTTATTGGTTCTGTCCATTTCTCAACTTCAGATGATGATTTTTTTGATAAAATAGAGGGAATAAATGACTCTATAACGTATGAAGGATAAACAGTTTCCAAACTCCAAAAAAGGGCATTCAAAGTGGCAGTTGAAGATTATTTAGAATTATGTAAAGAGACTGGGAAAAAAGTATTTAGATCATTTAAAGGGTCTTTCAATATTCGATTAAACCCTGATTTGCATTTCAAATTTTTCGAAAAAGCCGCTCTTGACGGTAAGACATTAAACCAATACGTGAAAGAGGCAGTAATTGATAAGTTGTGCATTCAGGACGGAAAGCCGACTTATATCAAGCGATGATGACGATCATACTTAGGCATTTTCAGTAGTAGTAAATAAATTTAGAATTAAGAGAATGATCAAATCCACAGCATCCAGCTTCATAAGCAACACTGACTTCATGTTTCGCAAAATACTTAAGTACATACTTTCTTAGCTTATTCGCACATGGCTTAAATGTGGCAGCGGACCCTTCAGAGATATCAGTACAGAAGTGCGGCCCATCCGCTTTGCGGTTCTTTCCCTTAAAGGTCATTTAGACTTTATCTGTTGGCACAGAATCGTTTAATCATAACTCTTCTTCCCGCTTAGTGGTTGGACAAGTTGTGTATGTCGATTCCAATGAATAACTTAGGCGTTGAAGTAGTAACTTTTTTAGACATGTCTAATATTTTTTGATGAATTAATAAATGTCTACTTAAGTTACTGCTTTTTACATGGGTGCT
>ENA-ORXT01003898-ORXT01003898.1-marine-metagenome-genome-assembly--contig:-NODE-3898-length-15915-cov-6.346193_pt1 | contig 15915 bp, 18 predicted proteins | sample MGYA00237868_ERZ511482 | MGnify/ENA metagenome assembly ERZ511482 | reverse complement strand
GCTGGGCGGATGGCTGCCCGCGTGCGATGCCATGGTGTGGCGCATCGACGACGGTCTCGACCGCGATGCCGCCGCCCGGATCGTCACCGCACTCTATCGCCTGTCCGGCAGCGCGTTTCGTGCGCAGATCAACCGCGAGATGACCGAATGACTCCGCCCGCCATACCCCCCCTCCCCGGGACCGTGCGCCCGACCCCGCACCCCCCGGCGCCGACCGATGCCGCACGGGTCGTGCAGGGTTTTCGCAAGGGCGGCCTTGACCGGACCGGGCCTTCCACCTTTATGAACACCATCGCCCGCCGCCGCATCCACCAGAAGCCCGGATTCGCGGAGGGCGACACCGCGACGCTGCACTCCCCCGCCCGGGATGCGCCCGCACCCTCGATCACGCTGTCCCTTGACCGCCAAGACTGGACCCCTATCCCATGAGATTTCTCGACCAGGCCAAGATCTACATCCAGTCCGGCGCGGGCGGCAACGGCTGTGCGTCGTTCCGGCGCGAGGCGCATGTCGAGTACGGCGGCCCGAACGGGGGCGACGGGGGCCGGGGCGGCGATGTCTGGGCCGAGGCGGTGCCGGGCCTCAACACCCTGATCGACTTTCGCTATCAGCAGCACCACAAGGCCGGGCGCGGCCAGAACGGCATGGGCCGCGAGCGTACCGGCGCGGGGGGCGAGGACAGGATCCTCAAGGTCCCCGTAGGCACCGAGATCATCGATCTGGACAGCGAGGAACTGATCGCCGATCTGACCGAAGTGGGCGAGCGCGTGCTGATCGCCGAGGGGGGCAATGGCGGCTGGGGGAACGTGCGGTTCAAGTCCTCGACCAACCGCGCCCCGCGCCATGCCAATCCCGGCCTGCCCGCCATCGAGCGCACCCTGGTCCTGCGGCTGAAACTGATCGCCGATGCGGGATTGCTGGGCCTGCCCAATGCCGGGAAATCGACCTTTCAGGCGGCGGTGACGAATGCGAAACCCAAGATCGCCGACTACCCCTTCACCACCATGCATCCGGGCCTGGGCGTCGTGACGGTGGACGGGGCCGAATTCGTGCTGGCCGACATCCCCGGCCTGATCGAGGGCGCGAGCGAGGGCGCGGGGCTGGGCGACCGGTTCCTGGGCCATGTCGAGCGTTGCGCCATCCTGCTGCACCTGATCGACGGCACATCGGAGGACGTGGCGGAGGATTACCGCGTCATCGTGGGCGAACTGGCGGGCTATGGCGGCGGCCTGGCCGACAAGCCCCGCATCGTGGGCCTCAACAAGATCGACGCCCTGACCGGGGAGGACATCGCCGAAAAGCGCGCCGCGCTGGAGGCGGCGGGGGCCGAGCGCGTCATGGTCCTCTCCGGCGTGACGGGCATGGGCGTGCAGGACGTGCTGCGCGCCATGAAACGCGAGATCGACACCGAGCGCGCGGCACTGGCTCCGGAGGTGGAGGAGGCGTGGGTGCCGTAGCGTGTCTTGAAGGATGCGCGCGGGGCGTGGTAGGATAGCGCGTCACCATGAGGAAGAGCGATGCCCGCCAACGATACATCCGTGGTTCTCGAAAAAGCCGATCTCGATTACGCGAAAAGTCTGGTCGAACAAGGGGTGTACGCTTCCCTGGCTGAGGCGGTGCGGGGCGAACTCGCCCGCGCCCGTGACCTGCGCGTCGAGCAGGATCAGGTGTTGGTCGACGAAGTGCTGCGACGGGCCGGAACTCCGAAAGATCAGTGGATATGGGCGGATAGCGAAACGTATTTCACGGATCGCTTTCGCCGAAAACACGGTCTGGTCGGGAACGATTCGTGATCCGCAGTGCCTTCGATCCGCAGTTCCGGGCGGATATCGACAATCTCGGAGCGCATATCGCGGACATGACGGGTGATCCGGAAGCCGCCCTGCGACGGATCGGGGAAGTCGATGTGCTCGTGCGGCAAATCCTGCTCAACCCCCTTTCGGGATACCGCCTTCACGGTCCTCTCGAAGGATACCTGCGCCGCAGTGGTGGCCGGGACAACAAGATATCCATCATCTTCGAACCGTGTGTCGAAGAGAATTATGTCCTGTTTCTGCTTGCCTCCTTCGGCGGCCAGAACTGGTCCACGACGGCGGCGGCCCGCCTGTGACCTCCGACATCTTCTCCCCCCCCGCCTTCCTTGCCGACGGCACGTCGCTGGTCGTCAAGATCGGGTCGGCCCTCCTCGTCGATCCCGAAACCGGGGGGGTGCGGCAGGCGTGGCTGGATGCGCTGGCGGCGGATGTGGCGATGCTCAGGGGGCAGGGAAAGCGCGTGGCGCTGGTGTCGTCGGGGGCCATCGCGCTGGGGCGCGGTATCCTCGGGCTGCCCCGTACCGCCCTGCCGCTGGAGCAGGCGCAGGCGGCGGCGGCGGCGGGGCAGATCGCGCTGGCCCGGGCCTATGCGGAGGCGTTCGCCCCCCACGGCATCGCGGCGGGGCAGGTGCTGCTGACGCTCGACGATACCAAGGACCGGCGGCGCTACCTGAACGGACGCGCGACGCTCGGCACGCTGCTGGATCTGGGGGTCGTGCCCATCGTCAACGAGAACGACACGGTGGCGACCGACGAGATCCGCTACGGCGACAACGACCGCCTCGCCGCCCGGGTCGCCCTGATGACCAGTGCGGACCGGCTGATCCTGCTGTCCGATGTCGACGGTCTGTATACCGCCAACCCGATGCTGGAGGCGGGCGCCCGGCGGCTCGACCTGGTCCACGGCATCACGCCGGAGATCGAGGCGATGGCCGGGGGCGCGGCCTCGGCCCTGTCGAAGGGGGGGATGCGGACCAAGATCCTCGCCGCCAAGACGGCCCTTCAGGGTGGCTGCGCCATGGCCATCGCCCGGGGCGACCGCCTCAACCCGCTGGCGGCGCTGGGCGAGGGCGCGCCGTGCACGTGGTTCATCCCGACCGAGACGCCCCAGAATGCCCGCAAGCAATGGATCGCGGGCCTGCGCAGCGAGGGCGCGCTGGTCATCGACGACGGTGCGGCCCGGGCGCTGCGCGCGGGCCGCTCGCTGCTGCCCGCCGGGGTCCGCCGGGTCGATGGCGCGTTCGGGCGGGGCGAGCCGGTGACGCTGCTGTCCCCGACCGGCGCGGCGGTGGGCGCGGCGCTGTGCACCTATACCGCCGACGAATGCCGCCGGATCGCCGGTCGCCAGAGCGGCGAGATCGAGGCCACGCTCGGCTATCCGGGCCGCTCCGCTGTCGCGCATCGTGACGATATGGTATTGTGGGACTGATCCATCAGGAGAAGCCCATGGACGTTCAGCGTGCCGACCCGCAAATCCCCGCAACCTATGCGGATGTCGAGGCGTTGCCGCCCCATGTGACGGGGCAGATCATCTATGGCGCGCTCCATGCACAGCCCCGCCCTGCGCCCAGGCATACCCGTGCCGCCAGCACATTGGGTTTCGAGGTCGGTAGCCGGTATGATCGCGGTGGTGGCGGCTGGATCATCCTCGTCGAGCCTGAGGTGCACTGGGGCGGCAATGTCGTCGTGCCCGACATCGCCGGATGGCGTCGCGAGCGGATGACGGCCCTGCCTGAAACGGCCTATTTCGAAACCGTTCCGGACTGGATCTGCGAAGTCCTGTCCCCTTCTACCCGGCGGCTGGACAAGGTGGAAAAACGGGCGCTGTATGCCGAAATGGGCGTCGCGCATCTGTGGCATGTGGATCCGGAGCACCGCACTCTCGAAGTCTTCACGCTCAAGGGGGGCGAATGGCTGTTGACCCATGTGCGCGAGGGGGACGATACCTGCGATGTGCCGCCCTTCGATGCCGTGCCGTTCGGCCTCGGCGCGCTCTGGACCCTGTGAGAAGACCGATGACCGAGAACGCCCCCGTCGATATCACCGCCCTGATGCGCAGCGTGGGGGCCGATGCCCGCGAGGCCTCCGCCGTGCTGGCCTCGACCTCGCCGGAGGCCAAGGCCCGCGCCCTGCGCGCCGCCGCCGCCGTCCTGCGCGGATCGGTCCCGGCGCTGCTGGAGGCGAACGTGCTCGATCTGGATTACGGGCGCGGCAAGGGGCTGACCCCGGCGATGATGGACCGGCTGACGCTGGACCCCGCGCGGATCGAGGCGATGGCGGCGGGGGTGGAGAGTGTCGCGGCCTCCGACGACCCGGTCGGCGCGGTCATCGCGGAGTGGGAGCGGCCCAACGGGCTGCATATCCGCCGCGTGCGCACGCCGCTGGGCGTGATCGGCGTGATCTACGAAAGCCGGCCCAACGTGACCGCCGATGCCGGGGCGCTGTGCCTGAAATCGGGCAATGCCGCCATCCTGCGCGGGGGGTCCGAAAGTTTCCACTCCGCCACCGCCATCCATGCCGCGCTGGTCGCGGGGCTGCGCGAGGCGGGCCTGCCGGAGACGGCGATACAGCTGGTGCCGACCCGGGACCGGGCGGCGGTGGGGGCGCTGCTCGGCGGGCTGGACGGGACGGTCGACGTGATCGTGCCGCGCGGCGGGCGCGGGCTGGTCGAGCGGGTGCAGGCCGATGCGCGGGTGCCGGTCTTCGCCCATCTCGACGGGATCTGTCACCTCTATATCGACGCGGGGGCGGATCGGGAGATGGCGGTCGCGCTGGCCGTCAACGCCAAGATGCGGCGCACGGGGATCTGCGGGGCCGCCGAATGCCTGCTCTTCGACCGGGCGGCGGCGGATGCGGTCGGGCCGGTCGTCGCGGCCCTGCGCGCGGCGGGGTGCGAGGTGCGGGGCGACGCCGACGTGATGGCCGCCGCCGAGGGGGTGGTGCCCGCGTCGGACGAGGACTGGGGGCACGAGTTCCTCGACACCATCATCGCCGCGCGCATGGTGGACGGCGTGGAGGGGGCCATCGCCCATATCCGCGAATTCGGGTCGAGCCATACCGAATGCATCGTCACCGAGGACGATGCGGCGGCGGCGGTGTTCTTCGCCCGGCTCGATTCGGCGATCCTGATGCGCAACACCTCGACCCAGTTCGCGGACGGGGGCGAGTTCGGGATGGGGGCCGAGATCGGTATCGCCACCGGCAAGATGCACGCACGCGGGCCGATCGGGGCGGAGCAACTGACCAGCTTCAAGTACCTCGTGGAATCGAAGGGGGCCGTGCGCGCCTGACGTCCGGCGCGATCTACCCCAGCATCGCCCGCCCCGCCGCCTCGCCGCTGCGCCAAGCGGCCCGGGCATCGCCGCCGCCTCGATCCGCGCCGCACCAGTCGCCGCAGGCCCCGATACGCCCGTCCGCCGATATCAGGAACGGCGCCTCCACCCCCCGCGCCACATGGCAATAGCGCCAGCGATGCGCGGTGCGATAGGCGGCGTCGGTCGGGTCGAGACCGGTCAGGTCGGCAAAGACGGTGCAGAGATCCCGGGCGATGGCGTCCGGGTCGCGCTCCAGATTGGCGGCGGCCCAGTCCGTGCGCGCATGGGCGACATGGCAGGGCGACCCCGCCCTGCGCCCCGGTTTCAGGTCGTCGCGGATGATGCTGGCGAGGGGACCGCCCTGCGGCGTCATGCGCTGCGCCCCCGCCGCATCCCCCGCCACGCCCCCCAGCATCAGCGTGATTCCCGGCTCGTAGGTCGCCGCGCCGGCCGGGGCGAAGGCATCGCCATGCCCATGCAGCAGCGCGGCAGCCTGGGGCGCGGGAATCGCCACGACCACGCGCGAGAATCCGCCATGCCGCGCCCCCTCCTCGTCGGTCAGGTCGAGGGTCCGCGCGTCGATCGCCATGATTCGCGCGCCCATCCGGCTCTCGAACCCTTCGCCGATCTCGCGCGGGAAAGCGTTCATGCGCGGCGTCCCCACCCGCCCGTACGCGCCCCATTCCGGCAGATCCGCCAGCGCGGGGATCGTCTCGGCGGGGATCGGGTCGAAGGCGGGCAGGCCGTGGTCGAACGCGAAATCCCCCCGCCGCCGGCTGGCCATGCGGCCCCCGTATCCCTTGCTCTTGTCGAGCAGCACCACCTTCTCGCCGCCCTCCGCCAGCACCCGCGCGCAGGCGAGGCCCGCCAATCCCGTCCCGATCACTGCCACGGTCATCGCGTTCAGTCCTTTTTCAGAAGTCGTCGTTAAGCCTGTGAGAGATAGTATTTTGGAAAGGCTCAGCCATGAAGAACCTCGTGATGCCCGCCCTCCTGATCGTGCCGGTGACGGTTGGCGCGCTCTGGGTGTTTTCGGGCAACCAGTCGGAGACGAAAGCCGCCCTGCCGAAAGGTGCCGCAGCGGAGAGTGCCAATACGGCGACGGTCGGGCAAGGCCCCTTCGTCGCGCCGACCGAATGCAGCGATCCGCTGGCCTGCGTCGTGCAGAACCATGTCGACCTGAAGGCCGGTCCCGGGGTCGTCGATGCCGCCTGCGGCGCGCGCAGCTACGACGAGCACCAGGGCGTCGATTTCCGTATTCTCGACCTGCCGACGATGATGTCGGGCGTGCCGGTCGTGGCCGTGGCGGACGGCACGGTCATCGGCGCGCGCGACGGCGAATTCGACGGGGCATGGCTGGCCAAGGGCCGCGAGGTCGTGAAGGATCGCGATTGCGGCAACGGCATCTCGATCGAGCATGCGGACGGCTACGTCACGCAGGTCTGCCACCTGAAGCGCGATTCGCTGCTGGTGGAGGAGGGCGATACCGTCAAGCAGGGCCAGCGCATCGGCAGCGTCGGCATGTCGGGCCGGGCCGAGTTTCCGCATGTGCACCTGTCGGTCACCAAGGACGGCAAGCGCGTCGATCCGTTCACCGGCCTGAGTGTCGGAAACGGCAGGGATTGCGGCCAGGCCACGGGTGAAAGCCTGTGGGCCGGGGTCGTGCCGGATCACTGGCAGCCCTCGGCGGGGCCGTTCATCTTCAAGAGCGGCTTTACCGCCGAACCCGTCAACCTCGCGATGATCGAGCGCCGCCCTTCGAACCCCGTCGCCGCCTCCCCCGCACTGGCGTTCTATGCCCGCGCGGTGGGGCTGCGGAAGGGCGATGTCGAGAAGATCGAACTCACCGGTCCCGACGGTTTCGAGCCGATCGGCAGCGTCGGCAGTCCGCTGGCGAAGGGCAAGGCCCAGATCATGCGCTTCGTCGGTCGCCCGGCGAAGGGCGAACCCCTGCCGACCGGGGAATACCAGGGCCGCTATCAGATCCTGCGCGGCGGCGAGCCGGTGCTGGATATCAGCCGCAGCTTCGTTCTGGAATAAGCCTTCCCGATACGAACAGGGGAGGGAGGGGCGCGGCCTGCACGGGCGCGGCCCGCACGGTCGCGCCCCTTCTGCGTTCGGTCCGCGCTATGGCACGGCGGTGGCGTCGACCGCCGTGTCCAGCGTCTCGCCATTCGCGAAGGCCGCCGATACGGGGACCGTTCCGCCGAAGCCCGACCCGATAGTCAGGACCGCCCCGCCGTTGTTCGCCAGCGGCTCGGCGGTCGTCTCCACCCCGTTGATCGTGCCGGAGCCGCCCGTGGCCGTGATCGGGCCGTCGAAGGCCAGTGCCGAGGCATCGATGCCGGTAAAGGTGAAGTCGGTACCCGGTCCCGTCAGGGTCGCCGTACCGTTTTCCACGTCCAGATTCGTGGCCCCCAGATCGTTCGGGGCGAGTGTGTAGAAGGCGGTGAACTCCGATGCCGGGGCCGGTCCTTCCGTGAAGCCTATCGTCTCGACGCTCCGCACGTTGATCTCCGACCCGTCGGCGGCAGTATAGACCGTGCTGCCATCGGCGTTGGCGACGACGCTGTAATTGTCGGCGGTCCCCTTCAGGATCGCCGTATCCGCCCCCGCGCCCCCGTCGATCGTCTTGTTGCCCGTGCCGTTGACGGTGATGCGGTCGTCGCCCGCGCCCGCGTTCACCGTGTCGGTGCCCTGCCCGGTGCTGAAGGTCTCGTCGGCATCCCCGCCGTTCAGCGTGTCGTCGCCGTTCGTGCCGATGAAGTCGAAGGGGGGAGGCATGTCGCCGCCGCCATCCTCCTCGCCGATGGCAAGGGTGGTGGCCATCGGGTTGTCGGGATCGGTCGGGATCGGCCCCGCGCCGTCGCCGATGCCGCCATCGGGTTCGACGGGGATGGGCGCACCGCCGTCCTCTTCGCCGATGGCCTGGGTGGTGGCTATCGGGTCGTTGGGATCGACGGGGATCGGCCCCGCGCCGTCGCCGATACCGCTATCGGGTTCGACGGGCATGGGTGCGCCGCCGCCCACGAACTGCACCGCTTCGATATTGCGGGCGGTGATGCGCGACCCGTCCTCCGCCGTATAGACCGTGCTGCCGTTCCGGCGTTCCTTGACGGCGTAATCCGAGGCCTGCCCCTGCAATTCGAGGGTATCGTGGCCCTTGCCGCCGTTGATCTTCTTGTCGCCGGGGCCGGTCACGGTGATCGTGTCGTCGCCCTTGCCGCCCCGGACGGTGTCGTCGCCGGCACCGGTGGTGATGGTGTCGTCGCCTTTCCGGCCCTTGATCAGATCGTTGCCGTCGCTGCCCTGCAACGTATCGTTGCCGCGCGTTCCCTTGATCGTGCCACCCTCGGGCGCACCGGGGATCGGCCCCGCGCCGTCGCCGATGCCGCCGTCAGGCTCGACGGGCATGGGCGATCCGCTGCCGCTGCCGGTATCGTTCGCGGGGGTCTTTCCGCCGGAACCCGTGTCGCCGGGGGTAGAGCCGCCGCCCCCGGCCTTGTCGTCACCCCCGGCCTTGTCGCCGCCCTTGGACCGGCCGGACGGGGAGCCGCCGTCCTTGCCCTTGCCGGAATCCCCCGCACGGCCCTGCTTGGAACCTGCATCGTCCGCGAGTTTTCTGGCGAAGGAATTCGAGTCTTCGTCACGGCGACCTGCGCCGGAGCATTCATTGGATACGCGCATCGATAGTCTCCCTGACAATATCGACATACTGTATCAAAAAAATTCAACTGTGAAAAGTATCTCGATTACTTGTATCGAAAAAGAACGATTCTTGCCGGGATCATGCGGGTTCGGTCCATGGCAGGATCGCGGGGCGCGGCGATGCGGTGCGACCCTATTTCCCCGTCCACTGCGGATCGCGCTTCTCGATGAAGGCGTCGATGCCCTCGACCGCATCCGCCGCCATCATATTGGCGGCCATGGTGGTTCCTGCATCGGCATAGGCGGCGGAGAGCGGCGCGCCGATCTGGCGGTAGAACAATGCCTTGCCCATCGTCAGCGGTACCGGACTCTTGCGCTCGATGCTGGCGGTCAGGCGGGCGATTTCGGCGTCGAGACCGGCGGCGGGAACCGCGCGGTTGATCAGGCCCCAGTCCTGCGCCGTGGCCGCGTCGATGAACTCGCCGGTGGCCAGCATCTCGAAGGCCCGCTTGGGGTTCACGGTCCGGCTGAGGGCCACCGACGGCGTCGAGCAGAACAATCCCAGATTGACGCCCGAGACGGCGAATCGCGCCTCCTCCGCCGCCACGGCCATGTCGCAGGTCGCGACCAGCTGGCACCCGGCGGCGGTGGCCAGCCCCTGCACCCGCGCAATGACGGGGACGGGCAGGGCGACGAGGCTGAGCATGAAGCGCGAGCACCGGGCGAACAGGGTTTCGTAGTAGTCGCGCTCCGGCGTGGCGCGCATTTCCTTGAGGTTATGCCCGGCGCAGAACGCCTTGCCGTTCGCCGCGATGACCAGCACCTTCAGGTCGCCCCGGGTGCCGATCTCGGCGATTTCCCCCTCCAGCGCGCCCAGCATCGCCTCGGACAGCACGTTGTAGCGGGCGGGGTCGTTCAGCGTGAGGGTGACGCAGCCGCCGACCTCTGCGCGCAGCAGGATGTCGGCGGTCATGGATCGGTCTCCCATCCGAAATCGGGGGTGTCGGCGGCGGGTTCGAACATCGCGGCGACCTCGGCATCCGTCACGCTTTCGAGCGCGGGGTGGGGCCAGCGGGGATTGCGGTCCTTGTCGATGATCTGGGCGCGGATGCCTTCGAGCATCGCCCCCGTCTCGATGAAACGGCGGGTCAGGGCGAATTCCATCCGCAGCGCATGGGTGATGTCGAGCCGCGCGCCCAGCGTCAGGGCGCGGTGCGTGACCTTCAGGCTCAGCGGTGCGCCCCGGCGGATGGCGGCCAGCTGCTCGCCCGCCCAGTCGCCGCCCTGCGCCTCCAGCGCCGCGACGATGGCCTCGACGCTGCCCTTGCCGAAGATCGAGCGGATCTCGTGGCGGGCATCGATGGCCGGCGTCGGGGCGTCCGGGACTTCGTGGCACGCATCCAGCGCCGCCTCCACCGCCTCCTGCGCCCCGTCGCGCCAGTCCACCGCGCGCAGGCGGGCCTCGACCTGCGCCAGCGCGCCCGACGGCACGGTATGGGTGGCGAGGCCGAGGCCCAGCATGTCCCCCTGCCCCAGCCGCGCCCCGGTCAGGCCCATCCACATCCCCGCCGATCCGACGAGGCGCGGCAGCACGTGGGTCGTGCCGACATCGGGGTACAGCCCGATCCCGCATTCCGGCATCGCGAACAGCGCCCGCTCGGTTGCCACGCGATAGCGGCCATGGACCGAAATGCCGACCCCGCCGCCCATCACCGCCCCGTCGATCAGGCTGACATAGGGTTTCGGAAAGCGCGCCACGCGCCAGTTGGTGCGGTACTCGTCCGCGAAGAATTCGACGGGTGCGCGCGTGTCGCCGCCGCGTCGCGCCTCGTACAGCGCGCGGATGTCGCCCCCGGCGCAGAACGCGCGGTCCCCGGCGGCCTTCAGCATCACCGCGCGGATCGCCCCGTCGTCGCGCCAGCGGGCAAGCTGCGCGCCCAGATCGCGGCACATGGCGTGGGACAGCGCGTTCAGGCGCCCGGGCGCGTTCAGGGTGACGACACCCCAACCCTCCGCCTCGTCGAACAGGATTTCATCACTCATGGATCTCACGATAGCGCACCCGGAACCGCCCCGCCACCCGTCAGCGACGATCGCTTTCATACGGTTCCTCGTTGATATCCGGCGCGTTCAGCTGGTCGCGGCAGGCCCGGCGCATCAGGACCGCGCCCAGCAGGCCGCCCACGCCGCACAGCACATAGGGCAGGCTGGGGTTGATATGCCGGACCACCACGCCCGGTTCGATGGCGAACAGCACGATCCCGGTCAGCAGGGCACCGATGCAGGCCCCGCCGAAGAAGAATTCATCCGTCATCAGTTGCAGGCTGCCGAGACCGAAGGCGACCAGAAACCACATCTGGTAAGAGAAACTGAGTTCCTTCCACATCTCCATCGCGCTCACTTCTTCTTCAGGAGTTCCGCTGCCTTGCCGAATACATCCGCCATTTCGGTCGGCAGGAAGATAGTACGGGTATTTTCCCCATCCGCAACCTTTGCCATCGTCTCGATCTGGCGCTTGCGGATCTCGAATTCTACGGCGGTTCCGCCATGCTCGGCGATGGCGCCGGAGACGATCTGGATCGCGTAGGCATCGGCATCGGCGATCACCTTGCGCCCCTCGGCCCGCTTGCGCGCGTCGTAGAGCATGGCGTCGGCGTTGATCTCGATGGTCCGCTTCGACCCCTCGGCCTCGGTGACGGAGGCGCGGCGTTTGCGCTCGGCGTTAAGCTGCTGCATCATCGCGTCGCGGGTCCGCTCGTTCAGCTTCACGTCCAGCACTTCGGCGCGGGTGATGGCGACGCCCCAGTCGCTGGTCGCGCCCGCCAGCTGCTCGCGGATGGCCAGATTCAGTTCGGTGCGGTTCGACTGCACCTTGTCCAGTTCCGTCTCGCCGATCTCGGAGCGCACGATCCCGGCCACGGTCGTCTTGACCGCCGAATCGATGTCGCGGATGCGGTAGATCATGCGTTCGGGCTTCACCACGCGGAAGAAGACGGCGACGGACACCTCAATGACCACGTTGTCATTGGTGATCGCGTCCTGGTGCATCGGCTCCAGCGGGCGCTCCATGATGTCGACCCTGCGCCGCACCGATTCGACGAAGGGGATCAGCACGTGGATGCCCGCCCCGGCGACCCGGCTGTACTTGCCCAGCCGTTCGATCACGTAGGCCTGGCTCTGGGACACGATGATGAAGCTCTTCCACAGGGCGAGCATCAGCATCGCCGCGAGGACCAGCCCCATCCCGAGTGCCAGATTCAGCATTGTCGTCCCTTCTCCGCATTGCAACGTCGGCTTGCAACACTTTACAGCGAAAGGCGCTCAGGGGGAAGGGATGGTTGACGCCAAGCCCCTTGCGCCCCGCCGCCCCGCATCCGACACTGCCGCGACCCTTTCCCCGACGACCAGCCGGAGCCACGCCGATGCCGATCCTCATGCCCAGCGATATCCACGGCGAGACCGCCGGTCTCTACGTCAATCCCGACCGCCTGGACGGGCTGGCCAGCCGCACGGTCGAGCGGGTGCGCGTGACCTATGCGGGGTTCGAGGGGGAGGCGCATGGCGGGCTGACGCGGCCCTCCTGCACGCGGGTCAAGCTGCAATACCCGAAGAATACCGAGATCCGGAACGTGCGGCAGGTCTGCATCCTGTCGGTGGAGGAACTGGAGGCCATCGCCGCCGCCATGGGGCTGGACGAGATCGACCCGCGCTGGGTGGGGGCCAACGTGGTGATGCGCGGCATCCCCGACCTGACGCAGATGCCGCCCAGTTCGCGCCTGATCTTCGAGGGGGGCGTGTCGCTGGTGGTGGACATGGAGAACGCGCCCTGCCGCCTCGCCGCCGAGTCCATCGACGAGTTCAGGCCGGGGCAGGGGTCCGGCTTTCCCGGACACGCGCAGGGCCGCCGGGGCGTGACCGCCTGGGTCGAACGCGAGGGCGAGATCGCGGTGGGCGAACGCGCGCGCCTGCACGTGCCGCCGCAGCGGATCTATCCGCATGTGTGAGGGCAGCGGCGGCGGAGGTGAGTGACCGTTCCAGCTTTTCGCCTGCCTTGCCCCGCCCCGCCCCGGATCGGGTCCGGGGCAGGCGATATTCTCGGGAACGGTCGGTCGTTGTCGCCGTCGGCATGAACCCGGCGAGTGCACGGGGCGGTACCGTCCGTCACCCCGCGACGCCCTTCGCTATCCGAACACCCGCGCGCACAGCGCCTCCAGCGCCCGGGCATCCGCCGCATCGAACGCCGCCGGGTCGTCCGAATCGATGTCCAGCACCGCCATCACCGCCCCGTCCGCCCCGAAGACCGGCACCACGATCTCGGATCTCGTGCTGGCGGCGCAGGCGATGTGGCCGGGGAAGGCGTCGACATCCTCGACCACCTGCGTCTCGCCCGTGCGCGCCGCCATGCCGCAGACGCCGCGCGCGAACGGGATGGACAGGCAGCCATGCCCGCCCTGATACGGCCCGACCGTCAGCATCTGCGGCGCGGTCACGCGGTAGAAGCCGGTCCAGTGGAACCGCTGCACGGAATGGTGCAGTTCGCACACCACCGTGGCCATGCGCGCGACCTCGTCGTCGATGCCCTCCACCAGCGAAGCGATGCGCGCCGTGATCCCGGCGTAATCCGTCATCCCGTCACCCCCAGCAGAACCGCCACGATTCCCGCCCCGACCGCGCCCCCGGCGACCGCCGCCAGCGCCACGGGCAGCATCGGCGTGCGCACCTGCACCACCGCAGGCGGGGCGGCGAAGGGACCGCGCTCGCTCGTGCGCCGATCCAGCAGCATCACCAGCTTCTCGGCGGCCTGGGGCAGGCGGGGGCCGAGGCCGGAGAGGATTTCGGCGGTGGTCTTCAGGTCGCGGGCGATGCCCTCCGGCCCCAGATTGCGGCGCACCCAGTCCTCCAGCACGGGGCGGGCGGCGGTCCACATGTTGACGTCGGGGTCCAGATCGCGGGCGACCCCCTCGACCATCACCATGGTCTTCTGCAGCAGGATCAGCTGCGTCTGCGTCTCCATCCCGAACCGTTCGGTCACGTTGAAAAGTTGCCCCAGCAGCCGCGCCATCGAGATATTGCGCGCCCCCAGCCCGAAGATCGGCTCGGCGGTCGCGCGCAGGGCCTGGGCGAAAGCGTCGATGGGCTGATCGTCGGGCAGGTAGCCCGCCTCGCGATGCACCCGCGCCGCCCGCTCGTAATCGCGCCGCACGAAGGACAGGAGGATATCGGCGTAGAACCGCCGCGTCAGCGGGTCGAGCCGCCCCATGATCCCGAAATCGAGCGCCACGATGCGCCCCTGCGCGTCCACCAGCATGTTGCCCTGATGCATGTCGCCGTGGAACAACCCGTCTCGCAGTCCTTGGTTGAGAAACGACTGGATCACCCGTTCGCCCAGCTTCACCGGGTCGATCCCTTGGGCCACCAGCGCGTCGCGGTCCGAGATGGGCGTACCGTCCACCCAGTCCGACGTCATCACCCGCTGCGAGGAGCGCACCCAGTCGATTTCCGGTACGCGAAAATGCGGGTCGCTCGCGGTATTGGCCGCGAATTCGGATGCCGCCGCCGCCTCCAGCCGCAGGTCCAGTTCGATGCGCGTCGTCTCCTCGAAATGGTCGTAGACGGCGACGGGCTTGAGGCGGCGCGACGACGGAAAGACGCGCTCGACCACCTTGGCCACGAAGCGGAAGGCGGCGATGTCGCGCAGGAAATCCTCCTCGATGCCCGGGCGCAGCACCTTGACCGCGACCGTCCTGCCCTCGGGCGTCACGGCCTTGTGCACTTGCGCGATGGAGGCGGCGGCGATGGCGGGGTCGAAGCGGGTGAAGAGCACGTCGAGCGGCGCGCCGAGTTCGGCGACGACGATGCGCTGTGCCTCCGCATCGTCGAAGGGGGTCACGCGGTCCTGCAACGAGCGCAGTTCGGCGGCGATCTCCGGCCCCACCACGTCGGGGCGGGTCGAGAGCATCTGCCCCAGCTTCACCTCCGCCGGGCCGAGCGCGGTGAAGGCGCGGGCGATGGGGGGCAGCGCCGGGTCGCCTTTCGCGCCGAAGGGCCGCAGCAGAATCTCGGCCATGCGCAGGCCGAACCGCGACCGGCGACCGAGGGACGGCATCGCGCGGATGCACGCGAACGCCCCCGTCCGCGACAGCGTCCCCCCGATCCGCATCAGCCGCCAGAGATGGCCGGGGACGTTCAGGATGCCCATGCGGCGATCCGTCGAGGGGTCAAAGCTTCCAGCCCGAATGCAGCGCCGCCACGCCGCCCGTCATGTTGCGGTATTTCACCTGTCCGAAGCCCGCATCGCGGATCATCCCCGCGAAACGCTCCTGATCAGGGAATTTGCGGATGCTCTCGACGAGATACTGGTAGCTGGCGCGGTCGTTGGCGATCATCTGGCCCATGCGCGGGATGACGGCGAAGCTGTAGGCGTCGTAGGCCCTGTCCATCCCCGCGACCGTGACCTGGCTGAATTCGAGGCACAGGAACCGTCCGCCGGGTTTCAGCACGCGGTAGGCTTCGGACAGCGCATCCTCGACCCGCGTGACGTTGCGGATGCCGAAGGCGATGGTATAGGCGTCGAAACTGTCGTCCTCGAAGGGCAGCGCCATCGCGTCGCCGTTGATCCAGTCGAGTTGCCCCGCCAGCGCGTTGCTCTCGGCCCGCTCCATCCCGGCGCGCAGCATTCCTTCGGTCAGGTCGAGGACGCTCACATGTGTGCCGACGCCCTTCCTGTTCGCCCGGTCGAGGATGCGGAAGGCGATGTCGCCCGTTCCCCCCGCCACGTCGAGCGTGCGCCACCCGGGCCGGGGCGCGAGCCAGTCGATCATCGCCGACTTCCACAACCGGTGCACCCCGCCCGACATCACGTCGTTCATGATGTCGTATTTCGTGGCGACGGACGAGAACACGCCCCTGACGAGGCCGGGTTTCTCCGCCTCCGCCACGTCCCGATATCCGAAATGCGTCTGTTTCTCTGTCATGGAGAGGAGAGATAGGGCGACGGGGCGCGGTTCGCTACGTCAAAAGCGCCGCAGGGGCGAGCCTGTCGCGGAATACCCGCCGCCCGCTGCGCGAAAGCCGCCCCCCGCACAGGGCGGGGGGCGGCATCGTTCGCGTACATGTCGATCGATTACTTCACCGGATCG
>ENA-ORXT01003896-ORXT01003896.1-marine-metagenome-genome-assembly--contig:-NODE-3896-length-15917-cov-4.016098_pt1 | contig 15917 bp, 15 predicted proteins | sample MGYA00237868_ERZ511482 | MGnify/ENA metagenome assembly ERZ511482 | reverse complement strand
CTAAAATTGGTTGGACGTCAGCATCTAAGAGCATTATTATCGTTCTGGCTAATCGTGATTTGTTGAGAGACAAATCTAATCCAGAAACAATACATCCATAGTCAACGTTTGCTGCAATTACTTGAGGTCTGCTTGCCCCAGGAGTAGTCCGTCTTCGTTTTACATGATTTATCGGTTTAAGAATCTTTGTTATTCTATGGTGAATATCTTCTCCCGAAAGTTCTGTTTCAACCTGTACCCAATCTCCAACGGCTGGTTCGGTTCCTTCTTCGAAGCTACCTAACCTTCTTTCGCATTGCAGTACTGCATCATTTGTCTGGACGATGTCCCAGTCGCGTTCTAGGCGGGTTACTCGCCCTGGCTTCGATGATGCATCGCCCTGAAAAGAGCTGTTTAAGTTCTTCCAATGATCATTCCATCCAAATTTTTTTAGTTTCTCATACATAATGTGTGGCCATTCTATTGCAATAATTTATGATCTTGGCTGAGGTGCATAAATCGGGGTTATTAGAATTTCGTTCTCGCTAACTAGAAAGACTAGGGATATAATCGTAAACCTTGGATACAGAAAATAAATTTAAAGTTAGTGTGCCTGGTTCTAGCGCAAATATTGGACCTGGGTTTGATTGTTTAGCAGTTGCAGTTTCGCGGCATGTGTGGGCTGCAAACTATGGTGAAGGCGACCCTTGTGTCCCTACACATATTGCACGTGTTGCCTACGAGAAAGCGGGTGGAGTTGGCAGTATTTGGTTTGGTCATAACCTGGAACCAGGACGTGGTCTAGGTTTTTCTGCCGCTGCCCGTGCAGCTGGTGTTGCAATTGCTTTGCAAGAATCAGGTGTTAGTCTTTCTGATTCTAGGCAAAAGATCTTTGAGTTGGTGACTGATCTGGAAGGTCATGGCGATAACGCTGCGGCTAGTGTTTATGGTGGTTTTAATATCGTAAGAGGTCTCAACGCCTACCAGATGAATATTGATGAACCTGACAAGTTGCTGCTTTGGGTAGCATCGGATCAAAGTTCGACTAAAAAATCTAGAGGAAAAATTTCTTCCACAGTTGATATATCTGATGCTGTGTTTAATATCAGCAATGTTGCTTTGCTTATAGCGTCTTTGTATGAAAAAAAGTTCTCTCAACTTCGAGATGCCACTGAAGATAGATTTCATCAATCACTTCGTTTCGATGCTTCGCCGGATTCAAAGTTAGCTTATGAGGCTGCATTGCAGCTGGGAGCTGATGCTGCCTGGTTGAGCGGCGCAGGCCCTTCTGTGGCTATGATAGTTAAAAGCGAGTTAGTCGAATCTGTTATGGCTGGTTTGCCAGATAGTGGAAAAGCTATGCTGGTTGAAGTTGACAAAAACGGTGTTAAGCAGGGTTAATTGCTTTTGCCGCTTTCTATTTCTGGTTTTTCTGATAAATCAACTGCGCTATAACTAGCTGGTTGGATGTGTAGAGCACCTTTTGAAAGTAGATATTCATAATGAGCGTTTGCTATTTCGCTGAGGTGTTCAGCTGAGATATCTAAATCAATTATCTCGGCTCTTTCCAGCATGTATTGGATTGGGTCTTGTGCTTTAAAGACTATAGGATTTTCTGAATTGTTTTCAGGTGTCCAATGATATGCCTGTATCCATTCAAGATGCAGCCTTAGCGCCTTTCGTAGATCTTCATACGATATTTGTGAGGTTGCTGAATCTGGTAGCGCTTCTGCACAAAATTCTATAGATTCGTGCACATCTACAATGACTTGTCTTGGCATTTTCATTGTTTTTTCGACAGTGAAATCTATTACCGCTAACCCTATCCATACAACTATTATCAAGGTTGCTAATGAGACTGCGATGAGGATAAATACATTCACCGTTTAAATTTAACCATCTTTAGCTTTTTTCATCTCTATAAACTAAAAATATAACTCAGCGAGAAGTCAATACTAAAGATATTATATCTGATAGCATGTTGCGGTTACTGCTTGGAAGGTTTCATGGTTGGAATAAAAACAGAGTCTTTGGAAACTCGGATCAAATCTTTTAATTCAGCGGAGCTTGAAACCTATATTGCTAAACCGGTTAGTGCCGAAAAGAGTAATAAACAAGCTGTGTTGTTGCTTCATGGCTTTCCTTCTCAAGATCTTCAAGCTGCTTATGTTGGGTCTGGTATGGGTGAATTGGCGGACCGGATTTGTGAGAGGCTGGTTTGTCCGGTGGTGAGTATACGTTTTCAAGGATGTGGTACCTCAACTGGAAATTTCAGTCTGAGAACTTGGGTTGAAGACGTTAACTATACTTTGACTTATATGTCATCTGAATTAGGTTCAGGAAATGTTTGGGTTTGTGGCTTTGGCACCGGGGGTGCAGTTGGCATTGTTGCTTCTGCAGGCTCTGAGCATGTTGCTGGTGTAGTTTCTGTGGGGTCTCCAGCCGATTTTGATGATTGGGCATCTAACCCTGATCCTTTGCTTTCTTATTGTCGTGATGTCGGAGCTATTAAAGATAAGAACTATCCTGAAGATCTTGAACTTTGGAAAGCTGAGCTTAGGGAAGTAAGGGCTGTTGAATCAGCAGAGAATTTACCTCCAAAGAGTTTATTAGTCATGCATGGTTCAGAAGATGAGACTGTGCCACATTTTGATGCCAGGTTAATGGCCGATTCTCACGGTCAAGCTGATTTAAGATTCATTTCAGGTGGGGGACATAAGCTGCGGCAAGACCCTAGAGCTATAGCAGTTTTAATTGGTTGGTTGAAACGTCAGCAGGCGAGAGTTGGCACTGCATCAATACTTTAAAGGCTTATTCTGCTAAATTGGCTATTATTCGTTCTTCTGGTTTCGGGTTTTCAAAATTTTTGGTCTCTGAATCAGGATATGCAAGTATTGTTGTATTATTAAAGGTGTTGATTTATGGGAAGTATTTTCGACATATTAAATGAGGTCGGCGGGATGAAAAAGAAATTTGGGCTATCAGCTCTTGGATTAATTATTGGGTTGGGTTTTGGCGGTCTCGTATTTTTTTGGGCGACTGATCCGGATCTTTCTTTTGCTCAAGACATTGTTGATAGCCCTGAAGAAGAAAAAGTTCAGGTAATTTCTGATGATGCGTTACGTGTTGTTTCTTCTGATGATTATGGGATCTCGATTTTTGATTCTGTTCCTACGCTAATTGTTGCAAATACTGACGAGAGTTTTTCTGAGGCAAAGCTAATTGGCTCTGAACTAAATGCTGTGGTTGTAGGTTCTGATGCAGTTGAGTCAAGCTTGTTAGAAGGTCTGGGTGTTAAAAATATTTTGTTAGTTAAATCTTCGACTAATGAAGTTAATAGTGTTCTTGCAAAGTTATCCGATGTTTCCGATGTTGAAGTTGATGAGGTTGTAGCTGCATGTGAGTCTGCTTGTAGCTTTCCAGATGAGCTAGAAGATCAGCTAAATTTGATTGCTGATAGGCAAAGCTTTGCTGATACGTTTGCTGAGCTTGAGGTATCTGATGATTCAAAGTTTGATGATCTTAGGTTGTCTAAGCCAAGTTCAGATTTGGTTGTTGTTGTTAGTAAAGAGTTGAGTGAATCTATGTCTGTGTCTGTGGCGAATTTAGCTTTGGTAGCTTCAGAAATAATTCTTACTCCAACAGATCTTCGGGCGAGTACTAATTTGTCTGAGCTGCTAAGTGATAACGAAGATAAAAGTGTTGTGATTGTGGGTGACGAAAGTCCAGAGACTTATAGTTTTTATTTGGCGTCTTTAGCAAAAGGAAATAGTTTGCCTGGGGGAGGCCAACTTGTGAAGAACCCAGCGGATTTGCCTCAAAAACATTATGTTGCTCTTTACGGTCACCCTAGTGGTGGAGCTCTTGGTGTGCTAGGTGAACAAGGTGTTGATGAAACTATTAAGAGGGTTAAGAGTTTAAGTGCAGAGTATCAACAGGCAGACCCTAACGTTATTGTTGTGCCAACTTTGGAGATAATTACAACTATTGCTTCTGCATCTCCTACTGATGATAATAGTTATTCTCAGAAGTCTCCAATTTCAGAGATTAGGCCATTAGTGGATGCTGCAGCTGAAAATGGCGTGTATGTGTTAATTGATTTGCAGCCAGGGCGCACAGATTTTTTAACTCAAGCAAAAATTTATGAAGAACTACTTAAAGAGCCTCATGTTGGGTTGGCTCTTGACCCTGAGTGGCGACTTAAACCAAATCAGGTTCATTTGCGCCAAGTAGGGTCTGTGGAGGCTTCTGAAGTTAATGAAGTTAGCGAATGGTTAGCTGAATTAACTCGTACAAATAACTTACCTCAGAAAATGTTTTTGCTGCATCAGTTTCAGTTACGTATGATTCAAAATAGAGAGACAGTTGTAACAAGCCATCCTGAACTTCATACCTATATTCAGATGGATGGTCAGGGTTCTCAAGGTTCAAAAGTTGGAACCTATAGTGTGTTGCGGCAAGACCCACCTCCTAATGTTACGTTTGGTTGGAAGAACTTTTATGATGAAGATTCTCCAGCTGTATTAACTCCAGCTCAGACCTTTGCTTTAGAACCCAGACCAGAATTTATTTCTTACCAGTAAATGGACTACAGCAATTTCTTCCTTTTAGAATAATATTGTGAGAATAACTGGCGAGGATACCACTGTTGAACAGATAATTTCTGGAGACCATGCTTTGGTAATCGATGTTGAAAATCGCCTTAGAGATGGCATAGAAAATTTTGAACTAGCAATTGATCAAATAGGAGAAAATTTTGCGTTAGAAGGTGGCCCAGATTTTTCGACATTATTGCAAATGGCAAATTTTAGTTATCATAGAGAAAATATTGATCAGGATGCATTTAGATTAATGGCTAATGCTTTTAAAGTTTTTCGAAGTTCTGTGAGAGCTTTAGGGATTAAGTCTACTGATATTGTGATGTGGCAAGCGGGTAGCCAAAATAATTTTGCGTCATCTCTTCTTGATTTCCATGTTGACTATCCTGATGTTGATGAGGATAGTGAATCTGTTGATAATGAAGTATTTGTTTTAAATGGCCTCTTAACACTTGGTGTAAGGTCAGGGTTTGAAGCTCCAAATAGTGGTTCAGCGATAATATCTGATAAAAGTAAAGCCTATTAACACGACGTTGATTCGGCTTTTACAGCTAGATCTAATAACTTTCGAGCTTGGAATGCAGTATCGACTAAGACTAGATCTCTAACGCTTCTAAATGCTGAAGTTGTATGTCATAGCACTCCTACAAAACTAGTTCCCAATTCGCCTAATCCTGAAGGGTTGCTTGTAAGATTTGCAAGTAACAGGGGAAGAGTTATCATTCGCTTTTCAGCATTCATTAATGGTCGTCCACCAAGTGCAGGAATAAATCTTGATAGTTTGGGAGCAAAAGTTGACTTATTAGATTTTACAGCTAAAACTTTTAATCTTGAAAGAGCTGGTGCAACTCATAATTGTGTTCCATTTACTTCTTTAGTTCATCAAGATCATAGAGTTCCTTGGATTCATCTTTGAATAACAATTCAGCTATTTGCTTATTATGATCTATCTTTGCCAGCACGCTTCTGTTCCTTTTCCCAGACAACAGAGTTGTTTTTAACTGGCATTAGTAACAATTCTGAATTATTTTCACCAATCTTAGAATTACTAAAAACTCGCTTGTATTATTCTAATTCTGTTATAAGTTCTGGTAACTCATTGATGTCGTTGAAAGCAATCGCTGAGACGTTTTCTGCTAATGGAAATGTTTCGCTGCCCGCATGTATTAGAAATGCTTTTTTTAAGTCAAGAGTTTCAACTGCTGATCTCATAGATTTTGTATATTGAGGCGGTGTGGTTCTCTTTATTTCAAAGCCAATTTTTTCTTGGCCACGTACAAGCAATAAATCAATTTCTGCACCTGAATGTGTAGCCCAAAAAAACAATTGATCTTTCCTTGCTTTTAATATTTGGCTAACTTGTGAGATAACGTATCCTTCCCAGGAATGACTTAATATTGGGTTTTTAAGTAATGAATCTTGGGTTTCGATATCTAATAAAGCATGAAGTAAGCCACTGTCAACAATATAGACTTTCGGAGATTTGACTTGTCTTTTCTTTATATTTTCAAACCAAGGCTGTAACTGTTGAACTACCAAAGCAGAAGTTAGAGTATCGAGATAGTTTCTGATTGTTGTGTCAGCAACACCAAAAGCTCTACCAAATCTTGCCCCATTCCAAACTTGACCATGGGCTGCCGCAAGCATATGCCAAAATCTATCATGGGTGTAACTTTGCACTTGAGAACCAAGAGCAGGTAGATCCCGTTCAACAAAAGTTTTAATAAAACCTCTACGCCAGTCAAAACTAGCCTCATCAGTTGATGCCAGTAAAGAACGTGGAAATCCTCCACGTGTCCAATGGTTTTCTGAATTAATGTGATCTAGTTCATCTATTCCAAGAGGTTGTAACTCGTGATAAATTATTCTGCCAGCTAACGTTTCGGAAGATTTATTAAGCAACTCAGCTGATGCACTGCCTAAAACGAGAAATCTTTTGGTTGGATTTCTATCAACGTAGCCTCTTAGGAAGGGAAACAAGTCGGGTTTGTGTTGGATCTCGTCTAATACGATAAGACCTTTTATGGAGTTAAACAATAACTCAGGTTCGGCTAATTGAGCAATATCAGATGGGTTTTCTAAATCAAAGTACTTAGAACTCGGTAAATGCTCCTTTAATACCAATTTTGCAAGAGTTGTCTTTCCAACTTGTCTTGTTCCAAGGAGACCTACGACAGGACTGTCTTTAAGAAGAGAGCTATTCTCTTATGGTGGTAGTTTCTCGGGATCTCCATAATTGGAATCATACTTGAAATATCGGTCGTTGTCACCGAGATTTCAATGAAGATTCATGAAAGTTGGCGTTTTATGGGTATAAAAACCACAAAAACCCCAAGTTTGTGTAGAAAATATACTACTAAGATAACAATTAAAGCCAGATTCTTTACTTGCTTATTCTGACTTATCTTTTCCTGCTAGCTTTTGTTGCTTTTTCCAGGCAACGATTTTTTTGTAGTCATCTGGTGAACTTGCATCGGCAACGGTTCTAGGTTGGTTATCTCCAAATGGTGAAACAACTTTTTCCCAATCTTTAAACTTGTATCCAAAACCCTGGCAGATCTAGCAGACTTTTATAAACAGAGTTTGCGTCAGTTTCTGATTCCCAAATCTGTTCTACTTTGCCGTTGAACTCATCAAAAATATATGCTGCCAGTTCATAAATTCTACTTGCCATAACTTTTGGGTAGCGGTGAATGGTAGGTTTGGAACAAATTAGATCAACAAACTCTTGTTCTTCAAATTCGATAACAAACGAAGGTAGTATAGAGTTTTTGGGTAGGGGAGTTAGCTTGTTCTCGGCTCTGTGTTTGTTTATTTTTTCGAGAATTCTATTTGGCCCGTTGAAAGCCCAAAGGATCGAAATTTGTTGATCTAATAACATCGCAACTAATAGAGCAAACCAATTATTATTAATCAGCTCGTCTTTAGCTTGATTTTTATTCAAAGCAATAGACATATATAGATTCATATTAACGAAGTTATTCTTGTTTATGGCTTGCACAAATTTTGATGTAGAAGAAATTGCTTGTCAAAGAATAATTCGAGTCTGGTTTATCATAAAAGTTTCTAGAATAAGTGGGAAGAGTTGAATCAGAACTTTTTATAAATTCTAGAAAGCGGCTAATGACTATTAATTTGAAAGATGCTCTTTCAAAATTTATTGATTCTGAGTTTACTATTGTTCCGAATGATGGATCAAAGCCATTTCGGATGACAATATTTATTAACCCTTCTGATAAAAATGAAATAATAGTTGATGCCGAAGATAAATATGAGCCACGAGTCATTAAGATACGCATCAACCCTAAGTATCATCACTCAGAATATAGAGAGCTAACTCTCGCAGTGCTTCTCTTAGCGAACCCTGGTTTAGTACTTGAAGCCAGCTTGTTAACTAGCCTCGGATATGGTTTAGATATTGGCTCTGAAACAAATAGAAAAAGCCATCTTCTAAATTTTATGAACAGTGTAACTGCTTCAACAGATCCGCCATATCTATATATTAAAAATCAAAAAATCGAAAACAATCAAAGGTTCATCACTGGCCGAGGATTTTGGCCGTATGTGATAGTTGAAAGATCAAGGGGTAAAAAACAGCATCCCAAAAAGATTATGTTGGACTGTTCTGTTGAAGATGTACAAGCAGTTACTACTAAGACGAAGGCTCATTCTTTAGACAGAGTCGAGAAAGTTTTAGAAATCAGGAATGCATATAACAAAAAACCACCTACTCCAGCTAAGAAACGGGCGGTAAAAAAGAGTCCTGCAAAAAAACCTGCAGCCAAAAGAACTACTAAAAAGCCAAAAGTGGGTGCGGAGGTTCCACCTGTAGAGATTTCGCAGGCAGCAAAAGCTAGAGAAAGAATACAAGGGGCTAAACCAACTCCAAAGTCTAAAGGCGCTGCTGTAAAGAAAGGCGCTGTTAAAAAATCAAGTGATAAACCATCAAACAGCAGAAAAGAGCCTTTGACTGTTCAGCAACGGGTGGCTATCAACAAAGCAAATAGAAATCGTCGCTAATCTTCTTTAGACCTTCCAGCTAGCTTTTGGTGTTTCTTCCAGGCAACGATTTTTTTGTAATCATCGGGTGAGCCGGCATCTGCAACTGTTCTAGGTTGATTATCCCCGAATGGTGAAACAACCTTTTCCCAATCCTTAAACTTGTATCCAAATCGCTTACATAGAACAGCTAATGCTATTTTAGATTTCTCTTCCCCAAATCCTGGCAGATTTAAAAAATTATCGTATACCGAACTAGAGTTATTTTCTGATTGCCAAATTTTTTCAACTTCACCGTTGAAATGTTCAGTGCAGTAGCCGGCTAGTTCGTGTATTCTTTTTGCCATCACTTTTGGGTAACGGTGAATAGTGGGTTTAGTCAAAATTAAGTCAACGAATTCTTCTTCTGTGAAATCAAGAATCACTTCTGGAGGTAAAGAGTTTGGTGTTAAGCCATCGTGCCCTTGGCTAGTTCTATAAGTATTAATTTTTTCGACTATTCTATTAGGTCCATTGAAAGCCCAAAGGATAGATATCTGCTGATCTAGTAACATCGCTACTAAGAACGCAAACCAATCATTATTGATTATTTGATCTTTAGTGTGATCCTCATTAAGACAAATTGGCATATGGATATGTTAACGAATTTATCTGGAGAAGAATTATGCTTTACAAAACACCAAAAGAGGTGTATTTTATGTGTATGGCTCGCACAAATATAGATATAGATGAAATAGCTTGCCAAAAAGTTATTGATAAATATAAATTGAGTTCCAAACGTGAAGCAGTCAATCTAGCACTTCGTCGCCTAGCTAGTGAAAAGATTAGCGTTGATGATGCACGCTCTATACGAGGTATTGGTTGGGATGCCGATCTGGATGAGATCAGAAAGAGCAGATCAGATGATTTTAATTGATTCATCAGCCTGGATTGAATTTCTGAGAGATACAAATTCTGAAGTATGTAATTATGTTGACAAGTTGCTTGGCAAAGAAATTGCAATCTGTGATGTAATAAACATGGAAATTTTAGCTGGTGCTAGAGATGAAATTCATCTAAAGAAGTTAAGAAACTTAATGAGCACTGCAACAATTCTAAGCATCAGCTCACAAGATTATGAAGAGGCAGCTTTTCTGTATCGGACTTGTAGAAGGAATGGAAAAACTGTTCGCAAACTAGTCGATTGTCTGATAGCGGCTGTTGCAATCAAAAACGATTTAAAAGTTCTTCACTCTGATATCGATTTTGATTTACTTGCATCAGAAACAGATCTGCAAATAGCCAAACCCACTTAAGGCCATCTAGGTCCTAATTAGTCCAAGAAGGTTCAGATTCAGTATTTACACCGTAGTAAGTGATAGCTTCTGCAACAGTTTCTTTAGAAACCTTACCTCGGTCAGATAGTTCAGAAAGAACAGTAATAACTACATGAGCCATATTAGTCTCAAAGAATCGTCTTAACGAAGACATCTCGTCAGAACGGCCGTAACCGTCAGTGCCTAAAGCTAAGAAGCTTCTAGGAGAGAACTGCGCTATCTGTTCAGGAACAGCTCTTACATAATCAGAAACAGCAACTATTGGGCCTTCAGAGTCCTCTAATACTTCTGTTACCCACGGCTTTTTCTGTTCAGCTATAGGGTGCAGGCGGTTCCATCTTTGAATCTCTAAAGCTTCTTCTCTGAGTCGCTTGTAGCTCGTTGCAGAGAACAGGCTAGCGGCAACACCCCAACGAACAGATAATTCAACTTGAGCGTCACGTGCAGCTTGATGAGCAGTTCCAGAGAAAATGATTGTAGCTTCGATGTCTTGTTTCTCTGGAGCATCCGACCACTTGTATAACCCGTTTAGGATTCCTGGAACTATATGATCTCCAGTTGGTTGAGCTGGTTGAGCATAGTTTTCGTTGTACAGGGTTAGGTAGTAGTAAATGTCTTCGTTGTCTGTGTACATTCTTTTCAGACCGTCTTGAATGATTGCAGACATTTCGTATGCAAAAGCAGGGTCGTATGCTTGGCATGCTGGGTAGTTGGCTGCGATAGCCAAACTGGTTCCATCTTGGTGTTGTAAACCTTCACCGGCTAATGTTGTTCGACCTGCTGTAGCCCCTAGTAAGAAACCTCTAGCTCTCGAGTCAGCGGCCGACCATAGTAAATCTCCAACTCTTTGAAACCCGAACATTGAGTAGAAAGTGTAGAAAGGAACCATTGGGACGCCACGATGTGCATAGCTTGTTGCTGCTGCGATCCAGCTGGCTGTTGCTCCAGATTCTGTTATTCCTTCTTCAAGGATTTGTCCATCAGATGCCTCTGCATATCTGAGAAGTAATTTGTGGTCTACTGGTTCATATTTCTGTCCGAATGGTGCATAAATTTCGAACTCTGCAAACATCGAGTCCATACCAAATGTCCGGGCTTCATCAGGGATGATTGGAACTACACGCTCACCAAACCCTTCTTCACGCATTAGTTCTCTAAGAAGCGAAACAAACGCCATCGTAGTTGATACTTCACGGCCGCCAGACCCATCAACCAAGGCTTTAAATGGGGTGTCTGTGTGTTCTGGCAGTGATAAACGTACATTTGTGGTGCGTTTAGGCAGCGGACCGTTAAGAGCGGCTCGGCGTTCTTGCATGTATTGGTATTCGGGCGAGTCTGGGGCTGGTCTAAAATATGGTGGAATTCCATCATCTAAAGACTCTTCAGGAATCTCTTCGTGTAGATGCAGCCTGTTACGTAATTCAAGTAGCTGCGGCTTAGTCATTTTTTTGATTTGGTGAGTTGAGTTGCGGCCTTCAAAGCCTTCGCCTAAAGTCCAGCCTTTAATAGTCTTTGCTAAAACAACTGTAGGTTGACCTTTATGTTCAGAGGCTTTTTTGTATGCAGCATAAACCTTTTTATAGTCGTGGCCTCCTCTTGGGAGGGTTCTTAAATCTTCATCGCTTAGGTGTTCGACTAGTTTTAGTAATCGGGGATCTGTACCAAAGAAGTGTTCGCGTATGTAAGCTCCCGATTCTACAGCGTATCTTTGGAACTCTCCATCAACTGTGCTCTCAAGGCGTTCAAGTATTAGGCCCTCGGTGTCTCTTGCAAAAATTTCGTCCCATTTGGTTCCCCAAATAACTTTTATTACATTCCATCCGGCTCCACGGAATACGGCTTCGAGTTCTTGAATAATCTTTTGATTTCCGCGAACTGGGCCATCTAAACGCTGCAAGTTACAGTTGATAACCCAAGTTAAATTATCTAGCTTGTCACGTCCAGCTAAAGAAATTGCTCCAAGTGTTTCTGGCTCATCGCATTCGCCGTCGCCCAAGAATGCCCAAACAGAAGTATCATCGGTTTGATCTATTTCTCGGTTCTGTAAATAGTGTAGGAATCTTGCGTGGTATAAAGAATTTATTGGTCCAAGCCCCATTGAAACTGTTGGGTATTCCCAAAATTCTGGCATAAGGCGTGGATGTGGGTAACTTGAAAGTCCATGCCCATCTACTTCAAACCTAAAGTTGTCAAGATGTTGATCGTCTAGGCGGCCTTCTAAATATGCCCGTGAGTACATGCCAGGTGCTGCGTGTCCTTGAAAGTAAACGGCATCTCCTGCTGTTCCATCTTCTTTTCCTTTGAAGAAATGGTTGAAACCTACTTCGTACAAAGCAGCTGAAGAAGCAAATGTTGAGAGGTGCCCGCCAATGCCCTCGGCTCTTTTGTTGGCTTTAATAACCATTGCAGCTGCATTCCAACGAATGTATGCTCGGATTCTTCTTTCAATATGCTCATCGCCGGGAAAATGTGGTTCTTGTTCAGTTGGGATTGTGTTTACATAATCTGTTGAAACTGCTGCTGAGTTGCCCAGTGCAATGTCAGTGCCGTGCTGGCTAAGTCGATCTAAAATGTAGCGAGCTCTTTTACGTCCACGTTGAGAAAAAACTGCATCTAAAGACTCGAGCCATTCATCTGTTTCTTGAGGATCATTGTCAGGGAATTGGGCGAGGAAACTATTTGTCATTATTACAGTCTGCTGGACAAATCAAAGAATTCAATCTTTCAGTCAAATCTTTTTTAAGATGTAACCCATTTGGCTAGAACAGAGTCGAACAGGTCACGTAAACTCAAAGTTTGTTTTTAATTTGATATTTAGTTGGAATTCTTAATCTATATGCGCTTTAATATGTGATCTAAAGTTCTTCTTTCTGAATATTTTATGCAGAGTCATTTTAAGATCTGTATGGAACGCCGTGCTCGCACGCATGAGGGAAGCGAATAACACTGAGGGAATCTAAAATTTATAAAGATCCCCTTCTAAGAAAGAATATATGAAGGTTTATACAGACGGTGCATGTTCAGGAAACCCAGGGCCAGGTGGCTGGGCTTGGGCGATTGAAGATGGTGAGTCTGGAAGTGGTGGAGAAAAAGATACCACTAATCAAAGAATGGAACTACGTGCCGTTCTAGAAGCAGTTAAAAAACTCGATGGTTACATTGCTATATATTCTGATTCAACATATGTAGTTAAATGTTTTAATGATGGCTGGTATAAAGGCTGGCTTAAACGTGGGTGGAAGAATTCACAGAATAAGCCTGTTGCTAACCAAGACCTTTGGCGGGATTTGATTGAGATTTATTTAGATAGATCAGAAGAACTCGAGTTTAATTGGGTCAAAGGCCATTCTGGAGACCCCATGAATGACTTGGTAGATCAAATGGCTGTAGATGCAATTCCTAGATAGGTTATGCGGCTAAAGCTTTGTAGGCCATTTCAACTTCAGCGAGAAGTTGTTTAGCCTTTGATACTTTGGAATGTATTGCGCCTTCACTAGGTCGAATATCTGCTACTAAATAATTGTAGGCTTTTTCGATGTCGTTTACAGTTGCTGTGTTGTTAAGGCCAAGAATTCTTAAATATTGAACACGGTTCGCTGAGGTTTGCAAATTTACTACCGGTTGATGGTTCATACTAATTTTTTCGTTATTAGATATTATTGATGTCATCTTTTGCGGGGCTCCTTAACCTCAAATTATTTATTCACTCTGTGTGGCTATATGCGCACAAAACAACGACTCCTATTCTTAACCAAAAGTCGCGTTAAAACATTGATGACTCTTAAGCTAAATTACCTACATTGGCTATTTTTCGTATATTTACCCAATTTGGATTAGGAATATATTCCTAAATTATGCTGTTAAGTTGAGTATCAGAATCGCAATAACTGAGGAGTTATAAAATGAAAATTGCAAAAATTGGATCTACTGTGTTGGCAGAATCAGATAATACAGTTGTTGTTGAAGGCAATCATTATTTCCCAGCTAATGCAGTTAATTGGAAATTCTTAACTAAAACTGATAAAACATCATCTTGTTCTTGGAAAGGAACAGCAGAATATTATTCTGTTAAGGTCGATGGACATGATTTGGCTAACGTAGCCTGGTCTTATGCAGAACCTCTAGAAAAAGCAACTGAAATAAAAGGCCACATTGCTTTCTATCCGCAGATCACGGTTGAGTAAGCACAACTCCCAGTCTATGTGAGATATGGCAACTGGCCAGGGAACGGTTTTGATTGCAGGGTTGATGGGCGATCTCAACATCACGCCATTCTCGTTGATCGTTCAACAAAGGCATGCTATGGTTCTCTCAAATCTAGAGAGGGAAGCATGCCTGATATTGAGACTTTTGAAATTAACCGAACCGTTAACGGAAGAGTTGTACTGTTAGATACAACCCAAGGAGTAGCAGAAGTTAACATAGTCCTCTACGACCTTGACCAAGACCATAGAACAATACTTAATACCGCTTATACAAATCGTGTCAGCGCAAATATTTCTTTAACTAAGACACTTGATTCAAATTTTTGGGCTCGGATACCGGGTAATCGAATTGGTTCTGTACTTACAAATCAAGATGGAAGGTTTAGCCTAAGTTATACCAGTAGTTCTTATGCCGATAATGCCGAAGAAGGTGGCCCAGACCTTGTGTTAATGGTTCTAGGTCCAGATGTTTCACCAGGGCTTTCAGTTGCTGAACGTCTCTTACACTTTTCCTACGTAACCAGGTCAGATTCTGGCCAGCATGAGTCTTATATTATTGCAATTGACGAAGAAGATCTTGTTAAAAAACGAGTCCCAATCTCAAATATTCCAACAAAAGAGTTCACAGATCTGCAACGAAAATCAGTAATCAAAGAAAAACTAAAATTGCAAGTTGAATCAGATGAAGACAACACTGAATGGAAAAATAATATTTGGCAGTGGTTTACTAAATCAGACATAACAAGTCAGACATATCTTAAACCAGCATCATCTAACAAAGAAGTAAAAAGTAGAGAACTGCAATTAATAAATGAATCTCTTCCTAAAATCTCAGAGATAGGACAAAGCCGAGGAACCGTTGAATTAAAGGTATCTAAACAAGATCTAAATTTATTGCTCCCAGAGTCTGGAGATATAAATGGCAGAGTCAACGATCCGATATTTGTGTCAGCTTGTGATTTATTAGCAGCAAAAGGATTCGGCAATAAACTAACGAGAGCCAAGTCTTTGCTTGATACACACCATGAAATTAAGTTTGCAAATAACTTAGGTATTGAAACAGAAGATGAGACTAATCCTCAAGACAGCACTGATACTCCGGACGATTCCGGCAGCGAAGATTCAGCTTCTATGAACATAATAAGAAACAGAATTTTGGGCCAGCTTCGAGATTTGCCAGCCATTGATCTAACTCAAGAAGTTGACCCTAGAACTGATTTAGAGAAGTTAAAAGATCAAATTCGAAAAATTGAAGAATCAAGTGGGCCGGCTAATGTTGCAGCATTTCATGATTTGAACTCGTTGCAAATGGCTTTTGAAGAGATTTGGACCGAAGCCTTTGATGAATCACTTAAAGCAAAAGCTCTAGAGCTGTATGAGGCTACCACAAAGTTACATGAAGAATATGAAGCCCCTCTGCCAGATTTTCCAGGCATTTTCAATCTTGGTACGTTTTTAGAAGCAGTTGGTGGAATTAAACAGGTCCTTGCCGTAATTGATGAAGTGGACCCTCAGCCAGATCGTAGTGTTAAGAAAAGGAGTTCAACAATTACAAAAAGTGATGGCTCTACTCATACAACAAGCGAAACAGTAATTACCCTAAATTGTACTAATTCAACACACGACCTTGAAGAAGCTATTGGTTTAAATCCAATAGAAAGAGTCAGGCAATTAACTAAAGAATTAGATCAAGCTCTGAAAGAGCCTTACAGTTTTAAATATTATGCACCGAATTCAATAAACTTTGGTTTAATCACCACGTATCGTCAAGAGTGGGTGCCTGAAACGTATCAAGTTGGAAGATTAGTATCGTCAATTCC
>ENA-ORXT01003895-ORXT01003895.1-marine-metagenome-genome-assembly--contig:-NODE-3895-length-15917-cov-11.605366_pt1 | contig 15917 bp, 14 predicted proteins | sample MGYA00237868_ERZ511482 | MGnify/ENA metagenome assembly ERZ511482 | reverse complement strand
GTGGAAAAATCACAACAATTAAGTCACCAAAAGAATGACAGAGAATTGTTAAGTTATTTTTGTCAGACTACTTATCTCTTAAAAAGAGATGGCTACAAGATTGCAGAACAAAAGGAGTGAAAAAACTGTTTATAAAAATTGACAAACAAACCACAGGAAGCAATACAAATTATGAAAGCATACATCTTCTATATTTTCCTATTTCTAAGTGTTTTAACCACTGTAGAAACACAAGCGCAATTAAGCGATTTTATCCATATTGACCAATTTGGCTACAGTCCACAAGCCGAAAAAGTAGCAGTGATTTCTAATCCACAAATTGGATACAATGCCAATGACAACTATACAGCAGGTAACACCCTTGAATTGCGAGATGCCACAACAGACAATGTGGTTTACTCCAATAATACTCAAGTATGGAACAACGGAGCCATCCACAATTTTTCAGGCGACAGCGGCTGGTGGTTTGATTTTAGTGCCTTTAATCAAGTAGGGGAGTTCTATGTTTTTGACCCTTCTACCAACCATCGTTCTGCCGTTTTTGCCATCAATGCAAATCCATTTGAGGAAGTGCTAAAGGCATCCGTAAAGACATTTTACTACAACAGATGTAATGCGCCAAAATCAATGCCGTTTGCCGAATCCAATTGGACCGACGTTGATAACTTTCCGCAAGATGCAGCAGTGCGGTCTGCAAACGATCAGGGAAATCCAGCAACAGCAAGAGATTTAACGGGCGGATGGTTTGATGCTGGAGATTACAATAAATACGTAACTTTTGCACACAACCCAATCCATCAGTTGTTAAGTAGTTACGAAGAAAACCCCGATATCTTTACCGATGATTGGAACATACCAGAAAGTAACAATGGCGTACCCGATATACTAGATGAGCTAAAATGGGAGTTCGATTGGTTGTATAAAATGGTCAATGCTGATGGTTCTGTTATCCTAAAAATGGGAAGCCTTGAATACGATGTCAATGACAGTGCGCCACCAAGCAACAATACCGAACCCAGATATTATACACCAACCTGTTCCTCTGCTTCTTTGTCTATTGCCAGTACCCATGCACATGCTGCTAAAGTATATGCTCAAATTCCTTCTATGCAGGCATTTGCACAAATTTTGGAAAGTGATGCCATTTTATGTTGGAACAGATTTGTAACATTTTACAACAACAATACACTTGAAACCAATTGCGACGACCAAACCGTAAAAGCGGGCGATGCCGATTGGGACGAACAAACTCAAATCAACAATGCAATCGTTGCGGCGGCATATTTATTTGACCTTACTGGAGAAGCTCTGTACTCTGATTTTGTTGTAGACAATATTGGCTTAGCCGAACCAATTCAGTCAGAATTTTATGCACCACATCACATCATTTTACTGGAAGCCATTTTGAACTATGCGACTCTTGCCAATGCCAATCCAGTTACTGCTGATTTTATTAGAAATTCTGTTTTGACTTCATTAAACAACAATTGGGGGAATTATTTTAGCTTTAGCGAAGACGATCTTTATAGAGCGTATGCACCTGATTATATTTTTTATTGGGGAAGTAATATGGGAATGGCGAACATTGGTAATTTGTGTAATACCATAGCAAAATACAATGTTTCACCAACACTCAACAACGATCTTTTACGAAAAGCAGCAGAACAATTACATTACTTTCATGGCGTCAATCCACAAGGAACCGTTTACTTATCAAATATGTATTCCTACGGAGCAGAACGGTCTGTTGATGAAATTTTTCACTCTTGGTTCAACGAAGGAACCGATTGGGACAATGCCTTGACATCACCTTTTGGTCCAGCACCTGGTTTCTTGGCAGGCGGTCCAAATCAAGCCTATACGGGAACACTTACGCCGCCAGCCAACCAACCCTTACTCAAATCTTTCTTAGACTACAACAATGGATACAGCGACGTTGCTTATGAAATTACCGAACCGGCAATTTATTATCAAGCTGCTTACATTCAATTATTAAGTAATTACGTAAATACAGCAAGTATTCCTATGAATGGGCTTGAGTTGTCAGCTAAAGTTTTTTTAGAAGGACCTTATGACGAAGATGAAACGATGAACACAAACCTAACTTCTGTCTTGCCATTGACGCAGCCATATAACAATTCATCATTGCTTTATAATGGAACAGAAAATCTTAACGCAATCCCTGCCAATATGGTTGACTGGATTTTGGTCGAAGCCAGAACGGGAACACCTAATTTAAGCGGAGGCGCAGGAACGACAGTGGTGGAAACCATCGCAGGTATTTTACTTGATAATGGTGAAATTGTTGGTGTGAGTGGTGCGCCCATTCGTTTTGAAAATTTGATAGAGGGCGACGAGTATTATTTTGCCATTCGCCACCGAAATCACCTTTCGGTATTAACGGCAAATCCCGTAACTGCTACAACACAAATGTCCTATGATTTTACCACAAATATTAATCAAGCATTTGGTTTTGCTCAACAAAAAATATCAACAGACGGAAAGGCAATGATGCTCGCTGGGAATGCCAACGGAGACAATGTCATACAAACCACTGACTACGACGCTTGGTCTAATAATCCAGCAGCAGTAGGTGTATACAGTAATATAGATTTTAACCTAGACGGCATCATTCAAGCCACCGATTACGATCAATGGTTTGTCAATAAAGCAAAATTGGGAATCATTGAGTTTTTATAATTAATAGTGACTAATTTTTAAATTTAAAACCTCATACTCTAGTACAAAAAATCATGACAGAAAGAGACGAATATTTTATGAAGAGAGCCATCAGTATGGCAGAAAAAGGAATGGACTCCAATGCAGGTGGTCCTTTCGGATGTGTGATTGTCAAAGACGATGAAATTATCGCAGAGGGACACAACAAAGTAACCTCGACAAACGATCCAACAGCTCATGCCGAAATGGTCGCCATACGAGAAGCTTGTCAAAAACTAGGGACTTTTCAATTGGACGATTGCATCATCTATACTTCTTGCGAACCTTGTCCGATGTGTTTTGGAGCCATTTATTGGGCAAGACCAAAAATGGTTTACTTTGCTTGTACTAAAAAAGATGCTGCTAAGATTGATTTCGACGATCAGTTTATTTATGACGAATTGGATAAAGAAATGGACGATAGGGATATTCAATTTGTAAGATTATTAAGAAAAGAGGCTGTTCCTGTTTTTGATAAATGGGCAGCTAAAATGGATAAAACAAAGTATTAATAGGACTTTGGGATTTCGGGACTTTGGGATTTCGGGATTTCGGGATTTCGGACTTTTTAGTTTTGCTGAACTTAATACACGGTTCACTTACTTGGGCAAGTATAAGTTTTTTGCTAAATTTACGCAGGACAATTATTAGAATACAAACGTTTTTAATTCCCAAACTCTTTTAAAATAAAACTATGGAAATTCAATATGCCTATACAATATTGTATGTAAAAGATGTGCCAAAAACAATTGAGTTTTATGATAAAGCTTTTGGATTCAAACAAAAGTTTTTGACACCAGAAAACGATTATGGCGAAATCATCTCAGGATCAACAACGATTGCATTTGCAAATTTTGAACTTGGGAATGCTAATTTTAAAAAAGGTTTTCAGGGAAGTGATTTAGCCAAAAAAGCTTTTGGTATTGAATTGGCTTTTACCACATCAGCAGTAGAACAAGTAATGGAAAATGCCCTGAATAATGGAGCAATACTTTTAGAAGAAACCGTGACAAAGCCTTGGGGCCAAAAAGTGGGTTACCTAAGAGATATAAATGGTTTTATTATTGAAATTTGTACACCAATCAAAACTTAATACACTGGGTATTCACCAATCTTTAGAGCAAAGTTAGTAATCTAAAATCTACAAAATATAACCATCTCCAAAGAATTTGGTTAACTTGCCACTATGAAAAGTGAATTACCAGAGATCGACTTAAAAGCAAACAGACCAGCGCCCATCTCATTTGATGTTGCGCCTATTTATTTTGATCAAAATACCAATGTTCTAGAAACCACTAAAGCATTACTTGCGGGTGAATACGTTCTGATTAAAGGGTTCTATAGCAATGGTATGACGCTTTTAAACGAACTACAAGCATACCTCAAGAATACACATCCCAATAAAACTTTTCGAGAACAACGGGCGTTTCGAGCCAAGTATCGAAAAATATCGAATCTCATTTTAGTACAAGTCCACGAACACCAATTGGTTGTTAAAAAAGCGCCAGCCATTGGATGGTTGGAAAAATTATATCCTGAAACAGACGACTTTCTTTTGCCTTTTCCACAAATTCAGGGGCTAAACAGTTCTTGGCAATGGTATGTTAAAGGTGTGGTAGTTCCTGTATTAAGAAATAAAATTCATCCCTATTATGGTGTGTATTTTCCGACACGGTTTGAACACCTTCAGCTTTTTGACAATTGGTTAAAGCGGTACGAAGGACCAAAAAAATCAGCCATTGATGTAGGAATTGGATCTGGTGTGCTTTCACTACAAATGATGAAATATGGCTTTCAAAAATCATTTGGAACCGACTTAAATCCAAATGCAATCATTGGCTTAAAAGAATCTATGGAAGGAACGAAGCTCTCCAGAAAAATAGAACTCGATTATGGGCATTTGTTTGGCAAATGGGACAAACAAACAGAGTTGATTGTATTTAATCCGCCTTGGTTGCCAGCACCTCGTGAAGTAAGTCTCCTAGATGAAGCCATTTATTACAACAGCGAACTTTTTCCTGAATTTTTCAAAGAAGCCCAAAAAAGAGTGCTTCCAGATGGTAAAATTGTTCTTTTATTCTCTAATTTAGGGCAAATAACAAAGCAAACCAAAGAGCACCCCATCAAAAAAGAGCTTGAAGAGGAGACACGTTTTACATTGGACGCATTTTATAAAAAATCGGTCAAAAGAGCTTCTGAAAAAACGAAGAGAAATCAACATTGGCGTTCTGAAGAGGAAGTGGAATTGTGGGTTTTAAAGCCATTAAGTAGTCTGACAAAAATAAGTTGACAATTAACTGCCAATTATTTTGAGTGCCTTATGAGGCGTTATTTTACCGCATAGCCTTAGCTACGTGGAAAAATCACAACAATTAAGTCACCAAAAGAATGACAGAGAATTGTTAAGTTATTTTTGTCAGACTACTTAAAACAATAAAAATGGACATTCCAACAGATAGTATTGCGCTCTATGATTCGCTGCTAAAAGGCAATCCTGCTATAGAGCGCAAAGGGAAAACAACGCCTTATACTTCCATCAATGGGCATATGTTTTCTTTTTTAAGTAAGGAAGGTAAAATGGGACTAAGACTTTCTAAAGAAGATTTGGCGGTATTTATTGAAAAGCACCACGCCGAGATGATGGTGCAACACGGAAGAACGATGAAAGAATACGTCGAAATTCCCGACAAGTTACTACAAGACACCAAACAATTGTCTAAATACCTGCAAAAAAGCTTTGACTATGTTTCTGGACTCAAACCAAAGCCTACCAAAAAGAAAAAATAGTCGATATTTGTAGATGTTAGATTTTTACCAAAAAAAAGGTCCATTGCCTCAAGAGACAATGGACCAAATGTAAGTATTTGCATACTAATTCTTAATATTCTAATTTAAATTCAACCCTTCTATTTTGCCTTTTACCAGCAGGAGTGTTATTGCTTGCCTTAGGTTGAGAATCTCCAAAACCACGAGCATTCATACGGCTTTCAGCAACACCTTTCGTTTTTAAGAAATTCAAACAAGATATTGCTCTTTTTTCAGAAAGAATTAAATTGGATTCAGACTTTCCATCATTATCGGTATGACCACTAATGGTTAATTTGTAGTCAGGATATTTTTTCATTAAGCCAGCCAATTGCGTCAAAATAGATGCCGAAGTATTTTTCAACTGAGCACTTCCCGTTCTAAATTCTACATTTTTAATAGCTTCCTCAATTAATTTCTTTTCAGATTCTTCCAATTGCACTTCTGGGCAACCATTATTGGCAGCAGTACCCGCTTTGTTGGGACATTTATCTTTACTGTCAATCACCCCATCGTTATCGGTATCTGGGCAACCTTGGAACTTCGCCAAACCTTTAACAGTCGGACATTTATCTTTACGGTCTTCTACACCATCACCATCTTTGTCGGGACAACCAGAAGGACGAACGCCTTTTTGTGTAGGGCATTTGTCTTTACTGTCTTCTACACCATCACCATCTGTATCTTTAACCGCAGGACAACCGTCTCTATCAGCCAATCCAGCAACAGTCGGACATTTATCATTTTTATCAATCACCCCATCACCATCACTGTCGGGACAACCCGAGGGGCGAATTCCTTTTTCTGTTGGGCATTTGTCATTGGCATCTGAAACACCATCGCTATCGGTATCCTGTGGAGCAACCGCAACAATTGCAGGAGCAGCTACAATCGCCGCTGTTTTAAGATCTGCTTCACTTGGACAGCCATTGTACATAGAAAAACCAGCTTCTTGAGGACATTGGTCGAGTCTATCTACAACACCATCGTTGTCGCTATCAATATCTTCGATGATAACAGTACCATTTTCTGTTTCAATTTCAGTTATTTGAGTGATGTTTGCAATAGGATTATCAACGTAGCGATTGAAGCCAAATTGATAAATCAACCATCCAAAAAAGGCTAGGACTAAGATTGCAATAATAAAATCATCTCGATCTTTTTTATTTTTCCAGTCAAAAGAATTCGTTTCCATTAAGGGTATAGTTGTATTGGTTTTAAGTAAAATTTGTAAATGACTAAACTTATGACTGAAAATTGCCAAAAAGGCACATGTTTTTGCAAAATCAATAAGTATATAAACAAAAACTAAGCTTAGTTTGAAATGCTCCAACCAGATTTTAAGGAACACTCAAGACAAGGGCTTCCCTATACGTACTTCTAAAAAGCCAAATTGTTTGAAAGAAGGTGTTTTATACTCTTTTTTTAGCCTAAACTACCCAAATCCTAAATGAAAAATTGTTTTTTATGAAACAACTGCCAGACTAAAAAAGCGATAGATAGAGAAAATAAGTATGCCAATCAATAAATAACGAATCAATTTATTGGCTTGCGGATGACCCGTTGCAAACCGAGCAGACAGCCAAGCACCTATGATTTGTCCAACCCCCAATAAAAGTCCAAATTTCCAGTGAACTTGTCCGTAATAAAGAAAAAGAAACAAACTGGGAATGGTATAAAACAGTACAATGACAATCTTAATGGCATTGGACTTAACCATTGTAAGTCCTTCGCCCAATATAAGTGCAGATAGCAAAAACACCCCAACGCCTGCTTGTATAAAACCGCCATAAATACCTATAAAAAAGAATATGGCATAACGCAACCATTTTGGTCTATGGGTAGAAACAGCCTGTTCCTTTAGCCAATCTTTGGGTTTAAACAAAATCAATCCCAATAAAAAAATCATCAGTATGCCTATGGTGAAATTTAATATACGAGGATTCAGTTCTATGGCAAGCTGAGTACCCAACAAAGCACCAACAACACTGATGGCAATAATACCTCGATAATTTTTAAGAGAAATAGGGGCTTTTTTCTGGTAAGCAATGGTGCCCGTAATACTTTGTAGTAAAACACCAATTCGGTTGGTACCATTGGCTAGGGTAGAAGGCAATCCAAGTGTGCTCAGCATAGTTAATGTAATAACCGATCCACTACCAGCAATGGTATTGATAAAACCTGCAATAAAGCCCGCTAAGATGGTTAGAGGATAATAGTACCACTCCATTTTTAAAAATCAAGTTCAAAAATTTACAATTGACAAAAATACGGAAGATGTCTGGATAAATAGGGATTGGGGGCTTAGAGAGTTCGGGATAGTACGATTTTATCTATAGTCAACCTCTAATTGGCTGCTATAGTATCACTATCCTTTACAATTCACTATTTATTTTATCCAAAAGATTATTTAAGGTATCCGCTTCCGCTTTAGAGAGATTGTATTGTAAAACTTCTTCACTTTCTTTTTTAATCAAAGGATTCAATTGAGCGAGCAGTTCAATCCCTTTTTCAGAAATACCAATGTCCATTTTTCGCCTATTGGTTGGGCATAAAAAACGATTGACCAAGTCTTTTTTCTCTAAGCGATCAATCAGCCTAGTAACATCAGACGTTTTAAACAACATCACCTCTTTAATATTACCGGGAGAAAGACTATTGGGGTGAGAACCCGCTAAAATTCTAAGAATATTATATTGAGAATTAGTAATGCCAAATTCTTTCAAAACATCATTGATTCGCTTATTTAACTTGTCGGAAGTAAACAATATATTTAGAGTCGCTTTCTGAAAAGGACTCTTAAACGTACGTTGGTTTATTTTACTTTCTAAAGGCATTGTGAAACAAGTAGGTGATTTTTTTTAAGACAAATATTTTGGTTGGATGTTTGAAGTTAGATGTTTGAAACCTGATTGGAAAACAACAATTGTTGCATTTTACCAACCCAACCTCTAACACCCAACTTCTAACAAAACTTTATTGATTATAACGCAAGCGAAATAGACAATTCAAACTCATCGTAAATGGTCTTATCACCCAATCCTTTGATGAAATTACCAGAACCATATTGTACATTAAAATCTGTTCTGTCAATTTCTAAGTCAGCAACCGCCAATTCATCGGTAATATTTGTGTAAAATTTAATCGACTTCGTAATTCCTTTAATGGTTAAATCACCAGTTACTTTGTAATCGCCAGGTGTTCCTTTTGCCGCAACATTGGTAATGACCAAAGAAGCAGTAGGATATTCAGCAACATCAAAAAAGTCAGGTGATGTCAAATGACCTACTAATTTTCCAGCAGTTTCACCTTCTAAATCTGTACATTTTATACTATTCAAGTCAATAACAAAGGCACCACCAGTCAAAGCACCAGCCTTGTCAAAAGTCAAGTCGCCAGATTTTAAATCAACAGTACCTGTATGTGAACCCGTCACTTTATATCCTTTCCAACTAACAACACTTCTATCCAAATCAATAGATGAAGTCGCACCTCCAGCAAATACAGCTGTTGAAGAAAGGGCAACCAATGCCAATAATAGAACTAAATTTTTCATCTGTAATATAATTAAAACGTGATTAAAATAATTTTTATTTAAGAGAACAACAACATTTGTTCACAACAAAGGTAATCACAATATTTGTTGTAAACAAATGAATTTCATAAAAATTAACATTTTAATTAAAAATATCTCGAGGTTCTAGGATTTACGAAGTGGCTAAAAGTAAGAGAGTAGGGGATGTTTTTTGCTTTAAAAACTACTGAAAATCTCAATCGGACAGTCGTACTGATCTCGACATTCATAGTCCCGAACTCAAGTTACTAATAGTTTAGTAACTTTAGGCGAGTAGCCTTGTAACTGTTATTTAAATTCAACTTTAGTAATCTAATATCTAGATATTTAACAAATCATTCAAATTAAATTTATCCAGATTGCTGCCCAAGAAAGGCCTCCAATCTGGAAAATGCAAGCAGCTTTCAGGTGTATTGTGTAAAAGATTTCCGACAATCGTTTCGGCAACAATAATACTACCTAAAGGACCTAAGCGTTCGCCTTTTTCAATGACTTCTGCTTCTTTGAGAATATAAAACCAAAGAGGCGTTTTATACAAAAACTGCCCATCATCGGCTTCCAATATTTTTTGAGTATCCAATTTCGTATTGGCAATCAGTTCTTCTTCTAACAACACCCGAACACCCATCCTACGAGCCATTTGTTGCCCCGACATAAGGTCCATCTTTTTACCAAACAACAATATCTGCTCTGCATAAGATTTACCATTGGCTGTTAAATTTGTACTGATTGGAGAAGCTATTCGGTGCTGATAATCATCGAATATTTCGAAGGCAAGATGACTGAAAGGAGTCATACAGCCAGAAATACAGAAAGCAGCCAGACCAAAAGCGGTCGGGATGGCGAAAGGGGTTCTTTTAAAAAAGCGATTTCCATTGTCCAATGTTTGCTGTAATATATTTTTATTAACCAACTTTGGCAACAAATCATTTACAATCAACCATTGAAAATGCCATCTTACCCAGCACTGCGCCATCGAAAAAATCTTTTCATCATTTATGCGGTGTGTACTCAGAAAATCAACGACCTGATTGTGAAAGCTCATTAGAGAATGAGTGAAATGGAGCAACTGAGAAGGATATTCATTGGCGGGTTCTGCCAAAAAAGGCTGCTCTTTTTTTAACGCAAACTTAGTACTGTTGTTTCGATCATATAAATACGCTTTCGCATTTTGATCAGCGCCATACAGACTGTCGAGGTTAAAGGAAGCGGACCGCTGTCTTAAAGTTGTTTTAGCGATGTTGTGTTCATGTCCCAACCAAAAAAAATCGGGAATGCACATTTCGTGGCTAATAAAAGACAAGAAGGAAAGATAGGAGACTGGAAACGACCCTTTGATGGGGGTTATGGAATAATCATATAAAGATTCCCCTAATTTAATGAGCTTCTTTTCTTCTTTGCTTAATTTTCTACTGAGCTGATGGTGTTGTTTGTAAAAAACTTCTTGCGCATTGGTTAACACAGAAGGCATATCATGGTTTTCTAATAAGTGTAGAAAAATGGCGGCACTATCAAATTGTTGCATAAGTCTGAGGGGCTGTTTAAAAGTGATCAACGTTTGTTGGGATTTCATTTTTGAAAGTAAAAAAGAGTTGTTTGCTAACATGGCAAACAGTCTCAACAAACATTTATTAGCAATACGTAAACAGTTAAAGGAGTGTTACGAATAGAGGAGATAGAAATCATTTTTGTGGGAAATCAATGCTTTTTAGTTGAAAGCCAACGCATCCATTTCATTTTAACAAAATGAAAAGAGAATATTTATTTATCTTTGCGCACTCATTTTCAATCATTATGGTGAAAATGTAGATGAAATTGTGTCTTATTGAGCATTTATAATCTATAAAAGCCAACTAAAAAGCAATTTAATCGTTTAACTAATTTTTGTACAAAAAGAAAAGTAAAAAGATATGGCAGTAATAGGTGCTATACGTAAGCGTGTGGGCTTATTGATTCTTATCATTGCACTTGCAATCATCGCCTTCCTTTTGATGGATGTCTTCAATTCTCAGTTTGGGATGGGACAATCATCTGTGGCGGCTGGTTCAGTAAATGGTACTTCGGTGGACTATACTCAATACGAAAAACGTGTTCAAAACGCTTTGGACAACGAGCAACGAAACAATCCAAACTTATCAGATGCAGATCGTTTGAGAGTTAGAGACAATGCTTGGAATCAATATATTTCAAGTTTGGTATCGGAACAAGAATATAAAAAACTTGGTCTGAATGTCTCGGAATCAGAGTTAAGCAGTTTGTTTACAGGTGACAATCCTGATCCAGAATTGATGACTTTCCCTTCATTTAGAAACCAAGAAACAGGAACATTTGACCCAGCAATGGTTCGTCAATTTGTAACTATGATTGGCAGCGATACTCCTCCTGAAGGTGTACAAGCTTCTCAAATAGAGGCACAGCGTGGTTGGTGGAATCAAGTGTTGACTTATTTTAGAAGTAAAAGAGCCAATTCTAAGTATACCAATTTAATTTCTAAAGCATACATCACTCCGACTTTTATGGCGGAAATGAACAACAGTGCTTCTAATAAAAAGGTAGATTTACAATACACTTTAATTCCTTACACAACTGTTCCTGATGCAGAAGTCAATGTAACAGATGCTGACTTGAAAAGCTATTTGAATGCCAATAGAGGTGTTTATGAAGCTAAATCTCAGGCGGGTACAGACATTGAATATGTTGTTTTTGATGTAAAACCAACAGAAGAGGACAAAGCAGCCATTCAAGACAATTTAGCGAAAGTAGCGCCTCAGTTTAAAAGTACGCCTAATGACTCTTTGTTCATAAATAATAATTCATCAACTCCTTATACAGGTAGTTACTACTTTGCAGGTGATTTCCCTCCAGGTATCAACAACGAAGCACAAATTATGGCTGCTCCAGTTGGTCAAGTTGTTGGTCCTTATTTAGAAGGAAATGCTTACAAGATGTTTAAGGTGATTGACAAAACGTATGTAGCAGATTCTGTCAACGTTAGCCATATATTGGTTAGGTCAAATCCAGCAAAAGCAGATTCTATAGCGGCAGTTGTTGCCAGTTTAAAGGATCAAGTACTTTCTGGTGCCAACTTTGCGACACTCGCTCGTAACAATTCGGCAGATACCAAAGCAGCTGATAATGGCGGTAATTTGGGTTGGGTAAAATTGGCTTCTCCGACAGGACCTGCTGCCTTCCCTGCATTCAGAAATGCTGTTTTTTATAGAGGTCGCCAAGGCGATGTTTTGACTGCTCAAACACCTCAAGGATTCCACATCATCAAAATCAATCAGTCAAATCCAACCAAAGAAGCGGTAAAAGTGGGCATTATTTCTAGAGATATTTATCCTAGTGATGTAACGGTCGGAAATACCTATTCTTTGGCAAATAATTTTGCTTCTGAAAACCGCAGTCTTTCTTCTTTCAAAGCTGCAGCGGAAGCGGGTGGTTATGAAATCAAAGAGGCGCCAAATGTAGCGTACAATGCATACACTGTTTTGGGCTTGGGTGCAACCGATGAATTACCTAGCTGGGCTTACTCTAGTGATGTAGGAGATGTGTCTCCTGTTATCGACGTAGATGGTCGCTATGTAGTTGCAACAGTAGTTCGTAAATTTGAAGAAGGAAAACCAACAGTTGATGCTTTCAGAAATGAATTACAAGCTGCTGTTATGAATGAAAAGAAAGCGGCAAATATCGTCAGTCAATTGGGTAGTAACATCGATCCTAATGCTGCTGCCAGCCAGTTTGGTCAGTCTTCTCAAACAGCTACAGGTATTGCTTTCCAAGGAACCAATGCAGCTTTATCAAATGAGCCTAAAGTTGTTGCTACTGCTGTTGCTATGGACGCCAGTAGTGCACCAAAAACGATTGCAGGTAATAGAGGTTTGTATGTATTGAAGGTAACCAATGTTACAGAGCCTTCTTCAGGTGATACTTCTATAGCCAAGCAAGCTGCAAATCTGTCTACTAGAAGTCAATTGTCGGCTTCTGCGTTAAATGCTTTAAGAGAAGCAGCAGATGTAGACGATTCTCGTTATTCGCTAAAAGGTTATTAAGATTTAGATACGAATGGTCAGACTTTCAAGTCGATACACCGTGTCTAAAATCAGTGTATAATATTCAAAATAGAAAGCCCAGCTGCCATTATGTGTAGCTGGGCTTTTTTAATAATTTGCTAATAGCTATTTAAGAGTTTATATGCAATCAACATCTCAAATCCCACCTAATTAATAAGACTATGCCTACCATATCTAGAAAAGGACAAAAAATGCCAGCCTCACCCATTCGAAAATTGGTTGCTTATGCTGACGAAGCAAAAGAAAGGGGTATTGAAGTATTACATTTGAATATTGGTCAGCCCGATATCAAAACGCCTAAAGTTATGCTAGACGCTTTTAGGAATTTTGACTTTGATGTATTGGCGTATACCCATTCACAAGGCAGTATCGAGTATCGAACAAAGCTGGTTGAGTATTACAACCAAGAACGCATCAACGCCAATATTACAAAAGACGACATTCTGGCAACACTAGGTGGTTCCGAAGCACTGATGATTGCACTACATACTTGTGTAGACACGGGGGGAGAGGTCATTGTACCAGAACCTTTTTATGCCAATTATTACGGATTTACCATTACAGGGGACATTCATCTCAAGCCCATTACCACAAGTATTGACAACGGATTTGCCCTTCCGCCCGAATCTGCTTTTGATGCTATGATTACCGATAAAACTCAGGCAATTCTTATCTGTAACCCCAACAATCCAACAGGAAATTTATACACTATTGAAGAATTGGAATTCCTCAAAAGAATTTGTATCAAACACGATTTGTTTTTATTTGCCGACGAAGTTTACCGAGAATTTGTCTACGATGGTTTGGTTCATACTTCTATTTTATCCATAGAGGAATTGGAGAACCACGCAGTAGTCATCGATTCTGTCTCTAAAAGATACAGTGCTTGTGGCGCACGATTGGGTGCTTTGGTCAGTAAAAACAAAGAGGTCATACAAGCAGGATTAAAATTTGCACAGTCTCGATTATCCCCACCTACTTTAAGTGAAATTGCAGGAGCGGCAGCCTTAGATACACCAGAAAGTTATTTTGAAGATATTGTAAAAGAATACATTTCAAGAAGAGACTTATTGGTCGAGGAACTCAATAAAATAGAAGGCGTTGTTTGTCCAAAACCCACAGGTGCTTTTTACACCTTTGTCGAACTCCCTGTGGCAGACTCCGATCATTTTTGCCAGTGGATGCTCGAATCTTTTTCTCACAATGGACAAACCGTAATGATGGCACCTGCTTCTGGATTTTATGTTACCCCCGGATTGGGTAAAAAGGAAGCCCGAATTGCTTACGTATTAGAAAAAGAAAAGCTTAAAAAAGCGGTAGAATGTATTAAGTTGGGCTTGGAAACCTACCGGCTCAATGGAGGTAATTTAGGAATGTAGAATGTGAGAATCTTTAATTAGGTTTTGAATTATAATGCCATACTACTGGACATTTTGCGAAAAGAGCATTTTTTCATGACCTAAAGTAGTTTTTATAAATTGAATAAATGTCTTCAAATTATTGAACTTTAAGTTTAGATAATCTAATCCTTTTTTAAAAACGGATACAGTTAAAAAGATCTTTCCATCCTTAAATGTTTTGTAATCACTTGCTTTACTTTTTTTAAGCTTTTTAATCCCTTCTAGAATACATAGTGTATAAAGGAACACAACGATTCCCATCATCAGCATTATCTTTTCAGCATCTTTCATATTAATTGCTTCCAATCTAAAACCATTCGATTTTAAGTGTTTGAAACAGCATTCTATAGTCCATCGAATAGGGTAACTTGCAATAATTTGCTTCTTATCTTCAAGGCTTGAAATAAAATACAGTAATTCTTCTTTTGCATTTTGTTTGGGGTTTTTATAAACAACAAAAGTGTAGGTCTTCCCTAGAAGTTTAAATTTTTTGGACACCCCATTTTTTACATATCGACGATGTTTGGCTATATGCTCTAACTTACTATATCGAGCTTGTTGACAAGTATTTAATATCGTTTTACTATGACAGGCCTGATCAATTTCATCTCGATATATTTTTCTTTTTAAGCGAATCACAAAGTCTATACCCTTGTTTTTCAGATACTTAAACCATTCCCTGCCGATATACTCTCTGTCAGCAAGTAAGATCAGCCCCTTTAGATTGAAAATTTTACTTGCTTGCATAATTACTTTCTTACGCTCCTTAAAATTACTAATTCCTGATTTACCTAATTCTTCCCACCAAATGGGAATAGATACTCCGTGATAAACGATAGACAAGGTAATCAAGTGAATCTTTTTCTCTCCCAATTTCCAACTGGTTCCATCTAATGCCAAGTACTTTATCTTCTCTTTACTATCCAGCATACTACAAACAAGTATCATTATACACCTCACTAATTTACGCTTATTAGGCAATGTAAAAAAGCGAGTGAGTCTTTTATAATTGGACTCTGGGCTAGTTCGAAAATTCTCTGTTACACGACAAACCTTTTTCTTTACTTTATTTAGATTGGTTGTCTCTGCTTCAAATATAGATTCTGCGGTAATCAACAAATTTTTTACATCCGTTGGGCTATGATCTGTAAAATATTGCGTAAATTGTTCGGGAAGTGGTAAACTCATGTTTAGTCTGTTTTTTTGTTCATTACAAACTTAAACTTTTGTTGCCACTTCTTTGGTTTTTTATAAAATGTCCAGTAGTATGTTTAGACACCTCGAACGAAGGACAAATAACTGAAAACAAGCAACTTATACTTTTATACATGGGACTGCAGGATAATT
>ENA-ORXT01003892-ORXT01003892.1-marine-metagenome-genome-assembly--contig:-NODE-3892-length-15930-cov-5.635779_pt1 | contig 15930 bp, 10 predicted proteins | sample MGYA00237868_ERZ511482 | MGnify/ENA metagenome assembly ERZ511482 | reverse complement strand
GCGACAACCGTTATATCGACAAATATTTAATGTATAAACTATAGCTCTGTGATACACGAACTGATATCTATCCGATGAATTAGGACCAAGTTATCTCGAACGTAGAATCAAGGGCACTGGATGGCAGAATAATCTTCGATCCATTTGACCGTAACGTCCCAACATCTGAGAACCTAAAGACACCGATTGTCCAAGCGAGCCCAGAAAAATTGCGGGTGTTGTTCGCCAAGGATACAAATGGATAACTATTCTCACCCAAACCGATATCAGCACATAAGCAGCAATAGCGTTCAAGAATCCACATCGCCGCACTACAATCCGAAGACGCGATGACCAATTCGTCCATATTTAAATCAAAGGCGTGACTATGCGTGGAGAGGTATCTAAATCAGACTGGAAGCACTTCAAGGTTGTCAGGGAGAAAGCGCTCGATCGATTGTGTACTCGAACACTTGATACCATTAGCAAAACGGCTGCTGACGAAACCAACACAGCACACGAACGTTTCCTCTCGATTTTTGGGCTCGTACACGAATCCAATGAAGACGTTGCGCGCTGTTTTGACCACCTGAGCCGATCCCGAATGGTTCCACACCTGATGGCGATGCAATCATTGAACCTGATCGAAGCAAATGAACTCGAAGGCTTCTCGGACGATGTTCGTAAACGATTGGAGAGCCTTGGCGAACTCGAATAATGCTCGCCATCGATGGGCGTCGGTCAGCGTGACCGTCGTGAAGGTCGAGACGCCAAAATTATAGGCAAAGCGTCTGAGTATTAAATCGAGGAGCCGAAAGCACGGAAATGGAAGATTCGAGCTGAAACCTCCAATCCCGAGACGCGGTTATCTTCGGCGAAGGATCACATCCAACTGACGTCGAGCTCAAGTCCTTCGACCAAGCCAAAATCATCATAGGTGCAAGGCTCACATGCGTTGCCGGTCACAGAGGAAGCAGCATTGATCCTTTGTCGAGGAACTAGAGGAGCACATGAATTGTTCACAAACCGACGTTCAAATTCTAGCAATTGCGATTCAAGTTCGGCAGTAAATGCAAGTTGTTCTTTGAGAGTAAAATTGACAGGCCGCTCAAAATTGCGACTATTAAGAATGGGAGTTCGGCGGTCAAAAAGGCGATTCGTCATAAGAGTCTCCGATTAAAATTTTGGAGACAATCCTTGTCAAAAGGTCACGCAATCATTGCATGACAACACAACACTATTTTGTGTGCGAGTTAACATCGTCACAGATTTCTAGAAAAGAAGCATCAGCAATCCTTTACAACCAGCTGTCGCATGATAGCACTGTTAAAGTTTTCCCTTCATCTGCACAGGCGTTTGCCACCAAGCAAACAGGAAATCTTGACAGCGTAGATCAAGAGTTACATCGTTCGTCCTATCAATTGAGCAGTGCGAAAACCGTTGCAGGTGCTGATTCGTCAGCCATGCAACAGGTAAAGACAAGAGGATGGTCGTAGGTTGCTGGGGAACATTGCAAAGAATATTAGAATTTCTGTAACAATTCAGCTATCTGAAGTTGCACTTATCAGCCGCAACGCGATAGCGTCCGGTTCTGTTTTAATTTGAGGAGACGAAACCGGGGGCTATCGCCTAATGGCACTTACTTTAGATTGATGCAACGCATCTGCGCATCAGCCGCCACGCGATAGCGTACGGTTTTTAGCGCGTAGGACCGGACGCTATCGCGTGGCGGCTGATAAAATTATCCCACGTTTCGTCTAAAGTAAGTGCCATTGGCCTAGCGTCCAAACGGCTAATGTTCCTAACCTAAACAATCTATCGAGAAAAACATGCCGACCGAACGCGTAACTTTTGAAAACCACCAGGGTGTTTCACTTGCTGGGATTATTGATCGTCCCGAAGGGGAGGCCTCGTTAACCGCCGTGTGGGCTCACTGTTTTACCTGCACCAAAGATCTTAAAGCAACCGTTAAAATCAGCCGAGCACTCGCTGCGGCGGGGATTGCCGTTCTGCGTTTTGATTTTACAGGCCTCGGGGGAAGCCAAGGCAATTTTTCGGAAACGAATTTTCAGACCAATATCCAAGACCTAGATTCGGCTGTGCATTGGATGGTCGAACATTCAGGGCAAGTCGATTTTTTGATTGGTCATTCACTGGGCGGCGCCGCGTCGATGGCGTTGGCAATGGATTTGGAATCAGTGAAGGCGGTTGTCACGCTCGCGTCCCCTTCTGAAACGTTTCATCTCGCGGATGTACTGCAAGGACTGAATCGAGCAATTGAAACCGATGGAGTTGGTGATGTGGTGATCGGAGGCATTACACACACCGTCGCGAAGCAGATGTTGGATACGCTTCGTTCGTTCGACCTTCAGGCGGCGGTCAACGGATTAAAAAAGCCACACTTGATCCTGCATTCAACCGCAGACAAAACGGTCGACTACCGCCACGCGTTGCAGTTATTCAACGCAGCAGGCGGGGCGAAGTCGCTGATAACGCTCAACGGTTCCGACCATCTGCTGGTCAATCGAAAAGGCGACACCGAAGATGTTGCGAAGATGATCGAACTCTGGGCACGGCAGTGGTGCCGCTAGTGCATTGTAACAGCTTGGTTTCTGGGTCGCGCGAACCGTAGGTTGGATTTTTAATCCGACGAACGCCTCAAAACGGAATCAAATTTCATTCTACCCGCCTAGCACTTTGCTGAAACAAAGCCCTCGTTGTCTGCCCCGATTCAGTTTTCGGGTAGCCCGATTCGCCAGAATTCGGCCCTGTCAATAAAGCCTGAACTCTGGCGAGTTCAGCTTCAGTCTTCTACACGACAACCAAGTTGGCATGGAACACTAGTTCTGTCGAGCGATGTCGCCGGATCCGTTATCTTCAGCCGACGTGTCGATCTTGCGGTTGGCGGTTGATTCGGTTCCTGGAACCAGAAGTGGTCCGGGCGAGTTTTCATCGATGATCTCTTTTAATTCCATTCCATCGACTGATTCGATATCTATCAAACGATCCGTTAGTGCAACCAAAGCAGCTTTTCGATCGCTGAGGATCTTCCGCACGCGCGTCAGCGTTTCTTCGATGATTAAACTAACGGCCTCGTCGATGTCACGCGCCGTTTGTTCGCTGTACATGCGACTGGTGAGACCGGGGGAAGCGCCCGCCAAAAACGGGCTGCTGCGATCCTGTTTGAAATTGACGCGGCCCATCGAACTCATGCCGTACTGCATCACCATCGAACGAGCGATATCGGTGGCGCGTTCGAGATCATTGGATGCACCCGTCGAAATATCGGTGTAAATCAACTCTTCGGCCAACGTGCCGGCAAGCAAAACTTGAAGTTCACTTTCCAGTTCGCCCTTGGACATCAAAAAACGATCCTTGGTAGGACGCTGCATCGTGTAACCGAGCGCTGCCAAACCACGAGGAATGATTGAGACTTTGTGGACCGGATCGGTGTCGGGCAAAACGAAGGCGACCAGCGCGTGGCCCGCTTCGTGATAGGCGACGCGTTCTTTTTCTTCGACCGACATGACACGCTGTTTTTTCTCCAGGCCCGCTGTGACGCGTTCGACGGCTTCATTGAAGTTCTCCATCACGACGGTTGATTGGTCTTTTCGAGCGGCCAGCAGCGCCGCTTCGTTGACCAAATTTGCAAGTTCCGCACCACCGAAACCCGGGCTGATCGCTGCAATGTTTTCCAGATCAACGTTCGGGTCGAGCTTCACATTTTTTACATGGACTTTGAGGATCTCTTCGCGCCCGCGAATGTCTGGGCGGTCGACCAGAACGTGGCGGTCAAAACGGCCGGGGCGCATCAGCGCTTGGTCCAGCGTTTCAGGTCGATTCGTGGCCGCCATCACGATCACGCCACTATTGGGCGAAAATCCGTCCATCTCAACTAAGAGTGCGTTGAGCGTTTGTTCACGTTCGTCGTGGCCGCCGGGCGCTCCGTTGCCGCGCGTCTTGCCCAACGCGTCCAATTCGTCGATAAAGATGATGCATGGTGCTTTTGCTTCCGCCTGTTGGAACATGTCGCGCACACGCGCCGCTCCAACCCCCACGAACATTTCGACGAAGTCACTGCCGGAGAGGCTGAAGAAGGGGACGCCAGCTTCTCCTGCAATCGCTTTGGCCAGAAGCGTCTTACCGGTACCCGGAGGGCCAACCAGCAGCACGCCGCGCGGGATCTTACCGCCCAGCTTTTGATACTTCTCTGCGTTCTGCAAAAAATCGACGACTTCTTTGACTTCTTCGACGGCTTCGTCGATGCCAGCAACGTCGTTGAAGCTGACGCCAAGTTCTTCATCGGCGTAGAGTTTGGCGCGGCTGCGTCCGAACTGCATGGGCCCGCCGGAACCCCCAAGCTTTTTCATCATGTAGTAAAAGAATCCGAAGGTTGCCAACAACAGAAAGACCAAGAAACCGTAGCGGTCCCAAAATCCGGGGCCTCTGGAATTCTCCCAGTGGATGTTCGCCGCTGTCAGGTTCGCCCGTAGTTGTTCGTTAGTTCTTTCGGAGTCGTCCTTGTAGACGGTAAATGTTTTGAGTGATTTGGCATTGACCGAGTCCTCTTTGCCTTCTTCGAAAACAAAACATCGTCCCTGAATTTTGGTGGGGCTGATTTGAAGGTCGTTTGGTTTTCTGAAAACCAGCATGCGTCGTTTTCCTGAGCGTTCCGAGACCAAGGTCTCGCCGCTGAATCCCTCGGCCAGTTGGTCACCGTCAGACTGGTATTTTGTACTGGCGATCAGCCGTTCGAATTCGCTGTAGCTGATTTCTTGGTTGGTTTGGGAGAGTACCAAGAACAAGCAAACTGCCAGTGAAGCGACGACCAATAAGGCAAACCACATCGTGGTTGAGTTTTTTGAATCGGGAGCTCGTTTCTGATCATTGTCCATCAAATAACCTTCGTATCGTCGAGTTGAACTTAAGAATTCGTGGGTTTGCTCTGGCCGCCTATGCGATTTACTAATTTTAGTCTTCGCAGGTCTGCGGCTGTCGGGGAAACCGAAACCGGTGCATTTCCGGTGCCAAATGAGTCTCTGACTGTGTGCATAATCCGTAAAAAATGCGATTAATCAACATGAGCGACGGATTCGATCACATTTTGACGCAGCGGTGATCGCTCTGACCATCGCGAAGTTTGGGTATTGAAGACGACTTTCGTGTTCGTCTTGTGGCTATTAGGGGCTGAATTTAGAATGCCGACGCTTTACTCCGCTTTGAAGTGAGGTTTGGCGGCATCGAAATTACGTCGAAATTGACTTGGGGCTCACATTCTATTGCTTTCGCTGTGGCTGTCACCGGTAAATTTGCCCGATGCTGCTGGCCAGTGTTTATTTTTTGCCACACTTTGTTGATTTTTTCATCCGGCGACTTTGCTAAAACCTGACCGTTTTGACTTACTTTATTCCATGACCCAACCGCAACGCATCGCGATCTTAGGAGCCACCGGCAGCGTTGGCCGCAGTGGACTGGACGTTGTGCGCGCGATCGATGGTCTGGAAGTGTTTGCGATCAGCGGACGTTCTCAGTTGGATTTGCTGGTTCAGCAGGCACAAGAGTTCAAGCCGAAGTACGTTGTTGCCGTTGACCCTTCGGCCGCCGCAAAATTCGATTTTCAAACATCCGCTGAAGTATTAATCGGCCCAGAACATTTGAAAACCATCGCCAGTCACCCTGAAGTGAATACGGTGCTCGCCTCGATTGTAGGTTTCGCAGGTTTGGAGAGTGCTTTGGCGGCTGTAGAATCCGGAAAACGTCTGGCGCTGGCGAACAAAGAAACTTTAGTCGTTGGCGGACACTTGATTACTGCTGCCGCCGCCAAAAGCGGCGCAGAGATTCTGCCGGTCGACAGCGAACACTCGGCGATCTTCCAAGCCATCCAGTCGGGCGAACGGGCTGAAGTCAAGAAAATTGTTCTGACCGCGTCCGGAGGTCCGTTCCGTGAGTTCCGGTCTGACGAGATGCACGGCGTCACTGTCGAGCAAGCGCTCAATCACCCGACGTGGGAGATGGGGCGTAAGATCTCGATCGACTCAGCGACAATGATGAACAAAGCGTTAGAAATTATTGAGGCGAAATGGCTATTCGATATTCAGGCCGATCAAATCGAGGTTGTGATCCATCCGCAGTCGCTGGTCCATTCGATGGTTACCTTTGCAGACAATTCAACGATCGCTCAACTGAGCCCGCCTGACATGCGGCTGCCGATTCAGTTCGCCCTGACATGGCCCGATCGTGTGGCAGGGCCAGCAATTGATTTTGATTTTTCGGTAGCACACCAATTAGATTTTCACCCGCCAGATTTCGATCGCTTTCCAGCATTGGAATTGGGTTTCGAAGTCGCCCGAATCGGCGGGTCAACTGGAGCGGTCGTTAACGCGGCCAATGAAGCGGCGGTAGAGGCTTTCCTGAATCGAAAGCTCTCCTTCACCGACATCGTCAGTGCGTGCCGCGAAGTTTTAGAACAACATAATTTTGAATCTCATCCCACCTTCGAGCAGCTTGTGGCGGCTGATGGTTGGGCGAGACAGGAGATAACGAAGTGGATCACTGCGTGATATTAGCCGAAAGTTTCTGGGCAAACCCATCATCGTACTGGGCGATTTTTCAGATGGTCATGGGCTTAGGTGCCGTCATTTTCGTCCACGAGCTGGGCCACTTTTTGGTCGCCAAGATGTGCGGCGTGAAGTGCGACAAGTTCTACGTCGGTTTCGATGCCTTCGACATCAAGATTGGTGACCGCGTCATCATTCCAAAATCGCTGGTGAAGTATCAATGGGGCGAAACGGAATACGGTATTGGAATCATGCCCTTTGGTGGCTATGTGAAGATGCTGGGCCAAGACGACAATCCCGCGAACATGGAAGAGGAAATTAAACGATCGATGGCGGACGGTGAAGACGTCAGCGAAGCCATGTCGGCCGGTTTGATTGACCGAGACAAAATGGATCCGCGCAGCTATCTGGCAAAATCCGTTATCCAACGCATGATGATTATCTCCGCTGGAGTGATCTTTAATTTGGTGTTCGCAATCCTGTTCGCTGCGCTCGCGTTCAAAGCGGGTGTCAACTATCAGCCGCCGTCGATTGGAACCGTCATTGGTGGGGGACCGGCTTGGGAAAACAATTTGGTCGGTGCCGACATTAAACGCATCGGCGAACACGAAGTGGATGGAAACTACTTTACGCAAAATGATATGCAAGAGAAGATCATCTTCAGTGCTGGTGATCAACCCGTTGAGTTTGTGGTTCAACGCCCCAACCAATCAGAAAAGTCAGTTATTCAACTGACTCCGCGGAAAGGGGTTGTTAGAGCGGCGCCTGATTTAGCGTTCATCGGGTCAGGAGCTCGGATGGAACCGGTCATCGGAGAACCGGGGGCGATCGAAGGCAATACGGCCTTTGACGCGCGGCCGGAATTTAAACCTAAGGATCGTATCGTAGAAGTCAACGGAACGAAAATTGAAACGGATATCGATCTGCGTAAAGCGCTTATGCAAGACGCGGATCAAGTCGCCACGTTTGTTTTGGAACGAGAAACCGAAGATGGCAAGACGGAAAAGATTTCAACCGATGTCCAACCCAATCCATTTCGAAGGTTTGGTTTCGGATTGACTTGGGGTGCCATCACGGCGATCCAGAAAGAGTCCCCGGCGGTAGAGGCGGGCCTTAAAGTCGGTGATGAAATCTTAAAGGTCGAGGGGAAGCCGCGCGGCGATCTGCTGGTCTTCAACAATCAACTCATTAAGTCTGCTCGGTCAAAGGAAACAGTAGAACTGACCGTTAAACGCGATGGTGAAGAACAAACGATCAGCGTAAAACCGATCGTACCAAATGTGATCTCAAGCCCAGCGGTGTTTCAAGTTGTTGCCACCGACGCGCTGGGAATCGCGATTGCATACACCAACGTGATTGAAACGATCGAACCCGAGACGCCAGCGGCCGAATCGGGTTTGCAGATCGGCGATCAGATTAGCAAGTTCGAATTTTTGCTGACCGATGATCAGAAAAAAGATAGCCCTGGGCTCGATGGTGAAGTTATCGACGTCGTTGACGGAGACGCAAACGTGGTCGAACTGGTTGATCGTGCTCAGACGTTTGCACCGGGGACAAAGATTCGATTGGTGGTTGTTCGCAAAATGGAAGAGAAGTCTATCGAGCTGGCGTCCTTCGCTTCGGAAAAATATTACTCTGAGAAGCGCGGCATCGCATTGACGTTTAAAGAGAATCACTACCAAGCGGAATCTTGGAGTGCCGCTTTCGCCTTGGGTGCAAAGCAAGTCAAAAATGACAGTTTGAAGGTGCTGACCTTTCTGAAAAAACTGATCACGGGCAAAGTGTCGCCCAAAAATTTGGGCGGTCCAGGAACCATTGCAGTGGTTGCCACTAGTGAGGCGTCGCAAGGAACTTCGCGACTATTACTTTTTCTAACGCTGTTAAGTGCGAATCTCGCAGTGGTGAACTTTCTACCAATTCCGGTTCTCGATGGCGGTCACATGATGTTTTTGGCTTATGAAGGACTGTTTCGTCGCCCGGTTACACCACAAGTACAAAACCTTCTGATGTTGTTCGGGTTTGTGTTTATTATTGGGTTGATGTTGTTTGTTGTGGCGATGGACGTTGGGCGAATTAGTAAGATGTTTTAGCGTGCTGGTTGTTTTTCTTAAACGCAAAGACGCGAAGGTGCAGAGCGTTTCTTGGAGCATCTGTCTTTGTAAGCCGAAAAGAGTGACAAACAAATTCAATCTGCCACCGTACTATCCAATGCGGGTCTATCGAGACACGAAGTACAAATTGATTTGGAACATCGCGTACAAACTGGACTACCCCTTCGCCTCGGATCTTTGGAAAGCGTCCAGTTGGCAGGCTCAGTATAAAAAGGGATTAGATGCGCCTTACGGAAACAAAACGGTACAGCAATACATCCAACGTCCGAAATTTGAGCTTTACGACATTCAATCTGATCCTGACGAGGCTTATAATCTTGCTGAAAAAGATGAGTTTGCTGAAGTATTGCAAGTCTACAAAGACAAACTAAAAGACCGACAGAAGTTTCTCGGTGATCCATGGATCATGAAGTGGGACTACGAATAGTCCTTAGACGATTGGTGATGACTGTTTACCAGATGTAAGATGGAGCTTCACTCCGTCGTCTTGGATGTGAACGGATTGAAAATCCATTCTACTGTTGAGTTCTCACCTGCCATTGGCCTTAAAGAGAATCACTGCCGTAACAACGAAACCTAAGAAATAGGAACCATCATGGCCAAATCAAAAAACAAATCGAAGAAGAAGTCAAAATACGATACCGCTTTTTTTATTCGTATCGGAATTTTAGTTCCCTTACTGTTGTTGGTCGCCGGAGGAATGGCATATGACCGTTTGGTGTTGGTGCCGCACGGCAAAGAGAAAGTTGCTGAGCTCATGGCGACGAAGAATCCTGGTGACGGTACTGCTGAGGCGTTGATGGAAGAGACAGCTGGGAAATCACCTTCGAATATCCAAACGATCGGGAATTACACTGTTCACGAGTATCGTTTTGGTCGCGTTCTTCCCAGTCTAGCGCCGCATATTTGTACGGTCATTTTTGCCAATGGTCAGCTTGTGGAATCTTATGAAGGAACGATGCCCGATAGCGAAATTGGACTATTGCAGACAAAGCGTGTGTCGATATCCGAGACTGGCGAGTAGATTCAAACCGCAGCTGTAGCGCCCAATAGCACTTACATTAGGTGATCCTTCGAATCGTCTCATCAGCCGCCACGCGATAGCGTCCAGTCCTACGCACACGAAACCGGACGCTATCGCGTGACGGCGGATCTGAATCGGCTACGCCAATGACATTCAATCCTCTAAAGGAAGTGCCGTTTGAACGAGCGCCCAAACGGCAAATATTCAAAACCGAAATTAGATTAAACCGACAAGCCCGCACCCAGTGGAGACTTCATGCCGACCGATATTGAGATCGCTAGAAAAGCGAAACTTCTTCCGATTACCGAAATCGCTCAAATGCTGAGTGTCTCGCCTGAGGTGATTGACCCCTATGGTCGATTCAAGGCGAAGCTACCGCTGGCGTTGATTGATAATGCAGCGGTTGAAAAATGTAACCTAATTCTGGTCACCGCAATTTCGCCAACGCCTGCCGGTGAAGGTAAAACGACGATGTCGATCGGTCTGACGCAGGGGATGAACAAAATCGGTAAGCAAACGACGGTCGTTCTGCGCGAACCATCGCTGGGGCCCGTGTTTGGAATCAAGGGAGGAGCCGCTGGTGGTGGATATTCCCAAGTTCTACCAATGGAAGATATCAATTTGCACTTCACCGGTGATTTTGCGGCGATTGAAAAGTCACATAATCTGTTGGCAGCATTGATCGACAATAACCTTCAGTCGAAGTCGCGTGGTTTGGGGATCGATCCGCGAACAGTCGCTTGGAAACGTGTCTTTGATATGAACGATCGTGCGTTGCGGCAGGTCGTCGTGGGACTCGGTGGCACGGGAAACGGAGTGCCACGCGAAACGGGTTTCGACATTACGGCGGCTTCTGAGATTATGGCGATTCTTTGTCTGGCCAATGATCTGGGAGATTTAAAGCAGCGATTGGCAAGAATTTTTATTGGTTTTCGGTACGATAAAACGCCCGTCTACGCCGCGGACCTCAATGCTCAGGGAGCCATGGCGGCCTTATTGAAGGATGCCATTAAACCCAACCTCGTGCAGACAATCGAAGGCACCCCCGCGATCATTCATGGCGGTCCTTTCGCAAATATCGCGCAAGGCACCAATACGGTCATCGCCACGCGCATGGGTATGTCGCTTTCGGACTACGTCGTCACCGAAGCCGGATTTGGATCCGACTTGGGTGCTGAAAAGTTCTTCGATATCAAGTGCGCGTCTGCGGGCCTAAAACCAAAAATGCAAGTGTTGGTGGCAACGATACGCGCCCTTAAGTATCACGGCGGGGCCAGTCTGAAGAAACTGGAGTCTCCAGACGCAGCGGCGGTTGAAAAAGGATTGTGTAACTTAGAAAAACATTTGGAGAACGCCGCTCACTACAATTTAGATGTTGTCGTGGCAATCAATCGGTTCACCAGCGACACCGCCGAAGAAATCGCAGTCGTGCAGAAACGTTGTGAAGCGTTAGGCTTCCCCGTCGCTGTGGCTGACGTGTGGGCTCATGGAGGAGACGGCGCGAAAAAGTTGGCCGAAACAGTCGTGAGCGTAATTGAGTCGACCAAGAAAAAGTTTACGCCGTTGTACGACTGGTCGCTGAGCGTCAAAGAGAAAATTGAAACGATCAGTCAAAAGATCTACGGCGCTGACGGCGTGAAATACACAGAGCAGGCGTTAAAGGATCTTAAACGGATCGAAAAGCTTGGCCTGCAGAAATTGCCTGTCTGTATCGCGAAGACACAAAAATCTTTGTCGGATGACCCGAAAAAGATCGGACGTCCCTCGGGGTTTCTTATTACAGTTCGTGAGATTGAAGTCGCGGCCGGAGCCGGGTTCTTAGTGCCGATCACGGGGCAGATGATGCGGATGCCGGGACTACCTGCAACGCCGGCGGCTGAACAAATCGACATCTCTGATGATGGAGTTATTACGGGATTGTCTTAGTGGTGGTTTCAAATGTGTAGTGGGATTCGCCAGAATTCCGGTCCCGAATGGCAGCTAAGGGGATTTCTGGCGAGATCCATTAGACCAAACTTGCCTCGCCAGTTTACAACCGCTTCTAGTAGGTGTCGGCCACTATTCGACGTCCTCGTACTCATCGGGGTCGTAATCATCGTCTTCGTAATCGTCTTCTTCCCCGTCTTCTTCGTCGGCATCTTCATAGTCGCCTTCGTCATATTCCTCTTCGCCGTCTTCCTCGTCTTCGTATTGTTCCTCATCATCTTCATCGGCCATCGAAATGATCATCTTATCTTCTGACTCGTCCTCTTCGACCCACGCTTCTTGCTCGTCTTCAACTTCGGGTTCGATGACCGCGTCGGTTTGATTGGCGGCTAAATTGACGACACGATTTGCGTCGGCCAGATTCGTCAGGGGCGTGTGCTGATCTGATTTCTTCTTACGCATTTTTGGTTTTGGAAACGGAGGCGCGGCTGGTTCTGGTGCTGGAGTTTTCGCCTTGGGGGCTGGAGGAGCTTCGCCGGATTCAGGAGTATCCTCTGGCCAATCTTCATCGTTGACTGGATTAGGATCGCCATTTTTTATGTTTTCCCAAACGGCCTCCGTCATCAATACCTCGCGCGACTTAGAACCGTTATAGGCGCCCACATAGCCATCTTCCTCCATCCAATCGATCAATCGAGCTGCTCGACCGTAACCGATTCCTAGCGCTCGTTGAAGATAAGAAAGGCTGCCGCGCTGTTCGCGAACCACGATGTCGATCGCTTCTTCGTAAAGTTTGTCCTTCTTGCGTTCGGTAGTTTCGCCGGTGGACTCACCGTCATCATCGCCATCGGCTGATTTGACTTTGATGTTGACCAGTTCGTGGACGAAATTTTGTTCGCCCGTACTGACGGCATCGGTAATGTTATCGATCTCGTTGTCGCTGAGATAAGTTCCCTGTCCACGCAGCATGGTGCTGGTTCCCGGCCAAAGAAAAAGCATGTCGCCGCAACCAAGCAGTTTGTCAGCCCCTTGGGCGTCCAGCACAACGCGGCTGTCGGTTTTACTGGCGACTTGGAACGCGATCCGAGCTGGCAAGTTTGATTTAATCAGTCCGGTGATGACGTCGACTGTCGGTTTCTGCGTCGCGAGGATCAAGTGGATGCCAACGGCGCGACTCTTTTGTGCCAATCGAATGATGTGTGTTTCGACGTCTTTGCCAGCGGTCATCATCAAGTCCGCCATTTCGTCGGCGACGATCACGATGAAAGGCAAGTTCGAAGGAACTGCGGCCCGCTCCTCCTCTGTCTCTGGAGCCAGGCGTTCGAGAACTTCTTCGTGACCGAGTTGGTTGTACGTCGTGACATGACGAACCCCAGCTTTGGCCAGCAATTGATATCGTTCCTCCATCTTGTCGACGGCCCAGGAGAGGATCGCTTCTGCTTTCCGCATGTCGGTGACGACCGGGTGCATCAGGTGGGGGAGTCGACCGTAGCCGCTCAGTTCGACCATTTTGGGATCGATCATCAACATCCGAACCTCATCCGGACGCCGGGTCATAAGAATCGAGCTGATGATTGCGTTGAGACAGACCGACTTGCCCGTACCGGTTCGACCGGCGATCAACAGGTGAGGAAGCGAGGCAAGGTCAGCCACCATCGGAGCGCCCACTGCATCGGATCCCAAGAATAACGGGATCTTCATTTTTTTGATTTGTTTATCGCACTGCTCCATCACGCCACGCAGCCGAACCATCTGGCGCGTTTCGTTGGGAACTTCGACGCCGACGCTGTTCTTGCCAGGGATAGGGGCGACGATACGAACGCTGGGTACGCGCATCGCGATGGCCAGGTCATCCGCTAAAGCGACAATTTTTTGCAAACGTAGACCCGGTTCGAGGTCGATCTCGTACTGCGAGATGACAGGGCCGGTTTCAATTTCGACAACTTTGACGACGAAGCCAAACTGCTTGCATGTCTTTTCGAGGATCTCTGCTTTTATCAAAGCTTCGCGTTTTTGTTGCTCAAACGGCAGCGTGTCGCCTTGCTCTAACATGCCTATCGGCGGTAGTTCATAGTCTGCTGCGTTGTCAACCAATGAGGCCGCATCGAGCTGGCTGATCATTAGGTCACGTTCTGATGGAGCTTCTTTTTTCGCCGGCATTTTGAAGTGCGGTTTTGTTTTCTGCGCAGCCGGCTGGTCTGTTCGCAAAATCTCCCCAGCAGAGTCTAAATCTTCGGCGGGAGCGATCGCAGGGATTGGAGTCTTAGACGTATTATCTTGAATGTTGAGAGAGGCCGGTATCGCAGGTTCGTTGCCTTCGAGTTCTTCGTCCTCCTCATCTTCCTCTTCATACTCGTCCTCGTCTTGCTCTATATCTACCACTAAGGTTGGTTCGGCAGCGATCGTGGCGACAACGGCTTCGAGCTCCTCTTCCCACGGTTCGTCGGTTTCGTTGCTGGCGTCCAGAGTTGCGACGGCACCTGTGGATCGGCCGTCTCCACCGATCTCTACCTCGTCGAATACTTCGGCGTCAGCCTCGCGGCGTCGGAATCGGATGGTACGACGTTCTTCATCGCTGATCGATTCGTCATCGAGTTCGTCGTCCTCGTACTCTTCATCATCCTCGTATTGCTCGTCCTCGTATTCCTCTTCTTCGCCGTTGAACCACTGCATAAATCCATGGACCAGTCCAAAGGGCAGAACGGCTGTCGCGGCCATCATAGCGGGAGAAAATGCAACGCGGCCGGCGGTGAAAATCAAGTATTCGGTCCACATCATCATGCCAACGACAGTCAGCGCGATGCCGCCGACCAAACAACCCATCGAACCGATGTTGCCAAGCATTAATCCTTTACAGAGTGCACCCAGATAGCCACCTGCTCCGATCAAAGGAGCGATCGTCCAATCTGGAAGCAACATACTGCCGAGTGTCGTGATCCCTAAAAGAGCCAATCCCCAGCCGATTGATTTCAGCCAAGGTGTATCGGTGGGTTCGCGGCGAAAGAGCGCGATTTCCAATGCGATCAAGCCGGCTATTAGAAAGTAAACTCCCACTCCCAAGACGTGCAAAAGCATGTCAGCCGTCCAAGCCCCCAATCGACCGCAAGCGTTATGAAATGATTCGTTGGTGGGATAAACCAGTTGGTCGGGTTGATAGACCTTGATCAGCAGTTGCGGAACTTCGTGTGCTGGATCGGCGGGACTATAAGTCGCTAGAGCAGCGACCAAGAAGACGATCAGTCCCAACAGACCGACGGCTACCATGTCGTTGCGGATGATTCGATCGTTGGCCATGGACGCGTCCCTGTCGAATCGCGATTCGGTTAACCGAATCCGAATTCCTGATTTAAGGTGTCTGCTTCCATGCGAACAAAGGTATTGCCTACCGCATTCCTTGCGGCAGAACTACACATATTGATTATCGGAAGATGGAGCTGACAAATCGCCGACCGTTAAAATCGGCGCAATAAAGCGTAGAACGAATACATTTGGAACCCCGATGCGAGAGGGGCCTGTTGTCATTAACCGTTTTGGCGCTAGCCACGGTTCTTTCGCACAACGGAACCGTGGTTAGCGCCAAAACGGCTAATTAGATCGGGGAAAAAAATCGTTCACGGCGTTGGACCCAACGCCACTGAATGGAACAAGAGTCAACTGCTTTGCACTTAAGCGGCTTTGGCAGTCGCGAGCGACTCAATCATTTTATCACAGGCAGCGTTGACGTCGCTGGCCATGATGTCGCGCATCGCATCGTTGTCGGCATTGCGACGTTTTTTGCAAGAGCCGGATTGGTACCACTTTTGAACGGCCACATTTTGCGGACCATAGGCACCTGAATCCTGCGGCCGGGTCGTGCCGTACAAACCGACGCAAGGAGTACCAACGGCGGTGGCAATGTGCATCGGCCCAGTGTCGCAGCCGACGAAGAATTTGGCTCTCGATAGAAGACTGGCCAACTCATTCAGTTTCGTTGGCATCGCGAACACCGACCCGCGATTGTTCAGCCGAAAGATTTGCTGAGCCATCGCTTTTTCCTTGTCGCCGGCCCAGGAAATGACGGTGCGGAGATTGTGTTGCTGGTACAAGTAATTGGCAACGGTACCAAACCGGTCGTTCTCCCAACGTTTGGAAGGCCAACTGGCCCCCGGGTTAATCACAGCGAAAGAATCAAGCTTGTGATTGCTCAGCCATTGGTCAATCTTCTGGTCTGATTCGGCGGTTGTTGGTAAATTGAATTCGACTTGTGGCGATTCGATTTCCATTTTCGAAAGAAGCTCTAAAGACCGGTCGACGACATGGTCAGATAAAGTTTCTACAAGAGTGTTATTGAGCC
>ENA-ORXT01003891-ORXT01003891.1-marine-metagenome-genome-assembly--contig:-NODE-3891-length-15932-cov-4.219615_pt1 | contig 15932 bp, 15 predicted proteins | sample MGYA00237868_ERZ511482 | MGnify/ENA metagenome assembly ERZ511482 | reverse complement strand
TGGTTTAGGGGCTATTGAAAAATCGTTTGAAGCGGGTAAAAAAGGTGAAGTCACTACTGGTGGAGTTATGGTCCATTATGTCCCAGACGAAGGTGTAGATAATGGGCCAGTTATAGACACCGAAGAAGTGCCTTTCATAGATGGTGAAACTCTAAGTGACTATGAAAAAAGAATACATAAAGCAGAGCATAAATTGTTTGTTAGAGCTTTGAATCAGGCCTTAGCAGAAATGTTTCCTATATAATCTTTCATAGGTTCACCCAGACTCCAATGACAATCTATATCACGTAAATATTTCAGAACAATCTGGTATCGTGGTATTAATAACTTTGCCTGTTAATGTATGGGATGACTAATCCAACTTAGAGGAGTCACACAGTGATGGATTTAAACAAAGAGCTGTTTAGCGGTGTTGAATCGTTAACATTTGATGACTTGCTCGTTGTCCCAGGTTGGAGCGAAGTTCTACCTTCTGATGTATCCACCAAGGCAACTATTTCTGGAATCGATTTACAAGTGCCTTTTATGTCTGCTGCAATGGATACTGTAACCGAAGCTTCTTTAGCTATCTCGATGGCTAGAGAAGGCGGCATTGGGATCTTGCACCGAAATTTGAGCATCGACAAACAAGCAAGTGAAGTAGATCGAGTAAAAAGAGCACAAGCGGGAATGATTTCTTCTCCAGTGAGCCTTCGGCCTGAAGCAACGCTAGAAGAAGCCGAAAGTTTAATGAACCATCATAAGATTTCAGGTGTTCCAATCACCGATCAGACTGGAAAACTGGTAGGAATTCTTACAAACCGCGATATTCGTTTCTGTGAAGAGGCCCAATATCTGCTTCCAGTTTCAAACTTTATGACTTCGGACAATTTAGTCACTTCACACGTAGGAACTTCTGTGGAGCAAGCAGTTGAAATTTTGCACAAACATAGAATTGAGAAGCTTCCGTTAGTAGACGATAACTCAATCCTCAAAGGTTTAATTACTGTTAAAGATATTAATAAACGAATCGAAAAACCAAACGCTTCTTTAGATAGTAGTGGTCGTCTTCGTGTCGGCGCAGCCATAGGTGTGGTCGATGCCCTAAATAGAGCTGAAGCTCTTATCGAAGCTGGGGTTGATATTTTGGTGGTAGATACTGCACATGGACACTCCAAAGGTGTGGTTGACACGATTGTTAATGTAAAGCAGAAATGGCCTGAAGTTTCAATCATCGGCGGCAATGTTGTCACCCGAGAAGGTGTTGAGTCTCTGGTAGCTGCAGGAGCCGATGCAATAAAAGTTGGTGTCGGCGCTGGTTCTATCTGTACAACCAGAGTTGTTTCTGGAGCTGGAATGCCACAAATGTCAGCAATCTATGAGTGTTCTCAAGCAGCTAAGAGTAGTGGAATTCCTATTATCGCTGATGGCGGTATTGTTGCCTCTGGCGATATTGTCAAAGCTTTTGTCGCCGGTGCTGATGCTGTAATGTTAGGAAATACTCTTGCAGGAGCTGAAGAAGCACCTGGTGAGTTAGAACTAATAAAAGGTGCAATGTGGAAGACATATCGGGGTATGGGATCTTCTGGTGCTATGCGTGGTCGGGCAGCTGACCGGTATGCAACAGCAGCTGGGCAAAATAGTGTTGGTAAGCATGTTCCAGAAGGAATTGAAGCGAGAGTTCGTTATGCCGGGTCATTGTCTGAGCTAGTGGGTCAACTTTTGGGTGGTTTGCGTTCAGGAATGGGCTATGCCGGTGCTAAGAATTTAGAAGATTTAAAAACTAAAACTAGGCTTACAAAAATAACGGGTTCTGGTCTTCGTGAAAGTCACCCTCACGATGTTCAAACAATGAGCGAAGATTAACAATGTCGCTACATTCGACTCCGATCAGAGTTCGGTTCAGCGACCTCGATCCATACCATCATGTTAATCATTCTGTTTATCTGAGTTATTTTGAAGTTGGCAGATCATCGTTACTTGATTCTAAAAACATTACTTTGTTCGAGCTGCAACAAGCTGGGTTTCAAATGGTTGTTTCAGAGATATCGGTAAAATATTTGGCTCCAGCAACAGCAGGTCTGTCTATTTCAGTAGAATCTGAAATAGTTAAACGTCGGAAAGTTAGTACGATTTGGAGTCAGCGTTTGGTTGGCAATGGTGTGTTGCTAGCAACAGCTAGTGTTACCATTGTAACTACCAACTTAGAAGGAAAAGTAGCTAGACTTCCAAAACCATTAGCTGAAATACTGCTTTAAATGTTTACCTAAGAGTTATCTTGAACGTCTGCTTCTATGCAAATGTCTTTATCCAGGGTTTTGTATTCAACGTTTTGTAATTTGAGTGTTTCAGATAGTTCACCTATGCCAGCTCCTCCAAACGGTGTCGGCGCCGAGGTTCCTCCAATTATTTGAGGTGCAATATATGCACAAATTCGGTCTATTAATTTTTCTTCAAGGAATGAACCCAACAGAGTTCCACCACCTTCGACAATAACATTTAGTACATCATAGTTACCAAGTTTTTGTAATAAAGTATTCAAATTTATTCGTCCGTTACTTGACTGAATTGTCCATACAAGGTTTCCTTGCTCAACTAAAGCTTCAACTTTTGTTTGGTCAGCTGACTCTGTTACGGCAATAATAGTAGTACCTTTCAATTCGTTGTTTACAAGTTTTGCATTGAGAGGTATTCGAGCAAGGCTATCTGCGACTACTCTGATTGGATTTTTTGTATCTGTCTGGTTTTTCCTAACTGTTAACCTTGGATCATCAGAGATTGCAGTACCAACTCCAATCATAATTGCATCAGTTTTTTCTCTAATGTCGTGAGCGTGGTTTCGTGAAGTTTTGCTGCTGATCCATTTAGATTGTCCAGAACTTGTTGCAATTTTGCCGTCTAGACTCATTGCAAACTTTGCTGTTACTAGCGGGAGCCCTGTGGAGCAATGTTTGAAGTACGCTTGGTTCTGTTTTTTCCCAAGTTCAGAAAGTACTCCTGATCGAACCAGTATGCCTGATTGTTCAAGTATGAAATGTCCTTTCCCATTCACTAAAGGATTTGGATCAGGATTAGCGTATATAACTTTTTTGATTCCAGCTGAAATGATTGCATCTGTACATGGTGGAGTTCTTCCTGTGTGACAGCAAGGCTCGAGGGTGCAGTAAAGTGCTGCTCCGCCGCAATTTACTCCTGCTTTCAGAATCGCTTCTATCTCGGCGTGGTTTCCACCCGGCCGTTGAGTCCTTCCTTCGCCAACTATTTTATTATCTTTAACAATGACCGCTCCAACAGCAGGGTTTGGGCTGGTTCTTCCTTGGGATAAATCTGCTAGTTCAAGGCATCTAGCCATATGTATTTGGTGTGGTGTTTTTGACATTCGAGTTCCTAGGTTTTGGCTATATCAAAATTATTCTTGAGTTTCACATATTGTAGCTATGATGTACATCTATGATCTCTCTATATGACACTGCTAAGAAAAAAATAGTTCCTCTCGAAATGAGAGAAGAAGGCAAAGTGTCCATGTACGTTTGTGGTCCAACAGTTTATGATGCTCCACATATTGGTCACGGCAGGTTTGTTCTGGTGTACGACATCTTACGTCGCTATCTTGTATCTCTTGGTATTGAAGTTAAATTTGTTTCTAATATTACAGATATTGATGACAAAATAATAGACAGAGCAACTGAAGATGGTTCAGATATCTTTACAGTTGCTAAGCATTGGGAAGACGTTTGGTGGTCTACTATGGACAGACTAAATGTTCTGCGACCAGATGAGACGCCGCATGCTACAGATTATGTTGATCAGATGATCAGTTTAATTACAGATTTGATTGATAATGAATCAGCTTATGTGACCAAAGATGGAGTTTATCTTTCTGTTGAAAAAGTAGAAGGGTATGGTCTTTTGGCCAACCAAACGTTAGATAGTCTTTTAGAAGGCGGCGGCGAACGCGAAGTGGTTGGTAACGAAAAATCTCATCCTGCTGATTTTGCTTTATGGAAGTTCTCAAAAGAAGGTGAACCTTCATGGCCTTCACCTTGGGGTGATGGTAGACCAGGCTGGCACACAGAATGTGTTGTAATGAGCTTAGATTTACTAGGTGAAAATTTTGATTTGCATACTGGCGGCTTAGACCTTAAGTTTCCTCACCATGAGAATGAAAGAGCACAGGCTGTTGCATTAAATAAAGGCTTCGCTAACCATTGGATGCATAATGGATTTGTTGAGTCTGGTGGTGAGAAAATGTCTAAATCAATTGGAAATACCATGAACCTAGTAGAGGTTTGTAATAGCTACGATCCGAGAGCGTATAGGTTATTGATACTGCAAACTCACTACCGTTCTCCTATAGAAGTTACTAAAGTTACTCTTGAAAATGCTTCGACTGCGCTTGAACGTATCGATTCGTTGATACGGCGCTCAAGTAAACTTGATTTAGATGTTGATGCTGATCAATCAATTATGTCTAAGTTTAACTCTTCAATGGATTCTGATCTAGACACTGTCACAGGTACTGACATTCTATTTTCAACCGTAAAAGATGCCAATGTGGCCTTAGACAATAACAAAAATGATGTAGCCGCAGGTTTAATCGCTGCTGCTTTGAAGATTTGTGAAATATTTGGTGTAGGAGTTTCATTAGATGAAGAAGTACCAAAAAAAATCCAAGACTTAGTATCTGATCGACAACTAGCTAGAGATAATAAGGAATTCGGCAAAGCTGACGAAATAAGGGATCGTTTGGCTCAATTAGGGTGGAATGTTGACGATAGCGGTTCTGGTCCAGCAGTTTGGAAAGCTTAAATAAATAAGATATTAAACCAAAAACCTAAAGTATAAAAAAAATACTCCCGATTCATAGAACATGATTCGGGGAACATCAAGAGCGAAAATAGCTTCTATCGCTGTACTTTCAGTTATGGGTTGGAGTACTGTTCAATTTAAAGGATCCAATGATGGCTATTCTAGTATTACTTTAAATAGCGACACGCCTTCGCAACTCGCCTTTGTAGAAGATGAAGAGAGTTTTCAGAGACAATCTGAACGACCCCTGGAAAGTATTGAGTTCTCTGACGGTACTTCTGTAACAAATGATAAGTTTTCAAATACTCCAGATAATTCTGCTAAATCATTGGATGAGTCTACAAAAGATTCAAAGATCTCAAAATTGACTACTACTTCAAATATTGATGTGTCAAAAATAGATCCTGACATTGTAAAACAAGAACCTGTAGAAACTTTGGTTGATTTCAAACCAACTGATTCAGGTGATCAGAGTAGCGATTCAGGTGATCAGAGTAGCGATTCAGATAATGATTTACACATGGACAATAGCAGCCAGCATGAAAGTTCTGATTCAGCTGTAGGGGATGAGGATGGGCATTCAGACACCACTGAGGGAATGGATCATAACGGTGAAGATACTAGTCATATAAATTCTTATCAAACGAATTTAGCAATGATTAGAGCTCAAACAGCTAGAAACACCGCTTTGGATTCAAGCCCTTATAGAAATGTGCCTCAAGCCCAACTAGATATCTCAAACTCGTCTTCACTCCTAGGACTAAGATCAGAATATGTAAGCCAATCAAACCATAATCTTGAAAAATCTTTTCCGGTTACAAGTGGAGGACAGTTTAGAGTAGCATGTGAATTCTCTCACTTCGCTTATGATGATCCGCTACTTTATCCTGACCAACCTGGGGCAGCGCATCTTCACATGTATTTTGGAAATACTGATGTAAACGCATATTCCAATGTTGACACTCTCATTGATTCTGGGTCGTCTACTTGTAATGGCAAAGAACTTAACCGGACTGGATATTGGGCTCCAGCGGTCATAGATGGTTCAGGAAATGCAAGGATTCCTGAACGTGTAGTTGTGTACTACAAAGGTGAAGGTCTAGCAAATGGAGCTAAAAGGCCAATTGGTGGAGGAGCCCAAGTATATAAAAAAGGGATGGCAAATATAGCTCCAAGTTCTAATTCTGTTGCCGAGGTGTCAAACCAAAGCGGAGGAGCTGTCGGAGAAGTTAACTATAAATGTTCAAATAATTTCAGTGCTTACCCGTATGCAACTGGAGTTGGTGAAATCCCAAACTGCAGTGGTGATTTCTACGATAACACTTATGGGGCTCCTTATCCAGAAACCAGAACTGTTTTAGAAATGGAAGTTAAGTTTTGGAACTGTTTCCCTCATGGTGCTGATGTTTTTGATTGGCGTAGCTGGATGCCTGCTGGGGACGCTAGGGGTGGATGGTTTTTTAGTAATTGTAATGGCGCTGGTGGAGGTGGTAGTGCATCTGCTGATATTTATCCTAATTTAAGCTACTTTATAAATTATGTAGTTGAGCCTGGGGAAGACACTTCTCAATGGTATCTTTCTTCTGACGTTGATCATATGTCTCTAAATTCTGGTGGTTCTTTATCTGGTCCGAGAGGTTCAACACACCATGCTGATTGGTGGGGTGGTTGGCATCCAACTATCAATGAGGAATGGATAAATAACTGTGTCAACTTTATTAATCCTGGTATTGCTTCGGGCTGTGGTAACGGATATTTATCAGATGGGGGACCAGATAACACTGCTCCACTCCCTGGGAGAGCTTTAAAGCTTCGATCTGAATATGACGTAATTGGGGATTCTTCAACCTATAAAAAACCTATGGAGACATTGTTCAATGAGCTTTGTGCTCCGTTGAATCCAGGGCGAGATTTCACAACTGCCATGTCTGCTTCCTATTGTAAAACAGACATGACACATAACCATTGAGTTTTCCTGCGGTAAGAATGTTTCTTATGATTAGAGTATTTAGTGGTTAAAGTAATTAGTTTTGTTGTGTGGATCTAATTGGCCTTCATAGGTATTTGGCTTGGTTTATAGTTTTTTTAAATGCACTAGCTGGGTTGCTTGCACTAGTCGCACATTTTAAACCAGCTTTACGTAAACCGAGTATCTGGAAGCTAACTGTTGTTGCACAAGTCTTGTTATTTATTCAAGCAATAATTGGAGTTATAGTTTTCCAAGGTAAAAATGAACTTGTTGATGACTTTCATCTTTTTTATGGATTTTTTGCTTTAGCTACAGTTGGTTTCATGTTCGCATATCGTGAACAGCTAAAAGAATACATTTATTTGATGTATGGAGTTGGTGGCATATTTCTGATGGGGTTGGCTATTCGTGCCATGCAAATATCAGCGTTTGTGGAGTAGTCAGCTATTGTCAGCTGCTGTCCTTGTAGCCCTAATAGCTGAAAGAGTTGCATTATCTGCAATCATTTGTGTATCTAACTTATTGTTGTACTCATCTAAAATTTTTGTAAATTGATTTGTTTCAATTAAACAATCACTTTTGCAATCGTGTTTAATCGATTCTAGCTCGGTTCCATCTCCACCATCATCGATACATGCGATTGCTACCTTGTCTGGGCTTCTGCCCAGAAGCTCTTCTGCCTGTGCAATAGCTGATTGCGTCCGTAGCGTCAGAGAAGGTATAGGTTCAGAATTTTCTTCAATAGTAAAAACTTGTGAAATTTTTCCTGATTCTGCGATAGCTGCAAATGTGCCTGAAGGGTAACAGTCAATTCCTAGTGTATATTGCGTTGTATTTGAAAAACTCATCTGTTATCTAACGGCTGAAATGTTTAGTTCGTTAGTTATGTTCAAACATTAATTATATTGGAGTTTATAATTTTGTTCGTCAGATTATTACAAATAGCCGACTGAAATAGCAACAAGTGCAGCAACACCGATAATTATTCTGTAATATCCGAATATGTTAAAGCTTTTTGTTTCGAGCCATTCAACCATAAATTTAATTGACCCTAGAGCCGCTATAAAGGCAACAACTAGACCAACAATTGGATTTATATACCCAAATTGTTCGACTAATTCTGAGCCATCTTGAAGGATAGATAGCATTGTTGCGGCTGAAAGAGTAATCAATCCTAATAAAAAGCTGAATTCGACGGCGGCTTTTAATGACAGTCCAATTAGAACTGCGGCAATTATTGTTATGAGACTTCTGCTTGTTCCTGGCCAAAGCGCCAGAGCTTGGGCACACCCAATTACCAAAGCGTGTCTTGTGTCTATAGCTGAAAGTTCTAGTCCAGATTTTTCGTTTCTGTAATAACTAAACCAAAGAATTCCAAAACCTCCTATAAGCCATGCGATCGCTATTGGAGTTGGTCCGAACAAATATTCTTCTACCTTTGGCTTTAAGATTAAACCAATTATTGCTGTTGGGGTAAATGCAGTTAGAACTGCAATTAATATGTTTTTACCTTCAATGCTTCTACCTGTCAAGCCTTCAAACATTTGTAGAATTCGATTTTTATAAAGAACTAATACTGCTGCTATTGCTCCGATTTGTATTGCAATTGCATATGTTTCTATTGCCGCTAATGAACTTTCTGTAGTTCCTATTCCTAAAATTTTGTTAGCTACTAATAGATGCCCAGTTGAACTTATTGGTAGATATTCTGTAACGCCTTCTATCAAACCTAGAATTATTGCTTTAAGTAAACTTAACTCCGATTCTGTTTCAGAAGCTAATGCATAAGCTGGAGTTCCGAAAGCAAAGAATAAGATTGCAATAAGCATCGCAGTTAGTAGTTTATTAATTTTTGGTGATCTTATGGGTTTTAATTCGTGCACTAGGTAAATCGTACACAGAAAATATCAATAAATGATACTTGAGAGTAAGTGTGTTTATGATTAGAGGTTCTTGGCTCTCTCTTCCTTACCAGCTGTCTTCTCTGTCTGCTCTGTTAGCTGCCTTAATCGCATATTTGAAGACTATTGCTGGTGCTAATAACAACGATCCTAGAATTAGGCATAGAGCTATCGAGGTGTCTATGAAACGAGATGGGTCAGTAAAAGTTCTATAAATTAAAATAGTTGTTGCGAGCAGATACAATCCGTAACCAAATTTTAAACCGAAGCTGACTTGTCGGGTAATTTTGGCCCGTTTAATCAGTACTGGGTCTTCAGTTGAGATAGTCATTAATTCATTCTAACCAATATCTATTTGTTTTATTTTCAAACATGTTTATTAGATAACTTTATTTGACACTTATTACCTTGCATATGGCTAATCCATGGATTGGCTTTTTAAATAGCTGGAATTAGTTTTTCTAAATGAGTGAAACAATAGTATAGGGCAATTAACACAAACGGTGATGCAATTGCATATGCCGGCCAACGTCTCCATTTCTGAGCTAGAAACCATGCCAAAGCGCCTAGGACTAATGTTATAATTCCCCAAATAACCGTTGGTTGAATTTCTTCAGGTTGCCAACCCAAAGATTCTGTAAATTCTTCTTCGAATGATTCAGCTTGGTCGCTAGCTGTGATTGGTTTCGGATCTGTTTTGGGTGCTGGTGGTGAAGTTAATTTTGCTGTAACAATTATTCTTTGAGCTGCAGAGTATTTAGGATGGCATGCCGTTAATGTCAGAGTGTCGTAGCCCTTATCAGCTAATACTTCTGTTTGGCTTGGTGATACTATAAAATATCCGAGCTCTTCTCCAGTATCATTTTGGGCTTCAACTTCATAAAAAAATTCACCTTGCAAAGTCGTTACTTTTATTAGATCACCCGGTTTAACCTTATCAATATTAAAAAAGGGTGCCCCGTATGTCGTTCTATGTCCAGCGATAGCAGCATTGCCAGGTTGGCCTGGGAAACTGGTAGAAGGATAACGACCTGGGCCTGATCTTAGTGCGTCGCGTGTTACTCCTTCAAGAATAGTTTTGTTGACGCCTATTGATTCTATTTCGATTATTCCTACTGCTTCACCAATGTCAGGCAAATCTTCAAGATCAAGCTCTACAAGATTTTCTGTATCAACTTCTTCTATTTCTTCTTCTGTGTTGTCAGCTTGTTTCTGTTTAGCTTCTTCTAGCTTTTCAAAAAAATCGCTCTCAAGTGTTTTTTGTGCTCTAGATTCTGCTAACCCAGTTCCCCATAGTTGGAAGCCAGCAAATAGAAGAATTAGAACGCCTGATATTATTAGGAATCTCCCGAAAACGCCGAGAATGGTTGTTAAACTTATTTTCATATTTACTCGCTCAATGATGATCCTATACCAACAGATATTTAAGATGTTGGATATAGGTAATTACTATATAAAAGAGAGTATGAAAGGGTTCTGACTGCATTACACTTATAGGGTGTGGCGCAAGCATCAGAAGACAACTTAAATTCTACAGATGCCATTATTAATCTGCAAGATGCCATTGCTCTGATCGATAATTATCCGGCTCTTTCTGGTATGAATTTTAGGCTTGAACAAGGAGAAACTGTTCATATTAAAGGCCCAAATGGTGCTGGCAAGACTACTTTGCTTTCTCTTATGGCTGGGCTTCTTCCGCTTCATTCTGGTCAGGGTCAAGTTCTTGATAATGATTTATCAGATCTAGGTGATCGTAGACGTATCCGTCGTTTAACTGGACTGCTTAGCCATGAGTCATCCTTATACGACGAGTTAACTGTTTTTGGAAACTTAAAGTTTTGGTGTAGCGCAAATAAAGTTGAGCATGAAATTATAGATCCCATTATGGACAGGTTAGGTCTTTCAGGTCGTTTGAGAAATTTGAAGGTTTCTTCGCTTTCTGCTGGCCAGCGTAGAAGAACTTCTTTAGCCGTGATTGTTTGTAGAAGGCCGAGGCTTTGGTTGCTAGATGAACCATATTCTGGTCTTGACGAGGCTGGGCAAAATCTGGTTGATGCTTTTGTGCAAACAGCGGTTACCTTTGGTGCTTCGGTGGTGTTTGCTTCACATGATTCAGACCGTGCAAAAAAATTGGCTAGTCGTACTGTGGAAATGCAAGGTGGGCGATTAAAGACTCAAAAACTTGATAGTGGTTCTCACAAAACACGAGACTATATTCCAATTGAATCAGGTGAGCCTCTTCCCGATGGTACGCATAGTAAAGGAGGCAACGCTAATGATTAGAGATGCTTTATTAATTGCAAAAAAAGATGTCAGGGTTGAAATTTCTTCTCGAGTTATATTCGGCCAAGTTTTACCATTTAGTCTTTTAATTCTTATTTTGTTTGGTTTAGCGATTTCTTCTGATCTTATTGTTACCGGTGACGCTAAACGGACTGTTCTTGAACAGGTATCTCCTGGTCTTTTCTGGTTAGCAATAGTGTTTTCTTCTTTGTTCGCTGTTAATAGATCATTCAAAATAGAATCTGATAACGGCAATCTTGATGCTTTACGTATGGCGGGTATTGATCCAGCAGCCATTTTTCTTGGGAAAGCGTTAGCGATCTCACTTTTAATATTTATTTTAGATTTGTTTGTAGGAGCTTTAGCTGTGGTTATTTTCAATGCATCAATAATTGATTTTAGCATTCTTGGAGTAACTGTATTTGCTGCAACAATTTCTATTTCAATGTCGGGCACTCTTTATGCCGGGATCACAGCTGGTTCTAGATCTAAAGATACGTTAATGCCTCTTTTATTGCTCCCAACTATGGCCCCGATGTTGCTTATAGCTACCCGGTCGACTGAAGCAGCTTTATTTTCCGAAGATCAAACAGGTTGGGGTTGGCCAATGCTTCTTAGCGTATTAGCTTTTCTTTACACTGGTATAGGTATGCTGTCTTTTGGTGCTTTGATGGAGGAATCATGAACGACCTACGTACTATTGTTTCAGTTGCAGATGAATCTGAAGAGATATTTATTAATACTGATAATGATGACTCTGAAAGGTCTGGGCCCACTTCGACAAGATCGGAGTCAACAACTGTTTTTGGTTTCTTGGCAATAGCGACATTTGTACCTTTGGTGTTTTTTGGTTTGTTAGTAGCGGAACCTCATTCTGAGCAGCAAGAATCAGTGAAGCTTATGTTTATTCATTTGCCTAGCGTTCTAGTTACTTATGTTTCTTTCTTCTGCACTTTGGTTTGTAGTATTCTCTACTTAACGAAGAAATCGAAGTTCTGGGATTTGCTCGCTGGGGCTTCTGCAGAAATTGGTGTATTATTTTGTGGGATTCTGCTGCTATCTGGCTCTTTGTGGGGTAAACCGACTTGGGGTGTTTATTGGCAGTGGGATCCAAGGTTAACGAGTACCGCAGTTATGTTTGTAATGTATCTGGGTTATTTGGCTGTTCGGCGTATGGATATTGCCGCTGAGGCAAAATCTAGAAGGGCGGCTGTGCTCGGGATAGTTAGTTTCCTAAACGTCTTGATTGTGCATTATTCAATTGATTGGTGGAGGGGGCTTCACCAAGGAAGAACTTTTGAATCTTCTGAAATAAAAATTGAAGGATGGTATTTATTTTCATTGATGTTTGGAATGTTATTTTTTAGTTTCGTAGCAATATGGATGGTTATTCATAAGTTTAGAATTCTATGGCTCGAATATCAGTTAGAAAGAATGGATTTAGAGCTTGCGATAAATGAACGTAGGTCTGAAGTTAACGATCTTGATTCGTCGATAGATGCTGACGAAGAAGAATTATTGTTTGGAGGAGGTTCTTAGTGTTCTGGATTTATACAATAGTTGGCTATTCAGCTGCTATTGGAATTATTGGTTTATACAGCGTCTGGCTTATTATGCGAGGACGTAGAATGACCCGTAAAGTTCCCGTAGATAAAAGGCGTTTCCTTGAGTGAGATTGATTTAACACCACGAGATATCGAACCCGTTTCTAGACAAAGGGGTCTCAAGTCTCCTAAGAACTGGCTGATTGGGTCTATTTTTGTTGGCCTTGTAGGATTTTTGATGTATCAGGCATTAAATTCTGCTCGTGTATTTTTTCTTAATGTCGATGAGGCTGTTGCTCAAAAGTCAGATCTGGGAGATCAGAATTTTAGGATGCAAGGTATTGTGTTGACAGAAGCTAACCCCGACTCGTCAAACTACGTGTTTGTTATGGGGTTTGAACAAGTCCAAGCTGCTGTTTCTCATGTTGGTGATGAGCCCTCTGATCTTTTTGAATGTGGTCAGAATGTGGTTGTAGAGGGTCGCTGGTTAGATAGCGGATTGTTTGAGTCAAAACAGATTCTAGTTAAACACTCAGAAGAGTATCGCGAAGATTACCCTGATCGTACTGATGCTCCAGCTAGTAGCTGTATTGGGTCAGATGAGCTTGATGAATCAATAACTTCTTCAACTAATAAATTGTTATGAACCAAATTATAGGATACGGATTAATTTCTCTCGGTTTTGCCGCTTCAAGTCTGGGAACGTTTGCGGGAATTTACGCTCTTTTAACTAAACGCAATTTTCTGATGAAGGCTTTGAGACAGTGGTCATGGTTAATTGGGTTCTCTGCTTTGGGGGCGTTTATTGTTATGCAAATTGCGCTATTTCAACGCGATTTCACTATTGACTATGTGCGTCAAGTTGGTAGTTTCTCTACGCCTGCTTTATTTAATTTTGCAGCTATCTGGTCTTCGTTAGAAGGGTCTTTGATGCTTTGGGTTCTGGTGCTTGCTGGTTACCTAATTGCGGTCACTGTAAAGTTTGCCAAGAAACCCGATGATGAGCTGCTTGGCTGGGCGCTTGTTGTTATGTTTGGTGTTTCTACTTTTTTCTTTGCTTTGCTTGTTGGTCCCGCCAACCCATTCTTTAGTAGCGAAATCCCTGCAGGGTTTATTGATGGTCCAGGCCCCAACCCGTTGTTGCAGAACCACATTCTTGTTGCCTTTCATCCGCCTATGCTATATCTGGGTTATGTAGGTTTTACTGTTTCTTTTGCATTTGCGATTGCTTCTTTGGTCACTGGTCGGGTGGGTGAGGGCTGGTTGCTAGCTACTAGACGTTGGACAGTCGCAGCTTGGTGTTTTCTTACTCTAGGTATTGTTCTTGGTGCCTGGTGGAGCTATGAAGTTCTTGGTTGGGGAGGTTTTTGGGCTTGGGATCCGGTTGAGAACGCGTCGCTGTTACCTTGGCTTACAGGTACTGCTTTTCTGCATTCAGTGATGATTCAGGAGAGGCGGGGAATTCTGCGAGTATGGAACTTATCTTTAGTTTGTGCAACATTTTGTTTAACAATTTTTGGTACGTTTTTAACGCGGTCAGGTGTTTTTGATTCTGTGCACGCTTTTTCAGATGGCGAAATTGGGCCTTGGTTGCTAGGGTTTTTTGCTTTTGTGACTTTGGGAAGTATTTTCTTGATTGGTTGGAGAGGAGATTTATTATCTTCTAAAGGCGAAATTGGTTCTGTGGTTTCTCGTGAGGCTGCTTTTCTTGCAAATAATTTTTTGTTTGGTGCATTGGCTTTTGTGATCTTGGTTGGAACTACTTTCCCTTTACTGGCTGAGTTACTCGATGGTTCTAAGTTGACTATTGCAAGACCTTATTTTGATTCTATGGGTCGTCCAATTGGGTTTATGATCTTGTTTTTGATGGCTGTGGCTCCAATTATTCCTTGGGGTAAAGCAAACGAAGAAGTTCTTCGTCAACGCCTTAGTGGTCCTGCTATTATTTCGCTGCTATCTGTTGTTGTTGCTATCTTGTTTGGGGCTAGAGGTTTTTATCCTTTGTTGGCTTTTGGTTTGGCTGGTTTTGCTGGGGGTTCTGCGTTTAGGCAGCTTTCATTATCTGTTAAGCGTAGAGGGCTTTTGGGATTGCTGGGTCGGACGAATGGCGGCATGATTGTTCACATTGGAGTTGTTCTTCTTTCTGTTGGTTTAGTTGCTAGCGAAAGTTACAGGACTGACAGGGTCAGTCGTCTCGAAATTGGTGAGGAGACTTCTGTTGGCGGACATGTTTTCAAATATGTTGGTTCTGGAGAAATTGAGAATAGTCGTGAGCAGCGCCTTTTTGCTGATATTGAAATTGATGGTAAAGATATTTATTCACCAGCTATAACGAGATACGTTAAACAAGGCATTATTGTTCCAACGCCTTCGGTTAGATCAAGTTTGGATGAAGATGTTTATCTGGTTTTAGATGATGCTCCAGAAGAAAAAGATGCACCCATCAGGCTTAGAGTAATTTTGAGGCCATTGGTTATTTGGCTTTGGATAGGAGGGGCCTTGATGGGGCTTGGTTCTTTCTTGGCTTTAGTTCCCGCAAATTTTGCATCAGGAAAAAATAAAAAAGAATCCAATGTTCCCGACCCCAAACTGCCAATCCCGGCCACGACCGAGATCCTAGAACCGGAGGCTATCGATGAGTGACCCGTCATCTCGGCCCCCGCTAGCTGGCCCTAGCCGGGATCTTCCCGACACATCACAAGGTAGCAGTATTCAAAAAGTCTCTATGATTGCTGGAGGGCTTGTTCTAACATTCATATGTTTCTTGATTTTTGCGACGTTTTTTTTCGGCGGGATTGATTCACAAAGCCGCCTTATAGGTGAGCCTGCCCCTAAAGTTTCTGGTGTTGCTTTAGACGGGACAACTGTGGATATTTCTGATACCAATAATTCACAATTTCCACAGAGAACCGCAACAGACATCTTACTATTTTTAAATTCTCTGATCTGCTGACTCAATCGACTGACCGGAAGCGTAAATCCCGTGAATTCATCTCTATTCACCAAAAAGGTATTGACACCAATTACTTTTCCGGCTTCGTTGACCAGCGGTCCTCCACTAAATCCAGGACCTAGCATCGCGGTATGATGTATAAAAGGAATGCCATAACTAATTTTTTCCAGTGCGGTAATATTCCCGGCTTGGACTACATAATCTGCCCCGTAAGGATGTCCAACCGCGTAAACAGTATCCTCTCCCGCTGGGGGTTCTTCCGTTTCCAATGATAACGTGGTTCCTTCAAATCCTTCAGGTATAGCCAGAAAAGCCAGATCGTATTTTTCATCTAAGTAAACAACCGGAACAATTTGCTGCCGAAAGTTAAAACCATAAACAACCACTTCCCGGTTGTCACGCACCACGTGCTCGTTGGTGACAATCAATCCTTCCGCCCCCAAAACAAACCCGGTTCCCGTACTGTGCGGGGTAGCAATCTGAATAATTCCATT
>ENA-ORXT01003890-ORXT01003890.1-marine-metagenome-genome-assembly--contig:-NODE-3890-length-15932-cov-32.001388_pt1 | contig 15932 bp, 13 predicted proteins | sample MGYA00237868_ERZ511482 | MGnify/ENA metagenome assembly ERZ511482 | reverse complement strand
TAATCCAAATAATACCATCATCTGATGCAGACAGCGTGCTTGATAATTCATAGTGTAAATTATTGAGGCACAACAATATATGTCGTAATGCCTATTGTTAAGATATAAGTAGATCTAACTCAGGTGGGTGGCTATGAGACATAACCGCTATAAAAATAACAATATACACATTAAAGATATTACTAATATGTAGTTTTCTTTTAAGGAATTTAGAGAGAAAACTATAAAATAGGTAACTTGTCAAAACAACTATAAACTCATTTTAACATAAAAGTGACACCTCGGGTGGTCAAAAGGTGGGTATATAAGTTAGTTATCGAGTCATAAAGTTATTATAAATTATTAACCTCTTAATTCCTGCAGTTATATAGTTGTTCTAAGATTTTTTTTTGATGGTAGATTTTTCTGTGATTTTTCTGCGGGCAAATTATGCTGCTTATCGTTCTTTGATTTTTTGTTTCACTGATGAAAGCATGTGTTACAAAAAGCGACATTTGGAGAGGGACGTATTAGGATGGTCAATTGCTATCGCTCAAAAAGTATACGCTCGATCTTAGGAGAGGTATTACTCGCAAATGATTGATATATTTGAGTTAGCATAATGGAAGGTTTCACAGGTTGTCCATGACTTAAGCTCGCTACTGACCAAGATTTTTGAATAAGACTCATAACACAGTATATGATTCCATATCGCTTTAAATGCTTGAGAGTGTTGCGTTAATTTATTTCTTATCTTGGAGCTGAAAAAGTATAACAAGTTCTTGGTCTCAGTGATAAAAAGCGAGACGGAACATATACCAATCCGTTAGCACCAATAAAAACAAACTGCAAATGAAAAAACTGAAAAAATACGGAGTATGCGCTGTTTTAACTTTCATTGGTCTTTTAGCAGGACTAAACGCTGACATCATAATCCCAATTTTCTCAAACTTTAGCAATGATTTGGAAATTAAAGACTTAACCTTAATTGCACCCAATACAATAAAACGTAATCTAAATGATCAGAATTTAATCGAGAGCTCATATACGAGTAAATGCAATGATCAAAATAACTTTGGAATTGATTTAGAATTTTCACTGTACAATACTAACGAATTCGAAATACTCATTGAATCTATCCAAATAGAAGTAAAAGACTATTATTTTGATAAATATATTTTCACGGGACAGAGAGATAAAATGTCAGAAACGAACTATTGTTGCGAACTTAGTGGGGTAAAATCATCTTTTAAATGTTTCGCATATCAAATTCCTTTTTCGACTATAAAATCTGGAAACTTTGAAAGAATAAAGCTAAATATAAATTCTGCTGTTCAAGGCACGTATGAAATAGGAGTTAGAATACTATATCGTGGTCATAATGTGAATTGGAACGATGAAACTATTATAATAAAGCAAAAATTGCACTACTACGATATTTAAATACTGGTGCTAACATTAAAGGCTGAAGATTCTATTGAAAATGAATCTTCGGTCGTGTTGGACGAAGCGTATCCAAGTAGGTGATAAGTTCTATGCCATTTCGATTTTGCTGATGAGTGGGATTATGTAAGAGATCAGCGATTGATATATTTTACTATGTATTTATAGCTTTGTTTGTTATGATATGTTCTACTATATTTTTGTGATTTCTACTAATTTGAGGTAGTAAAGGGTTGGTGTTTTCAGTTTTGAGCATAGCTCCGCTTATTAAGTAAATGTTACTTATCATGATTTCCTATTATGCTTTTTTATTTTATCAAGAAGCTCTTTCGGAGGTGGTCTAAAACTGTTTGTCAACTTTAGATTAGATGAACAAATTCCTGCTGACAATTTCTATACAGTAAAGCCTGGATTAGAATTTTTAGGACAAGCTGATTACAATGTAAAATTAATTAAGCTGCATGGATCATTAAATTGATTGCAATGTCTAAAATGCTATAGAGTATATGTAGATTTCTACAGCAAAACTTAGTATGTGTCCTTTTTAGTAACTTTAGTGAATCTCGATACATAAAGACACGGAGCAAAACCATAAAGATGTACAACAGAATCATACTTCTATCAGTCCTCATCATTCCGATGATATCTTTCGGACAATTTACTTGGCAAGAGTTAGAGCCTAATAATGCAGAATCTTTAACGGTATTGACAGGGCAGCCTAATGGAGAAATATTAGGATATCTCGAATATCCTCACCAGCTCGTACTGTCAGAAGATAGAGGAGAGACGTGGACTGTGATATCTGAAGATCCTATTCTTAATGATGCTTTGACCGCATATGACCTGATAATAGAAGTTGGTAATGATGGAGAGTATTACTTTGGATTTGATGAGGTCATTTATAAGTTAAATCGCTCTACTGGTATATTGGATGAGTGGTTTGCCATCACATTTGGATTGTCATTCAGGTTAGAGGATTTTGCTTTCTTACCTAATGGTAATTTTGTCGTAGGAGGACTTAGAAGTATTCAATTGTACGATGCTCAGCAAAACTTAATAAGCTCTAAGGATTGGTCTACGCATTCTGCACAGTTTCTGATAGGAGAAGGTAATGTGCATTATGTAGTGCAGAGTGCTGGTGCTTCTAATTATATGGCGAGATTCTCATCAGATTTATCAGAACTCAGTGATCATCAGACACATTCTGCACCAAGAAATGATCTATTCGAATATTATGACGGAAGGCTATATAGTACAGAATCCTATTCTGATGATGGTATCAATTGGACATCATATCCCAATGGTATCTCTGGGTATATTACTGTGCTGAGTGATGGCTTATTGCATCTGATAGATAGGGATGAGGTATATGTATCCGATGATAGAGGTGTTTCTTTTTCTTCTGTGGGAACCTTAGATAATAGTTCTTATAGCACGCGTAATGATATTAGCATACCACTTGATGATGGATCTTTGATGATGTATAATTTTGGAAACTGTAGTAATAGCGTCTTAAGTCATATAGAAGATGGTAGAGCCTTATCAAGATCAGTAGATATATCTATAGGCTCTCCAGTTAATCATGTGATTGAAGCATATGATCAGAGTAGTATATTTACTGGGTGTAGTTATTATACAGATTTTCTATATCCAGGATCACAGGGATGGCAAGATAATGAATCTTCTAGCTCAAATTTTTTCTGCAATTTTCTTTCTGCCATTGTAACTACTTTTAATGGTAATGTTTTATCATCAGAAGGATGTGTATCTACTGATAATGGATTGACTTGGTCTAATAATTCTGATGTATTTGTGAGCCAGGATAATTCGATTTTCTTAAAAGATGAGAAGTGTTATCTCGTAGATTATTATATAACTTATGTTTCTGAAGATTACGGTATTTCTTGGGACACAATAGGGCATGTCGAAGATGCTGACATATTCGATCCACCACTAGCGATTTCTTCGACTGGGTTTATATATACTTCAGATAGGTTTGATCCTAGTTTACTCAAAAGAACGCTTGATGGCGAAATCGTACTTAGTATCCCATCTATATCATCTACTGGAGCATGGATTGATATGGAGACAGCTTATCGTGGTCCTAACGTTTATGGCATACATAGTCAGGTTAATGGTCCGATGCTTTTGGCCTACTCATATGATGATGGTGTCACATTCTCTAATTATGAGTTGCTAGATATAGAATATGAAAGCACGATATCTCTTGAGACGGATCACTTAGGTAATGTCTATATATACAGTGATAAGGGTCTATGGATAAGCCAAGACGAAGCTCAGACTTGGCAGAATATTACGCCTCAGATAAGCAAATACTATGAGATAACTGATATAGATATAGGCTGGGATAATCATATGTACCTCGCTACATTAGGCACTGGTATATTAAGATCTTCAGAGCCACTAGAAGAACCACTAACTCTTAATATCATCGCCTTCGAAGATCTTAATGATAACTGTACTTATGATAGTGGAGAGCCTGGCTTAGAGAATTTAAGCATTAGAATAGGAGATAATGTCATCAAGAATACTGACACAGGAGGTGAGGCCATGGCGATACTCCTACCTGGTAGATATGAGATTACAACGGACCTGAGATCGGACCTTTACAAGGATTGTAATGATAGATATGAAGTCGTATTAGAAGATGAGAATATCGAACTGGTTGTACCCATAAGCATAGTAGAAGAATGTGCTTCTCTGAGTATAGGTGCTACGACACCATTTTTGAGGAGATGTTTTGATAATACATACTTCGTAGAGATCTATAACGAAGGTACCGTGATAGCTCGCAATGTAGAAGTCGGCATTCAATTAGATGAGTGGTTCGATTATATATCTTCTGATATGGAATTAATATCCAGTGATGGTGATCTCTATACATTCTCAGTAGATGATATTAAGCCAAGAGAAAGGAGACGATATGAGTTAGATTTTAATCTTTCTTGCGATTCAGAATTAGGACAGGCTCATTATACTGAAGCTTACATAAGTTATGATAATCCTTGCGATGTACCTTCTAAATTTAGTAACGAATTAGAGTGTCAAGAAAACATAGGGTCTTATGATCCTAATGACAAAGCGATATACGTAGGCGGTATAGCTAATAAGTCGATTATACCTATAGATGATAGAATAGAATATCTCATCAGGTTCCAGAATACGGGAACAGATACCGCATTTACAGTAAGGATAGAAGATGCACTTGACCCCGCTTTTGATAAGAATAAAATCTATCCATTAAGTGCATCACATGATTACACATGGGATGTATTGGATGGCAAGCTTAATGTTTATTTTGATAATATCCTCCTCGTAGATAGTACACGTAATGAGGAAGCATCACATGGTTTTATAAATTTTGCTATCGGCTTACAGGATAATCGCCCTAAGGCCGGAGATTTGATTAATAATACGGCAGGGATATATTTTGACTTTAATGATCCTATTATAACGAATACTGTAGAGAGCTACTACTTATGCAAGCATAGCGCAACTGTGGTGGATACAACAATATGTCCAGATAGAGATTTTGTCTGGACTGCTAATGGTCAGACCTATGACGAGCCAGGGCAATATATAGAACTGCTCCAATCATACCATGGCTGTGATTCATTAGTGACGCTTAACTTAGACTTCTTTGACGAGAATAATGTCGATTGTATAGGAACCGATATTGACGAATTATCCGATGACGGCACCTTATATCTATACCCTAATCCAGCAACGGATCAGTTGACGATAGCATATGATGGGAATGCAATACCTGTCAGCTATTCTATATTAGAGTTGTCTTCTAAGCTTGTATGTACAGGAGCATTGTCAGGAATTATGATCGTCGATCTATCGGAGATAAATGCAGGCTTGTATTTTATTAATATTCAATTAGATGATACGCGTTCAATTATGCGAAAAATTTTCATCACCGATTAGTCACCTCTTGTGATATCAATTGTGATCATAAAGACCCTTATAGATTAAATATCTGCAAGGGTCTTTTTGATTAACTTATAGCAGTTTTATTTTGAAATGACTCATTCATATTTCATTATAATACCTCACTCAGTATTATAGATCTCTGTTTTATAATTCCGAGCTCTGTAAATGACATTAAGTGATTACATTAGCAATCTAAAACAGAAAAGCTTATCGCTACCATAGCCATTAAAGTAAAGAAAGCTGCAGAAGCATTGATCAAGAGTGGACACCCATGGCTTTTTGATAATAGCATTGTCAAGCAAAGCAGAGAAGGGAATGCTGGAGATACAGCAATTATATTCGATAACCGATATAATAAATTTCTTGCTTTAGGATTGTACGATCCTGATTCACCTATCAGGGTTAAGATACTGTCTACTCAGAATGGGACCAAGGTCAATCAAGATTGGTTTGTTAAGAAATTTGAATCTGCCTTTAATAAGAGGTCTGCATTATTGCGACAGGATGTGAATGCTTACCGCCTATGCTTTGGTGAGAATGATGGCCTGCCTTCGCTTATATGTGATGTCTATAACGGTGTTGCGATTCTTAAGATCTATTCGCGTATATGGCTGCCATTTTTAGATCAGATTAAGGACGCTATTGTTGATGCTGTAAACTGCTCATGTATAGTGCTGAGGTTTTCGAGAAGTGTGGAGAAGGACAATACTTCTTCAGATATTTCTAATGGAAAAATCATCTACGGTGAGTTGGAGTCAGAGGAAGTCTTATTTACAGAACACGGTGTACGTTTTACGGCCAATGTTATACATGGGCATAAGACTGGGTTCTTTTTAGATCACAGATATAATCGATATAAAATTCAGCAACTTGCTAAAGGAAAAACTGTGCTCGATGTATTCTCATATGCAGGAGGATTTGCTGTGCATGCATTAGTGGGAGGTGCAACAGCTGTTACAGCCGTCGACATAAGTAAACAAGCATTAGCTATAGCTAACAAAAATGCGACTCTTAATAATGTCAAATTAAACACGATAGCAGGAGACGCATTTAAAGTACTTAAGGATCTTATAGATAATAATCAGACTTTTGATATCGTCATTATAGATCCTCCAGCTTTCGCGAAAGCGGCAAAAGAAATTCCTACTGCTCTCAATCAATACCGCCGCTTAGCAAAGCTAGGTATTGAATTGGTTTCTAAAAAAGGAATATTGCTCTTAGCTTCTTGCTCTTCAAGGGTGGCAGCGGATGCATTCTATGAGACAATCGAACAAGGGATGAAAAATTCTCGCAAGTCCTTCTCACTAATTGAGAAAACATTTCATGATACTGATCATCCAATCGGTTTTACTGAAGGCGCTTATCTAAAGAGTGCTTACTATAAGATATCTTAATCACTAAATAAGTCTTCTGATAATTTATTATCAAAAAGTTAATCGATATTCAATACCAAGAAATAATCCAAACTGATCAATGATATCAAGTGCTGATAAAATTATCTCTTATGACGAACCACCATGATCCTAAAGGGAAAGCATCCTTACAACTATTTGGCAGGCTACTGGTGTCATTCAAAATGGCTGTTGGTACTACTATATGGCTTCTTAAGGTACGAAAGTATATCGTAGGCTTTTTTATGGTTTTTATGATATCTTTCTCTATTGTAAATGTTAATCAAAATACTACTGATATCGAGGTGGCTGTCTTTATGGCGATTTTGTTTACAGTTTTTATTAGTTTGGAATACGAGTCTTATAAGAGCTATGAGCAAGTTATTACTGTATAATTTACTGGAAAGCTTAGTGATATCGTGCCTGGATTCAAGATGTAATTTTCAATACGCGTTATTAAGATGTCATTCTAATTATTTTGAAAGGTCTTTTTGTCGTTAAGAATATGAGTCTGATCATGTGTGTATAAGACTTATTTTATAATTTAGTTAGTATGATTAAGGAAGTTGTAATTTTTTGTTTGAGTATTGTTAGTTTTTTTGTGATAACAACAAATTTACTTGCGCAAGAGGTGCCTATCCTTGATTATAGTCTCAATCAGGATGGTCAAGCAGAATTAGAAGTTAACTCTACGTCTGGCAATTACTATATTTTAAAAGTTAGACATAATCTTAATGAAGAATTCTTATTGGCTACATCTATGACAATGGGCAGAGATGGTAGAACAATAATTACAGAGCCTCTAAGTGCTTATCCTCAGAGTCACTATCAAGTTTTAGAATATCCAATTGTAGATCCTGCCGATACTGACGGTGATGGAAAAGATGATATCGTAGAATATAATACAATGCCACAAGATGGCCCCTTAAATGCAGGTGACCCAATCAGTATGGATGATGGCGTGTTGCTCTTTAATGAATTTTCAAAATTTACAGAACTGGCTGTCACTAAGAACGTGGTACAATGGTCAGAATTTCTAAATGGTAAAGCACATGTAAAGTTCTTGATTGTAGATTTTTATACATCTTCTCCCAAGATTTATTTTATCAATAGTGCAAAACATGATCTGCATGCTGATTTTGCAAGAACGATTGGCGTAGACCCAATAGGTGATAACGTCAAGAAGGGGCAAGTTATATTTCATCCTCAGACTCTTTCAAGTAACGGCAGCTTAGGTACGTTCACATTTAATTACAGTAATGGTAGGGGCCAAGATTTTGATGTTGTACAGCGATGTCATGAGTTACTTGCGATGAATATTCCATTTATAAATAATAACCTTTCTTATTATGTCACCGCAAATAATGAAGAACAATACGCTCAAGAAATCATGTTATATGATGATTCGAGGGTATCTGTATTATTTGAAGAAGACATTTTTGCAGGCATAGATTATTGGGGTCTTAATCAAGAGGAGGGTTATGGATTTTTCAGACAATTAAGTCTTAATGAGACGCCCGGTCCAAAAGATATTGTTCTTTATGAATCTCTACCTAATACACTCCCGCGAGTAAGTGGAATTATGACTACGGTTATACAGACTCCGTTATCTCACGTTAATCTAAGAGCTATACAGAATAAGATACCTAATGCATTTATAAGAGATCCGTTAGCCATAGATTCTATTGCAGAACTATTAGATAAGTATATCTATTTTAAAGTAGAACAAGATAACTATATCATAAGAGAAGCCACATTAGAAGAAGTCAATGATTGGTTTGAGGATTTAAGACCTAAGGATACTCATGTACCATTATTGAATTTGGATTATACAACTATTCTCCCTCTTGATGATATTGATTTTAGTATGTACGATGGCTTTGGTGCCAAGTGTTCTAATGTCGCTACTATGAGATCTTTTGGTTTTCCATTAGAAACTATTCCTGATGGCTATGGTGTTCCTTTCTTCTACTATAAAGAATTTATGAATCATAATCAATTTTATGACGACTTAGATTCTATGATTACTGATCCTGAGTTTGTAGCAGACAGGACGGTCAGAGAAAAGATGCTCAAAGATTTCAGAAAGAAAATTAAAAATGGTGATTTACCCCAGTGGATGTTGGATGAGCTGGAAGAGATGCATAGGTCATTTCCTCAAGGTACTTCTGTGAGATGTAGATCCAGTACTAATAATGAAGACCTGATAGGATTCAGTGGTGCAGGGCTTTATACTTCTAAGACCCAACATCCAGATGAGGGACATATATCTAAGTCTATTAAGCAGGTATATGCGAGCTTATGGAATCTCAGGGCTTTTGAGGAAAGAGATTTCTTCAGAGTCGATCACTATGTGACATGCATGGGGGTCCTATGTCATCCTAATTACTCTGACGAAAAGGCCAATGGGGTAGGAGTGAGTATAGATCCATTATACGGTGTCGAGAATGCGTTCTATCTTAATACGCAGATTGGTGAAGACTTGATTACTAACCCTACCGGGACATCCGTTCCTGAAGAATTATTGTTATACAAAGAGGCTACAACTGAAGATGACTATGTCGTTGTTCAGTACTCAAGCCTCACGTCTGACAATACCATCATTATGAATAATATTCATAGAGAAGAAATGAGAGAGTACATGAATGTAATACACGATGAATTTGAGATGCTCTATAATGCTCAGGGTAATAATACCTTTGCTATGGATATAGAGTACAAAATTACAAGTGATAATAGACTTATCATCAAGCAAGCTCGGCCATGGACTTCATATGCACCTCAACTTGATTCTATAGATCAAGGTACTCTTATAGACGAAGGGCTACTTATCTATCCTAATCCTGTGAGTGATGATCTATATGTACGCTCTGACATAAGTGGGCTTAATACGATCATCATATATAATGCGTTAGGTAATGTTATCCATCGACAGAATGTGAGTGCATCGAATATCGACTCACATATTATTGATGTTAGTGCATTTGCTCAGGGGGTATATGCCCTTAGTTTTAGTGGTGACGATGGTGCTACTGTTTCTAAATTATTTATAAAAAAATAATATTAGAATGGGCGATATAGTCAAGTCCTAAATTAGGGCAAAAGTTATGAATAAGCTAATTTGCGAAATTAGAAACTGCTCTATACGCAAGCGACATTTTAAGCATGAACTAGGACCTGTATTTGCATTCGTTGCTAAGAGCAAGATTGTTGTCATTGGTCAAGCGCTAAGTTCAGTGGTACATCGTAAAAGTATTCCATGAGATGATAAGGGTGGTGATAATCTAAGAGATTGGATGGGTGTCAATAAAGAAGTTTTTTATGATGTCAATCTATTTGCGATTGTACCTATGGGATTCTGTTATCCTCGTAAGGAAAAGACTGGTGATCTTCCTCCTCGCAAAGAATGTGCAGCTCAGTGGCATGACCTCATATGGGATACGCTCAAGGATGTAAAGCTTACATTGCTGATCGGAAAATATGCACAGGATTATTACCTAAAGAAAGAAGCTAAGAAAAGTCTCACTACTACTGTAAAGTATTATCTTGACTACCTACCTAATTATTTTGTATTTCCACATCCTTCTCCTGGTAATAATATTTGGATGAAAAAGGAACCCTAGTTTAAGACTGAGGTGGTGCCTACCTTAAGTAAGGTGATAGACGCTATTTTAGTTTGAGGATATCTCCCTATAACTTCATTAGGGATGGAGCTACTGCGGTCTTCAGCTTTAGCTTAGAACTTAAAGTTCTTAATAGTTAATATTGACAATAATATTGACTATTTTCATAGGTTGTGTGACATGCCTAAAATATGAATACCTTATTGTAGTTATTAGACTAAAAATTGGCGTTTTAGACATGACAATTAATATGATTTATATATCCATCAATTATATTCAATGAAAAAAATTTTACAATTTCTACTTTCTTTTGGTCCTGGAATTTTTGCCATAGGTTATACGATTGGAACGGGTAGTGTTACTGCAATGATTGTTGCTGGTAATAATTTTGGAATGGACTTACTATGGGTTCTATTGTGCAGTTGCCTTTTCACTGGTGTTCTGATTTATGTCTCTGGAAGTTATTATTTATTGACAGAGGAAACGGCATTATTTGCCATCAAGAAACATCTACCTATAGGTAAAGCTATAGCTATGGCAATAATTGTTACTGTAGGTATCGGTCAGTGGAATTCTTTGATAGGAATATTAGGAATTACCTCTAATGTTATATTCGAAATATTAGTCATAAACTTTCCTGAACTTGAAGGACACAAGTATGGTGTCGTGTTGGGGCTCGCAATACTCATAATGAGTATTTTTTATTCTTTATTGATTAAAGGTAGCTATACGATGTTTGAGAAAGTCTTAGCACTTTTTGTGTCTATGATGGGCTTGTCTTTCATTTTTACATTGTTTTTTGTTATGCCACTTCCGACAGATATTATAAAGGGACTCATTCCTACGATCCCTAAGGTTGAAGGAGCAGGTATTCTAATTGCCGCTTTTGTAGGGACAACGATGGCGTCGGCTACTTTTATGTCAAGACCATTATTTATCCAAGGAAAAGGTTGGACAGAAAAAGATTTTAAAAGACAACGTACGGATTCGATAATAGCAGCACTTTTAATTTTTACAATTAGTGGTGCTATAATGGCAGTTGCAAGTGGTAGTCTATATGGAAAAGGAGTAGAGATAACGCATGTTTTAGATATGTCCAAAGCATTAGAACCTTCTGTAGGTAAGTTTGCAGTGAGTATATTTTTTATAGGAACTCTGAGTGCTGGGCTATCTTCTATATTTCCTTGTCTGATTATTGTGCCACTTATGTTAGGGGATTACAGTACAGGTAAGCTGGATGTCACTTCTAAGAGATTTAGAATTATCACAGGTATTGGAAGTATATTGGCTTTAAGTGTACCTGCATTTGGATTCAATCCTATAAAGGGTCAGATATTCACTCAAGTCTTTAATGTTTTTGCACTGCCGTTAGTGATTATAAGCTTCCTACTTCTTTGGAATCGAAAAAATGCTGGATTACCATCTAATCGTTGGGTGACTAATGTAATTATGGTGGGTGCACTTATATTTTCTATTATCATTATGGTTAATGGATTAAAAGATATTTTTTAAAAATGGAAATAGAAGGAGTTAATAAAGTCATCATTGTTATGGGTGTAAGTGGGTCAGGTAAAAGCTCCATAGGTCAATTGTTGGCAGAGGAATTGTTTATACCATTTATCGATGCAGATGATTATCATCCTAAATCTAATGTAGAAAAAATGAGTCAAGGTATTCCATTAAATGATATGGATAGAATACCTTGGTTGAATGCACTTAATTTGGTTGCAATAGATAACGTGCACAATGGTTGTGTAATCGCTTGTTCTGCTCTTAAGAAAGATTATAGATCTCGATTAGGTCAGTCTATAGAATCTAATATTTTAATGGTGTATTTGAAAGGAAGCTTTGACGTGATCTATGATCGCATGCAGAATCGAAAAGAACATTTTATGGGTGCAGAAATGCTTAAATCACAATATGATACTCTCGAAGAACCCGAGGATGCATTAGTCATAAGTATTGTAGATACTCCTCAAGTAATTATTCAAAAAATAAAATTATATATATAATGAATTCAGAAATTGGTGTTATAGGATTAGGGGTTATGGGTAAGAGCCTGAGTCGTAATCTTGCGAGAAATGGATTTGGTGTTTCCTTATACAATCGACATGTAGATGGCTTAGAAGAAGACATTGCTATTAATTTTAAAGCTCAATATCCTGAACTTAATAAGTCTTTTGCATTTGACGATTTAAAAGCCTTTGTCCAATCTATGGCTTTACCTCGTAAGATAATCCTTATGGTAAATGCGGGACCTGCAGTAGATGCGGTATTGAATGACTTATGTAGTGTATTGGATGCAGGAGATATCGTAATAGATGGGGGTAATTCTCATTTTGAAGAAACCAAGCGCCGTATTAATTTGGTTAAAGAAAAAGGGCTTTTATTTATAGGGACGGGCGTATCAGGAGGTGAGAAAGGAGCACTCAATGGACCGTCTATTATGCCATCCGGTGATAAGCAAGCTTACATGACGGTAAGTAAATATTTGGAGTCTATATCTGCAAAAGATAGTGATGGTAGACCATGTTGTACCTATGTGGGTAGAGAAGGTAGTGGACACTTTGTCAAAATGATACATAACGGAATCGAGTATGCTGAAATGCAACTGATAGCAGAATGTTATTCGATTCTTAAAAATCAAAATTTATCAAATGAGGAAATAGCCGATACATTTAGTTCTTGGATGAATGATCATGGAAGTTATCTTCTAAGTATAACAATCGATATTCTAAGGAAAAAAGAAGGCAATGAATACCTATTAGATAAAATTCTGGATAAAGCTGGCAATAAAGGGACAGGTAAATGGGCAACAGGTGCCATCGCCGATTCTGGAGAACCAGCGACTATGATACCCGCAGCCTTATTTGCACGGTATCTTTCTTTCTTTAAGGATAAAAGGCAGGATGCTTACAAGGCTTTCGATAAGACTAATCTTCAAGTAAGTGAGATTTCTATCAATGAGCTTAAAGAAGCTTATCAGTTCAGTAGAATAATAAATCATCATCAAGGATTTTCAGTAATAGAAAGTGTTTCTCGTAAAAATGAGTGGAATGTAGATATGAGTGAGATCGCTAGAATATGGACAGAAGGTTGTATTATAAAGTCAGACTTTATGAAAAATCTTGTCGAGATATTGAAAGAAGAAAATTCTATCTTATTAAGTAAAAGTATAATACCAAAAATTCAGAAGAACCACAGCTCTATTATCTCAGTAGTAAATGCATGTCTACAGAATGGTATTCATATACCTTGCTTAGTAGAAGCTGTGAACTTTTTCCATGGAATAAAAACACCTGATTGTTCTGCTAATGTTATACAAGCACAACGAGATTACTTTGGTGCTCATACTTACAAGAGAAAAAATGATTCTACAGGAAAGAGTTATCATACACAGTGGTAGCTGGTATATAGGCTTAGAATTTTGTTCTTTGAGCTTAATATCAAACGTATAGATGAACGGTACGATTGAGAATAGAATTCTACGGATATTTTGTATATTGAAGAATACTATTTATGTCTTAGAATAGAGCCAATAATTTAGAATTGTTAAACGAATTTTATAAACTGAATATTTAAAACTCCTATTTTTTTAGAACCCAAAACAAATTATAATGAATTTAAAATCTTACTTCTCAATTTCTACAATAATTTTTGCATTAGGTTTATTTGTGATTAGTTGTTCTAATACAGCAAAGGAATCTAATGTAGCAATTGACTCTAATGCCAAAGAGGTAGACAAGACAACTTATGCAAGTGATGTTATTCCATTTTTTGACCATTGGAAGTTGATTTTAGGTGATGGTTCTAATGCTGGAATTGCTAACAATTTTGAAAATAAAGATTTCTTCTATACAGCTAATGATGAGAAAGGAGATTGGGTAGTATTCAAAGCACCGAATGCGGGTGATACACATGGCACGTCTAACAATACAAGAGTTGAATTAGCTCAAATAAAAAAATGGTCTCCTCTGACTCATAATAAGTTATCAGCGACCTTAAAAGTAAAAAATGTATCAAGTACTGGAGATGCGAGAGTAGCCGCATCGTACTCTGTTGTCATAGGTCAGATCCACAGTGCTGATGCTCATGAAAATGAACCACTAAAGATATTCTATAAAAAATTTCCTGGGCATACCAAAGGTTCTGTATTCTGGCATTATGAAATTAATACAGCTGGAGATGATAATTCTGGAAGATGGGACTTTTCTACGGCAGTATGGGGTTACGACTTCTCTGTCGTAGGTACCGATGAAAATAGTTATCCAGAAGAGCCTAAGGACGGGATTGCTATAGGTGAGGAATTGAGTTATATTATTGAAGTAAAAGATGGCAGCATGCACCTCACATTCTCAAGTCCAGGTCATTCAACCAAAACTTTCACAAAAAATCTTATTACATCAGAGTATACGACTAAGGCTGATATTCCTTCTCAAACCCAGAGTTTGTTTGTGCCAATAGGGCAAGATGGAGTAGAACGACCAAATGCTTATTCTGACGAAGGACTTTTCTTTAAGCTAGGAAGTTATAATCAAACGAATGGAAAATCTCCTGAACTAAATAGAAACTGGTGTTCAGGAGCTGAGACGCATGGCGGAAATGTTGCGATGCAGTATAAGGATGGAAATTACGCTGAAGTTTGGTTCAAGGAAGCCAGTATATCAGTAAGTAAAGACGCTATATCTAACGAAGGCTACTTTACTAAAAATGACTAATTGAATAATGAACTACCTCAATTTTGCAATTATACTAAGTGCAGATTCAGTGAGTTCTTTTATTCTTTCGTAATCAAATGATCCGTCATCATGCTTAGCCATTAACTTAGAACCCATGCCTACGCAATAAGCACCTGCTGAGAACCATCCTTTAAGATTCTCTTCAGTAGGAGATACGCCGCCTGTAGGCATTATGTTAGTCCATGGCTGTGGTGCTCTTACTGCTTTGATAAAGCTTGGTCCATAAGTGCCAGCTGGAAATAGTTTAACTAAGTCGCAGCCTAGCTCTTCAGCTTTAGTGATCTCGGTCAGACTACCGCATCCTGGAGACCAGAGCACATTTTTTCTATTACATACAACTGCTATGTCTTCTCTCAGGACTGGTGTAACGATAAAGTTAGCGCCCATCTGCATGTAGAAAGATGCAGTGCCTTGATCTGTGACTGATCCTACTCCGAGGATAAGTTCAGGTAGATGCTCGTTAGCATATAAGCTAAGGTCATGGAAGACATCTTGTGCAAAATCTCCTCTATTAGTAAATTCTAATAACTTGGCTCCACCAGCGTATAGACTTTTAGTAACTTCTATAGCCACCTTGGAATCCGAATGATAGAATAGTGGCACCATGCCACTGCTCTTCATAGTTTGTAATACTTCTATTTTTGTAAATCTTGCCATTTCTTTTTTTGTTATCTACTTACTCTACCGCTAGCGTCTCCACTCATGAGTTTCTCGACTTCATCGATTGTCACGAGATTCGCATCACCTTTAATTGTATGCTTCAGACAAGAAGCTGCCACAGCAAAGTTAAGAGCTTT
>ENA-ORXT01003888-ORXT01003888.1-marine-metagenome-genome-assembly--contig:-NODE-3888-length-15939-cov-7.343021_pt1 | contig 15939 bp, 12 predicted proteins | sample MGYA00237868_ERZ511482 | MGnify/ENA metagenome assembly ERZ511482 | reverse complement strand
CTTGGCTTGACCGCGCACAGGTGAGTTGGGGCAGAGGCGGCATCGCTGGAATAAGCACAAAGTCGAGTGCATTTGCTAACGAGCTAGACACAGCGTTCCAGCAGCGCCGCACATGGCTCATTGAGCGGGGCTATGCAGAGCTACGCCAAGATGGACAGAAAGCCTCTATCATTTACAAGCGCGGCTATCTGAAAGCGTTAGAAACGGAAGGCTTCAACGCCGCGACACAAAAGCTGGAGAGCATGACGGGCAAGGCCCACATCGCGGCGCAGTCAGGGCGATTGATTGAAGGTACGGTTGCGCAGAAGTTTGAACTCCCACACGGCCCTCACGCGATGATTGAGACGCAGCGGGCTTTTTACCTTGTCCCGTGGGAGAGCCATCACGCGCAGAAGTGGGGCAAGCGTATCAAAGGCCGTGTGCTCGGCAGCGGCGGTATCGATTGGGAGACTGGGCGCAGCCGTGGGATTGGGCGATGATTTCAAAGACGAAATGATACTTATAATCCGTCGACTTAAAGTCAGCAACAAATACTCTTTTCCCGTGACCAATCATGATTCTATTTTGAAAGCCCGTTTCGGCTCCCGCGTTCGGGAGTTCAGGCATAAATTCAATCTCTCGCAGGAAAGCTTAGCCGATAAAGCGGGCTTAGATCGAACATATATTGGAGGCATTGAAAGAGGTGAACGAAATCCATCGCTAGTAAATATACTTAAAATTTCCAGAGCGCTTGGAGTTGATCCTGCGGAACTTTTTTCAGGATGGGTAAAATGACGAAAACAACTAAAGACATACGTACATCTCTAAACCTATTAAACAAAGTTCTATCAAGTTTAGTTGAAGATCTCGGGGATATACCTATTGGCGACGAAGGTCATTTTCCATTTGGGTGGAGGAAGTCTGCAAAAGGAAGAACTGTTTGGAGGTTGATTGAAGAGGCAATATCTCAAAACCTTGAAATAAGTGCCGAAAAATTAGGTTTGATAGACTTTTCACCTGCTTCTAGCGAGGTTGGAGTCTACGATTTTTCTTATAGTCACGACGGAAAGCAGAAGAGTTATGTAAATATCAAGTCAGCTGTTCAAGGTGCTCGCAAAAATAAAGACGATGTCTCTAAGGCAATTAAACTGAAAAGCTTTCTTGAAGAAAACCCCGACGCAATTCTTTTAATAGCATCTATAGAAATAGCATTTTCAGAAAAACCAATGAGAGTTAGCCTTGAACGATGCTATATCGTTCCAATAACTTGGCTTCCAGATATATATGTAAATCCTAGTAATAATGGAAACCTACAATCATCAAAATACAAAGACTTTGATTTGTGTATTGAACGAACCAATCAGGAATTTCTGGAAGTGCTGTCTAGCGAAATCGAAGTAGCTAAGATGAAAAAAGCTAAAAAAGCTGCTAAGTAAGGCGTACTACATCCTTTACAAAATCGTCCACTATACTGCGGTCGGCATCTGATAGTCTCAGGCTGTCGTAAATTATGTGATCAATTTTTGCCGCTATTCTTCCATCGAGATAATTCTCTTTTTGAGCGTTAACGTACGCAGTTTTTGCATAAGTTGTTAGCTCGTCTTTTATATCTTCATCAAACTTAGGAATTGGAATTCTTGCTGTATAACCCGCAGTGATCATATTGGAGCGAATCATCATTCCACGCGTCAAATATGTTGCTAGGTTGCTGTTCAAGAATGCTAAAACCCACCATTTATCATTCTCATCTACAATTATTGTAGAGTTCACCCCGAAAGTCGAGTTACTCGGAAGAACTACCGCACCGAATTTAACACCCATTGAGGAACAAGTAATACCTGACTTAAACAAGTGCTTCTTGTTCCGGACTGTAAAAACAGAGTCTGTTTGCGAAACTTTTAAGAAATCATCAGAAAGAAACGCATTTGGGGGTGAGTAAAATTTTCTCTTACCAGGGTTTTTATAAAAGGGAATTGTAAAGCCAGTTTGTTTGGAAGCTCTCAAATACTTTTTGTCGTTGCCTGTAGATATTCCAGTTATACACGGAAAATAGTCTCGGACTCTTTTTTCACAAAACAACTCTCTGATTGAGTCAGGAACGCCGACTACAATTTCTGAGTTATCCGACTCGCTTCTTAGATAAAGATTATTTTGATTTACTTGAGTAAAGGTCTCATTCTTTAATATGTGCCTGAATTCTTCTGTTGTTGCGGGACGATTTGAGACTAATGATTGGTGATTTTGTCCTGCCATTTTTTTCCTCAAGACTAATAAGCAGGTACGAACGTCAGCGCCTTGAGATCGAAATAAATCAGTTGGGCATAAATGCAATCTATCAATCTGAAAGTCATTCAGGATTTTACGCCTTAGAGGAGCATGACCTTTCGAAGTTAAGAAGGAGTCATGCGTAATCATCGCAATCACAGCGCCGTCTTCTGCAAAATCTAACATTGCTTCTATAAACAGTGAGTACATGTTAAGTGTGGAGTGCTTGCCGAATATACGCCTTAAGCTCTCTTTGTTTTTTCGAATGTAATCAATTTCGTGACAGTTATAAGGCGGATTGGCTATGATTGCGTTTGGTCGATTGAGTGTAGTTCTTGCGAATAAGCTAGATTTATAATCAGACACGTAATCCACAAAATTCAGCTTATGAAACTCGGACAACCCAAGCGCATCCATGTCTATTACATCAACCCCGACCACATTTATCCCAGCTTCATTACATGGTTGGCTCATCTCTCCGCACCCAACACACGGGTCTAATATTGAATCCAATTCAGGCTTCGCGAGCATAATGTTTTTAAGAAGATACTCACTTATGAACTTTGGTGTTGAGTAATAAGCTGATGCTCGCCTGTCGACTCCAGAGCCGCTTGGGATGATCTTACTATGTCTTCCCACAATTTTATCCTTTGGTGACTTTAGGTATCATTTTGTGCCTGTTGGGCATCGATGTCAATCTTACACTAGAACATTACGTATAGTGGTTCAGGTAATTTTTGTGGCTATTTATTTGCAACGTTGAATCTATTTAGCGGCGGGTAATTAAGACTGACTCTGCACAATAGTTTATGCGCCAAGTTGTAAAACGCAACTTACATTAAAACTGTCTTTCCAACAGCAATGCACAGCCTGTGTGATTTGTTCTCTCATCACCCGATTCTGTTGCAATTTCGGTTGGTAGAAACTGCCTCACAAATACCCTAACTTCTTGCCTCACAAACGTCTTGCGAAAACAGCTAAATCATTGTAATAATTAGGTTCTCAGGACGATGGGCACCCCGTGTGGGGGCACCATTTTCTCAAATTTGAAACCGCATAAGTCATTGATAAGACTTATATTTTCTTGAGAAAACCTGCACCTTCCTCAAAGATACCTTCATTTTGGGCCACACAATGGGACACAAAATGGGCTACATTATGAGCGAGATGAAGACACTCGATCAATATCTGAAACAGCGAAAAGGCCGCTGGTATTACGTGCGGCGCGTACCGCTTCGCTATGCCCATGTCGATAAACGCGGGCTAATTAAGTCTGCGCTCAAGACATCGTCGCGGGAAGTCGCGAGAGCAAGGCGGGATTCGCTGGCTGAGGCCGATGATTTATATTGGTCGGCTCTCGCCTCTTCGCGGGCGAAAGGCTCAAACGCGTCTGCGGTGTCGCGTTACCGCGCGGCCAAAGCGCGCGCCTTTGCGCGCGGGTTTATTTACACGCCCGTAGAAGAGCTATCCGTGCAGAACGATATGACAGAAGTCATTGACCGTATCCGCGCCTTGGAAGGCAGTCTCAGCACGCGCCAAGCCGTTCCTGAAACGGATGCGCTGCTCGGCACGGCTCCCAAAGCTTCGATCCCGATAAGCGAGGCCTTTAAACTCTATTGCGACAAGATCAGTATCGGTGACCAGAAGGGCAAATCTCCGGACCAGCGCCGCAACTGGCGCAAGGTAAAAGCGCGGGCTGTGAAGAACTTCATTGGACTGCGCGGCGACAAGCCTATGGCGAAAATCGACCGACACGATGGACAAGCTTTCTTTGAATGGTGGGGCGCAAAAGTTGATCCAAAGGACGGATCTAAGCCTCGTAGCGGTAACAGCGCCAATAAAGACCTGACGAACCTTCGCATCCTGTTTCGGGCTTACTGGTCCTATGAGGGCGAACCTAAGCGGGATAATCCTTTCGATGATCTGCGCTTTAAGAATGTCGTCTACAAAGACATCCCGCCCTTCTCCGTCCATTGGCTGGAAAACAAAATATTGGCCAAGGGCGCATTGAACTCATTGAACGCAGACGCGCGCCTCATCATCCACGCTCTGATTGAGACGGGATGCCGCCCAAGTGAGATTTCGAACCTTCGGAAAGAGCATATTATCTTGGATGCCGATGTTCCGCATTTGAAAATAAGACCAACGGCCACTCGTAAGCTAAAGTCTAAATCTGCCAGTCGCGACATACCTCTGCTGGGCGTCTCACTCGAAGCTATGAGGCAAAGGCCCAACGGCTTTCCACGCTATCGGGACAAAGGCTCAGTCCTATCGCAAACACTCATGAAGCGGTTTAAAGCCAATGGCCTGTTTGAGTCTCCAGACCATCGAATTTACTCAATTCGGCATGCTTTCGAGAAAAGGATGTTGGAAGCTGATATTGATTACGGCCTGCGTTGCATTCTCATGGGCCACCATAATACGCGACCAAGCTATGGCGACGGCGGTTCGTTAGAATATAGACGAAGTCAAATAGAGAAATTTGCCCTAGATTATACACCCATATCGATGGACAAGTGATCCCCGAGTCAGTTTCTAGTTTACCGCTTAAAGCTGTACCCAACATTAGACCTTAGCAGGTGGACTAGTGTTTCTGAGACGCCAGAACTTTGACCGTTTTTAAGTTTCAGTTCAGAACACCATATTTAACCCACCAAAATTTAGTCAAAAAATGACTGTAAAACTAAATGTTTTAGATTAGTCATTAGCAAAAATGGGATACCATTTTTCGGTTACGTGCGTATCATCAAGCACTTCACAATTCCGATTTTCATATCTCCGTTTTGCTTCGATATCCGAAATCTCCTCTCCTAAACCAGTACTCGAAAGAAAGGACTTCCTTTCTTTTCTCGCCCCTTCTTCAAAGCGCGCCGTCAATTGACCAGCGACATAATCTGTTGATACACCTATATCAGTAATCAAGTTCAAGAAATCCATGTGGGTCTCAGATTGGATTTCATCAATTGTAAATTGTGAATTCTGAATGCCCGATAGAAATAATCGCAAATCCTCTATCCCACTAAGACGCAAGTCCTCTCTTTTCGTAGCATTCGCTAAATAAAGTTCAGAATTTTTAGCATCTTTTATATCTCCAGCGATTGCCCTAGACCAAACACTGCAATGAATTTTAGCTTCCGCTAATCTATACAGATTTAACGTAATCTTTGCATCACTCGTTGTGTCAGCAATCTTCTCTGGACCTTGTGATTCTTTTTTGAGTTCGCAGGCCGAAAGAGGTAAAATAGCAGTCGCCAAAATCAGGCAAATTCTAAGTGTTTTTGTCTTTCTCATCCATCGCCTCCTCATAATTTGTCAAACTTCATCACCTATATTGAGTCTTAGACCTTATCCAAAAGCAATATTCAGACAAGAAAAGATTAAATTACATATTTTTCGCCTGCAATGTTCCAGACCAAACCTAGTGATCGACACGTATTTAAAATTGGACTTAGGAAGCCGACATTGATTATCGCCTTTAATGCATCTTGATAGGCCATCACATTAAACAGCTTAGTTATGGGCACAGAGGATCGTTTGAGTATTAGCAGAATCAAATGGCTAAATCAGCACTCAAAAAACATTGACGGTGACAATTTGTTAGTCCCCATCACAGCTTAAACCTATTGCGTTAATTTCACCAAAGTCTCGGAAAGACTTAGCGGTATAATTTCAGGAATTGGACCAAAGATATGAGTACATACCGCCGACATAAGCTTCCCTGCCTCGCCCTCTCTTCCAAAATATAAAAGTTCTGGAAAAACGGAGAGGAGTAATTTTTCAAGCTCGTGGCCATTTGTAATATTATACCAGACAGGAACACTCAGTTGCAGCCCGGAAATAGTTTCAACTAAAACTTTTTCATTTCCCAATTCAATTCCGGGGAACTTCCTATCAAGACTTTCTTTTTTGGCCCTAAATTTCTCCAAATTATCTACCAGCGTCATACATATTCCATCCGAAACTGCCTGATATTCTTTTTCATTCAACGTCTTAAAGTCCACAATTGTTAGTCCCGCCAAAAAATCATATGGAGCAGCTTCTCCATGAAGATGAATCATTAGCGCAGCTATAGATAGGGGGTTCAGAATATAGTTCTCGATTGCATATCTTTCTCCTTCACCAAGAACAAAAATGTGGTCGGTTGATTCGTTCTCTCCGTCATAGTCAATTATTGCGAAGCAAGTGGTTGACCCACCTGCTCTAAGCCTCGAGCACAAGTCCTGCGCCTGTTCACAGCTACCCGTTCTCCACGCTTTACCAGATGAAATAAAGTTCAAGCTTGGAACATTCTCTAACTCCAGTGTCTTTTGGATCCTCCGCCAGATTGAAGTGTAAAGCTCAGCATCAATATTACTTTCAACGAATATTTGGCGTTCATTTTCTTTACGTATCGATAAGGTTGGAATACCAATACACAATTCACTTAATGCACTATCCACATCTATGGGTCTTGGTCTACGAGTGTCGCTTTGCATATAGAAGAGTGAACCATCCGGCGCCAACGCGCACGTCGATGGAGAGTGCGTCGAGATAATTATACCATGTTTGATGTGCGGCAAAAAACTATCAACTAGGGTGTCTATCATCTGCTTAGTCATGCTTGGGTGGAGATGAGCATCGGGTTCGTCAAGTAAAAGCAACTCTGGAAACTCCGCAGCATTGCCTGACTGGTATATCGCTATAGCCAATTTGCATAAAGTTCTTTCGCCCGACGATAATTGAGAGAAGTCTATCACAGTGTCAGAATTTTCCAGACTTCTTAGTTGAGCTCTAAAAGGAGTTTTTTCATCTACGGGAGACGTAACCGTATAAGGTATTTTGGCATTTTTTAAAACTTGATCAATAAGCGTCCATGGTGGAGGGCCTTTCGCAGCTAAAAATTCTTCATCTGTCAGAAAATTAATCTCCTCACCCTCAGAAGCCAATAATCGATTGGTTTGATTTTCTCGCTTTTTAGAAAAATATTTTGAGAAACTTAAGCTAAACTGGTCGTCAAAAATGCTTGGAGGAGATTGTTGCTTTTCCAGTAACGAAAAGCGGTCAACCATTTCATCATAGCTAATTTCTTTTCGGCCTTCCGCTATCCATTGCCGCATTAATGTATTGGCATAACCAACATATTTTGTAGCTTTGCGTCTATCTCTCGACGATGTTGAAAAGCCAGCACCACTCTGAAGGGCGACACTTACTTTATTGAAAACATATTCCAAATCAGCCTTATCTTCAATTGGTTGAAAAATTTCGTTATTACGAACAGATAAAGTTCCAGATTCGAGATAGACAATCTTTATTATTGCGTTGTCATTCGTATCTACTACCTTGAAAGTTCCTTTTGAGATCCCCTCAAATAGCTGCGTTTTGCCACTTCCATTTTTCCCTGTTAGTACAACAAAAATGGGTAGTTCCGTGGAGCCTCCGCTTGGAATTATATTGTGGTCATTTAAAAGTTGTAGATTCATTAGCTTGATGTGGTGGCGTTCTAACAAATAGCAACCTATTTGTAACTTTCGAAAGTGCTCGTTCCAATGCGTTCTTATCGCGAACAGGGAAGAGAGAATGCAGTTTTCTTTTCGGTAATTTCGCAAAAAATGTATTGTCCACCTTACACCCTCAGGGAACCTCACTTTCAAACATTATCTTCCACCCCCAAATACCGTTCAACTCGTTCCCGGCGGCTCCGCACATCTGCCAACTCTCGTTCAAGCCTTTCAAACAACGGCCAGACCTCGTCCCCCTGCTTCTCGATAACTCGTGCGAGGACGCCAAGCCCATATTCTAAATCACCTTCCGTAACCGTCCTACTCATCTAGCGACAGACTTGTCTCAAAATTGGACTCACCATCCTCTTCTCCGGGTGCAGGTTTGTGCAGTAGATCCAGCTCTTCCGCCGTGAAGAACGCACTCTCATCTGAATAGACATCTTCAAATGTCCCGAAGAGGCTCTTTGATGTGCGCTGAAGTCGCTCTTTCAGACTTTTCACAAGATCATCAAATTGTTTGTCTCCGCGCGCGATAGCGGCGGCCATCTCAGCTTCCGGCGGGTATGGCATCATTCGCATGAAGCAGAGCATAAATCCTGCGAGCGCCTCCGACTGTATAGCAAGCTTCTGGTTAAACCGTTCGTTCTCGCGGGTCATTCGGTCCAACCTTCGCAAGATCGCGTTATCCCGCTCCTCGCTATACTCATCCGAGAGATAGACCTTGAGCGCATTGTTAACCGTATCTGAAATCGACACATGTGGGCGGGTCGTTGCGAACTGTAGCTTGGCGTAAGTGTCGTGGTCAACATAGGCGCGAACGCGCGGTTTGGATGTGGTCATAGAGGTCTCCTACTGGAGATCTTAAAATGGGGCCAATTCCAATTTTAGGCTAGGTTAGAAAACCGAACAAATCGTCAGCTACGTTTAGGACAATTGAGGTTTCAGGGAATTTCGTTAAAGCGACAAGCCTCGGTCACGCTGCCGTCCTCTCACATCCCAACTGATGCCGCTGCTTCCTCTGGCGCGTCCTATGATGCTTTGGCCTCGGCGGCGCTCCATGATGGGCCGCCACGGGACGAGCGTGAATTCTCGCGAGCGTTCTATCACCGCGAACGTCCCGCTAGGCCTCTCAATCGTTTTGCTGAACACACCCTCAATTTGAGACGCGCCGGATGATGAGACGTAGTCTTTACCCAGAGACTCGGAATGGCGTTCTCCGGTCTCTTTGACGTCCATCGCCTTAAGCTCATTAATTGAATGCTGTAAGAGCCGCTCCTTGTCCCCTATCCCAAAACCCATCTGCCTCAACGCAGCACGGCGTTGTGCATCGGCGTCCAATAACTCTCGACTGGTCCCCTCTGCCTCAAGAGTTCCGCGCTTCATCTGCTGATCCAGCCAGGTCGCTCCGCGCGCTGTCGTCATTTCGTTTAGCGTCAGCGTGCTGTTACGCGACAAAGGGGTCGGCGATGTCTTCGCAATCCGTTTGTGATAGTCTCTGACGCGGTCGAGATAGTCATCCGGTATATTCCATTCACTGTTCTTGTTTTTACTCACGACATTTGCACGGCCCAAAGCCTCTAGTCGCCGATCAAGAGCCTTTGTGTATTCTTCACCATTTCCCTCATTCAAATAGACATGGACGAAGGAAAACACCCCGCCGTTGGTTTCCGCGTGAGCTTTAATATTAATATCCGACGGTCTGGGTTCAGGATTATAGACGCCAAGTGCGACAGCTTGCCCAGCCTTCAGCGAGCCGAAAAGCTCGTCCTCTTCGACCTTGGCGTAGATCGGTCGACCGCTCAAATTCTCAACAACGACAAAGCCGCCCTCGCGGGTGTCGTCGGGCCGCCCAAAGCTTCGCACAATACCGGACTGCGCGCCTGCCTCAAAGTTAGCGGGGTCGAAGATAACATCGGGTCCAAACCTTAGCGAGGCGCTCCGCTCTCCAAATGCGCGGTGGAGGGTTTTGATAATATCGTTCTGCTCGCCCATCTTCGTTAGCGTCTGTGTGAAGTCTGGCTTGATGCGCCATCGCCCGCGCCCTTCGTATTCCGCCAAGCCCATCTTCTGGAGCGTCTTGATGCGGCGGGCCATGAGTTGTTTGCGCCAGAGCTGTCTAGGCGCAACGGGTTTGCGAAGGTCGAGTGTCTCGCCTTCGCGCGCTCGGTCAATCATCTTGTCCAAATCGGTCTTGCGCTGGGCGTCGATTGTGCGCGCAAGTTTGGCGCGTTTCTCAAGCTCGCTCTGCGGCCCTAGCTCCAAGCTCGCAATCTCTTGCGCCCGTTTTCTTATCCCGCGCGATATATACTCGCGCTGGATCACTAAATCTTTGCCATCATCTCGTACGCCTCGTACCAAAAGATGCGTGTGTGGTTGGGCGGTATCGTAATGGTCAACGGCTACCCAATCGAGCTTCGTTCCAAGGTCGCTTTCCATGCGCGAGACAAGCTCTCTGGTGTAAGCCTTCAAGTCTGTCATTTGCTCCGCATCTTCTGGCGAGACGACAAAACGAAAATGGTGGCGGTCGCCTTTGCAACGGTCACGAAAACTCTCGGCGTCCATGTCATGGATCAGCGAGCCGTAAAGCTTGCCGGGGCTGGCGTCTTTCTGCGTAGCGTCTCTCTCCAGATAGGAGAGATGATCTTTAAGCTTCGCAGCGCCCGTTCCTGCCATTCTTTTGATTGAAGCTTGAACGATAACGCGGCGATGGAAACTGCGCTGAACGGTTCCACTTAAACTCTTGCGATATCCGCTAGAGCTTCCACCTCGGCGCGGCGCAAGCGAGTCTAGAAAACTCTGCGGACGTTTGACGCGAACGCGCCTTCCTCCTGAAGCTTTACGCCGCGCGATTTGAAGGCGAAATTCATTGTCTCTGTCTTGGCTCATCTGTCTGCTCAATTAAGGGTTTAGACAGTATAATAAGGGGTGGGCCTACCGCTTTGCGCAAGGGTTACTAAGGAAAATAATGATTGGTGGGCCTAAGCCTTTTGGAAAAAGCCCCACCAAAAACGATGTGCAGACAAAGGCCTACACCCTAGGTGGGCCGACCTGTTTTATCTTGCCCTCACTTCGTCTTCCCAATTTCCAACTTTTCCATTTAATTGCCAACATCGCGTCTATGTCGTCTGGCGGGACTGCCGGAGCCGCCCCACACGAGTGGAGGCAGGCGCGCCAGACTCGCCGCAAAGCGGCGAAAATAACTCCGGCAACAGGCTTTTATTTTGGAAATTTTGTCATCTATCTATGTTCGTTCACCGGGAAAAACTGCTCGGTAAGGGTAAGTCTCGACGCATAATAATAGAAATAACTGGGATAGTATTATCACATATAATCATTTCAACTTCCTCATGCGCAGGTAACGTAGGTTGACTAAGCGACGCGGGTGCTAGGACACATAGGAAAGCTAAAGGCGCTCCATCGCTGGCAGCATACTGAGCTGCTTGTCGCCTATACTTGTTCAACCTATCATCAAATTTACCTTTACCTTCATCGACTTTAAATTCGATTCTTAATCGATGGAACGATAGGTCAGTTACACCGCCGCCGGTCCCAGGGTGTGCTTCAATTTCCTGTCCGATTTGTGGGTTAGATCGTAAAATTTTTAACACTTCCGCTTGAAACTCTTTTTCGCTCATAGCCCCTTTAAAGATTGCATCATTCAAAGCCTGCTGGGCAATGTTGCCTAAAGCTGCCAATAATTTCACTGAATTTCCAACGGTATTTGAACCTACACCGCTGATTGCTCGTATCTTACTGCGTAGTCTTATAACCATGGTATCGATATTGAAATACCCTGATATAGATGACGAAGTGCGGTCAATACTCTCAAGTCTGAGCACTCGATGACCAACTACTTCATATCGCTCAAAACGCTCGCTTGGTTCGAAACTGGCGTGATAACTAAATTCGTAAGGCCTTGCTCCGAGAGCTTCTGGGTTACGGATTATCATGCGTCCGCTGCGTCGAAATCTATAAGTACCATCATCAGCAACGCTTTCTTCTGCGCGGGAGACGTCAAATGAAGGCAAGTGAAAAGTATTTTCAGGCTCCATGCTTATTGGTGTCAATACAAGATTAGTTGCATTTTCTGGCCAGTGAGTAAGTCGAAGATCAATATTGAGGTCGTATGTTTTCCCAGCTTCAAGTGAATCTATATTGCGTGCTGCTTCACCATTAATTTCAAAGTTAAGAAACGCGAGTTTGGGATCTGCTGTTTGCTTGTTCTTGTCATCTCTAGGGAAACGACCTGAACCATTCGGTGATTTTTCTTCCGGGATCATTGGCATGGTCAACACACCCAAAGAGGCACAAAAATCTTTAAGTTTGGGTTGAGAGATTATTTCTGGAACCCTGTTAAATAACTCTAAAAAAGCTGCGTCATACACTGCATTGTTTTCGCTTGCCTCAGTGGCGAGAGCATGAGCCGCGTCCTTCTGAGCTAATGCATCTGGACTAGCCATACGCCGACCCTCAAGCCAAAGGTCAAGTCTTTTTACAATAACTATCGACAATGAGAGGGCAAACCAGCGCGCTCTCGCTTCGGGCGATACAAACAATTTTGCTGCATCTTTAATGTTCTGAGAAAGTTCCAAACATTCGGCTAAGGTTCTTTCTGAGAGCGCTTTAGGCTCGCGTAGCACCGAAAAAGCTTGCAAACGTAGGTCATAAAAAGAGGGGAAGAATTGGCCCATTGTCCACCTCCATTTTCAATTTTCGATAGTCACTTTCAATGCGTCGATAATTTTCTATTTTTTCTTCGATTGGTGTTCCTTCACTTATTCCGACCTCTATTTGCAGCGCCGAATTCAGAATTTCTAGCCACTGTCTTAATTGGGCATGCTCTTTATCCGTAGAAACGACGGTTAGTGCAGCTTGAACCGCCCCAACCGCTTCTTTGTACAAACCCTTTGCCGTCAAGATTTTCACCCACTTGTTAGCACGATGAGGTTTTTCCTTACAATCAGCAACGGCCAATTCCTGTAGTGCAGGTGCATTAGTATTCAGAACAGAAGATGGCATGCGTTCAAGTCCTATAAACAAGCGATCACGATTTGTGCTTAATGACCAGTTCGTTCTGAACTGTTCGATGTAGAAAGCTACAAATTCTGGGTCACTCTTAAGATACCCACATAGGCGTTCCGCTAGTTTTTCACGATGCATATCGCTCTGCTTTTCAGCATATGCGATGATTGGTTTGCTAAAACCTTTTCTGAGTTCGTCACCCTCAAGCATGGGAAGTAATTTTTCCAATGCTGTGACCATAAAATCCGGCGCATCGCCTGACTTTAAGTACACCAAGACCAGAGACATCAGTTTAAATTTAAGTTCTTTTCTTGCCGCATTTGGAAAAAGGTAAGGCTTCATCTCTCGGACCATTGTGCGATGCACAAAGACATAAGGATCTGAAAGTTGGAGCATTAAACTTTCAAACATTAGGGGAGGGAAATCACGTATGAGCGAATAGTCTAGCTTCCAGATAGACTCAATCGCAGAACCTCTCACTAAAACATCTTCAGAATAAAGCGAACTGTAGTAAGTCGGGATCACTCGATTAAGACCTGCTACATCGGGTGACAGCCTGTGTAGTTGTGATATTAGCGATGCCCAAAGCCCAGTGTCCGTCGTCTTGACGGCTTCGAGGTCAATAATCAACCGACGTGTCATAGCATCGTTTCCAGCGACAGCTCTGCAAGCTAAGCCGATGAATCCTTCACGAAGACGCATGATTGAGTTAAGCGCGTTACTCTTTTCAATTTCTTCAAAACCTGTTTCGGGAACCTTGATAGCTTGCTCTGCTGTTACCTCCTCAGAGCGTCTCCCCAGTGTCGCTGCAGCTCCAATCAAAGCCTCAATGTTTTGCTTGGCAAGCCGCGCATCAATGTATTCAGGTCTCGAAAAATATTGTACAGCCTCTTGGTTGTCGTAACTATTGACCCCCACCGTTTTCACAGCCCGCCAGAGCAATCTATCAAAAGAAATCTCTTCCGCCTTGGTTGGCTCAACATTTGTTCGGCTTTCATTCTTACAGTCATACGAGTCTGCCGCTACTCGACTGTATAATCTATCGACATCGTTATGCCGAGAAGCATTCAATCCGAGCGCTATATCTTGTAGATAATCGTCAGCAGCAACAGGATGAGCGTGAAACATTGCTACAGCCGCATCACGAAAGTGTGGCTCACTAGTATCCTTGAAGCGTTTAAGGTCTGGGTCACGTAGTCGCCATCTAGTATACCAAGAGTAAACATCTTTTAGGTAAGGCTCTATAAGCTCAGAAAACCCACTCCCTAATGCTCCAATCATTCTTGAAGCGACTGTTGCGTCGTGACCATTACCTGATTTGTAACGCTTCGTGAGTTGGCTCAAGATTGCATCAGGAAACATTTCGGCGAGGCAATTCAGAAGATCTGGATTGGAAGAGTGGCGGCTCGCAATACCATAACTCTGTCCCGCTCTATAAGTCGCGGATGATATTACTTCTGCAAGTTCTTTTTCATTTATCAAATCAATATGTTGAATGCCCCATCCTACAAACTTTTCGTCAGTTGCCGACGTTGACAAACGTGCAAAACAAACTCTCGCTTTGTCGCTATCGTTTGCAGGCAAGGTCAATAGAAGTCTGCTTGCAAGTTCCTTTAGTTTATAAGGGCCGTCAGATAAGGCCACACCTATCAGATGCTTGAAAAGTTCAGGCGGCCAGACATCAGGTGCAACGCGTGCGATCGTTAAAAGCTCGTCCTCAGGCTTAATTGTCTTATTTTCATCAACGGAAATAGAGGAAGCACTGGCGCGAAGCTGCTCATCTACATCTTTCGGGGGCTCTACGATGTCCAATCGCTCGAGTGCATCAAGAATAGCCATTACATTCGGGTCATCAGTGCGTAAAAGAGAACGCTGCTCTTCTCTTTTTAAACGGTCTTTTTCTGCTTGAAGATGAGCGGTCTCGCGTTCAGTTTTTTGGCGCGCTAGTTTCTTCTTATATTGGTCAACAAGATGTTGTGCATTCGGAAGTTTGACTGGACTTCGATGTTCACAGCCCTCACAATTACGACGGTGAAAGTTCACGAAAGACTCGCGAATATCCCAACAAGACAGCCCTCCTCCGGATGCATGAGAGCATGCAAGGCCCATATGACCAATGGGCACACCAGTCATCTGTTCAATCATTCCGACGCCACCACTTCTTGTTACACGAATGTTAGCACACCAATTACAAATTAATTCGGCGTTTTGAACATTGCGGCGACCGTCGGCTAGGTAACGCTCCGTTTGTTCTTCGAAGTCATCTTCATCCATAATATTTCTTTAGCACCGCTCTTTGTTGGCAACGCTAAGCTGGCAACCATTTAATATACTCATCATTTTATTACATAGGTAGAAATTATTAGGCCGCGACCAATGGCTCAATCCCAGAAACATCGGTCGTCGCCTTCACCATGACCAAATCATGATTGACCTGCATGTTCATCCAATAGGCAGGCGTCGTGCCGAAAGCTTTAGAGAGGCGCAAAGCCGAATCAGGCGTCATACGTGTTTCACACTTCACAAGGCGCTCTATCCGCGTACGGGGAACGCCTAAGCGTTTGGCAAGCGCGATTGCGCTCATCTCAAGCGGTGTGAGATAGAGTTCTTTAAGCACTTCGCCGGGGTGCATTGGGTTTTGTAACAAGCTCATGTCCATCTCCTCTAGTGGTAGTCGACAATCTCGACATCTTCGGGGCCGTTTGGCGTCCAGCGAAAACAAATTCGCCATTGCCTATTAATGCGTACAGAATGTTGTCCAGCTCTGTCGCCCTTCAAAGCTTCCAAATGGTTGCCGGGCGGGAAACGTAAGTCTTCCAAAACGACTGCCGCATCGAGCGCGGTTAGCATTGCCTTTGTGCGTTTGACTAAGTCAGATGGGAAACCTTTCCCAAATGAACCCGTCATAGCGCGCTCTGCAAACTTGCCTTTTACACTCTGTATCACCACTTATATGTATCATTATATGATACATTTTGCAAGAGATATAAACTTTCATTAACAGCCTAAGAAAATGGGACACAAAGCAGCCTATTTAATGGGCTACTTTTTGAATTCTTGACCATGCTAACCAATTGTTTTATATAAATAATACCAGAATGTCGGCATCCGTGTGGGGGCACCATTTTCTAACTTCATAAACTAGATAAGCTACTGAAATCATTACATATTTGTCCCGCATTATCCCGCGACA
>ENA-ORXT01003887-ORXT01003887.1-marine-metagenome-genome-assembly--contig:-NODE-3887-length-15940-cov-3.851667_pt1 | contig 15940 bp, 13 predicted proteins | sample MGYA00237868_ERZ511482 | MGnify/ENA metagenome assembly ERZ511482 | reverse complement strand
GCTTTGCTCACTTTTAGACCGTTCGCCTTCGGCATTGCTTTCTGACCGTTCGCTTTGTTCTCTTTTGGACTTCCTTTTTCATATGCTTCGCTCGCCTTCGGCATTGCTTTATGACCGTTCGCTTTGCTCACTTTTGGAACTACGGTATGCAAATCTTTTATTGTAATAAAACAATATTGAAATACACCAATAAGGAAGGTCGTCCCCTGTTCAAAACAAACCAACGAACAGAGACGTCATTCCCAAAAAAGTTGAAACCGAAAGGTTTTGGCTTTTTTGGAATCTGTATTCTTTTAGCGTATTGCTAAAAGAATATAGATTGTCGTATGTGCCCCTAGTGTGTGTTTTTCTTTGTTTCACAGCAAAAAATTTGGACGGGGCGATATTAGTTGACGTCACTGGTTGATGTCTTTTAGAGCCATTTGTGGTTTGATAAATAATCAGCAACTTTAGACGGTAGCCATGATATGAAACCACATTAATAATTCTTTTTTGGGTAAAACAGTTCATTTTATTAAGTAAAATGTCAAGTTTTTTTGATCATTGTTTTGGTATTAGAAAATATTTGATTTGAAACTTGATTTGTCACTTGAAAATTTAATTTTACCCTAAAACATCTTCTTCTTTGATAAAAGGCTGTTTGTACATTCTTTTGCCTGTTGCTTTAAATAGTGCATTGGCGATGGCACCTCCAGCGGGTGGGAGAGAAGGCTCGCCCAGTCCTGTTGGATCTATATTGCTTTTTATAAAATGAACGGATATTTTTGGTGCTTCTGTATTTCTAATTAAGCGGAAGCGGTCAAAATTGCTCGCCGAAGGTACGCCTTTTTCAAAAGAAAAATCACCATACATTGCATGACCTATGCCGTCAATGATTCCGCCTTCGATTTGATTGATGGCTCCTTTGGGATTGATGACGATTCCGCAGTCTACTACACAGGTTACTTCTGTGACGACAGGGACGTTGTCTCGCATTTCTACATTGGCGATTTCTGTGACATGGGTGTTGTGTGAATAATAGGCACTGATGCCCTGATGGACATTACTCCCCATTTTACCCCAATTGGCTTTCTCGGTAGCCAAGCGGATACAGGCTTGCATACGCTTGGGATTGTACTCGATTTTTTCGTCGGTGGAGGCAGGTCCTTTGGCTTGCTCTAGGAGTTCCATTCGGAGTTCCACTTCGTCTTTGTCGAGCATTTGTGCAATTTCATCAAAGAAACTTTGTTCGGCAAAAGCTAAGAAGTTGGTGTAGGGTGCTCGCCATGCTCCAGTGGTTATATTACTGTCGTGCTTTTGGGCAATGACTTGTAGATTTGGAATGGCTCCAGCAGGGAAAAAGTCAGCAATGGAATCAAACATATTTCGGTTGATGGCTGCTTCGGTCAGGCGGTAACCCGTAATTTTATCGTCTTTGATAGACGCTTGAATTTGGTATTTGGTGGCAGGGCGATATGTACCTGCGGTCATATCGTCTTCTCGGCTAAAGGTGAGTTGGATGGGTGCTTTTGCCAAGGAAGATATTTCTGCGGCTTCATCGCTAAAATCACCATATAAACGGCGACCAAAACCTCCGCCCATACGAGACATGCCCACGTCAATGTCTGCTTCTTCTCTTTTTAGAATAGCGGCTGCTCTAGAGCGTGCCCAAGCAGGTGTTTGGATGGGACCATACATATCAACTTTTTCATCGGTGACGTTGGCAAAGAAGTTCATGGGTTCTAAGCAATTGTGGGGTAGAAACGGTGCTTCATAAACCCGTGTAACCACCTTGTCTGCTTCTTTAAAAGCCTTTTCTACATCTCCGTCGTTCCTTAAAAATTCCGTTGTTTTTTTATTGAGTAAATCTGCCAAAGCAATATTATGGTCTGTAGTGGATTCTGCTGGGACATCTTGTTTGTAAACAGCTTTGATCAGCTTTTTGGCTTTAAAAGCTTGCCAAGTAGTTTTAGCTAAAACGGCTATTTTATCACCAAACTGAATGATGTCTTTTACACCATTGACTTTTCGAGCTTCTGCATCGTCAAAAGAAGTTAGTTTTTGCCCAAAAGCAGGTGGTCGAACGACAGCGGCATAGAGCATACCTTCACGTTTGGTATCTAAGCCAAAGAGTGGCTGACCCGTGATGATTTTGTCTATATCGACATTGCCTTTTCCGTTTCCAATGATTTTAAAATCTTTGGGATCTTTTAATTGAACATCTTTTGGAATTTCCATTCCTGCAGCAGCGGAAGCGACTTTACCGTAGCCCATCTGTTTGTTGTTTGGACCATAGATGATTCCATTTTCGGTACGGCACTCGCTTGGTGTGACTTCCCATTCTTTGGCTGCGGCATTGACCAACAACTGACGAGCGGTGGCACCTGCTTTGCGTAGCGTTTCCCATCCTTGACGAATGGATTGGCTTCCGCCAGCAACTTGTCGTTCAAATTTATTGGTATTTAAGCCCGCTTGTTCGACCAATACATTGCGCCAATCGATGTCTAATTCTTCGGCAACAATCATGGGCATAGACGTTTTGACGTTCTGTCCGATTTCGGGGTTTTGTGAAAAGATGGTTGCCACGCCCGTATCGCCAATTTTTAGATAGGCGTTGAATTCGAACCAATCCTTGGGCATATTCAATACATGGGCAACGGGGCTGGCTTGTTTACAACTGACCAACCACGAAAAGCCGAGGACCATTCCTCCGCCTGCGGCTGCGCTTAGTTTGAAAAATTGTCTTCTTTTTATGTTTTTTGTTTGCATGGTTGGTTTTTGTGGTTGGGCGACTACGTAGGGTGGCTTTTACATTAGGTACTGTCTATGATTAGGAGGATTGACCAGGTTTTATACCTACAATTTGGCGGCTGTTTTTACGGCTTTGTTGATTCTAAGATAGGTTCCACAGCGACAGATATTGCCATTCATGGCTGTTTGAATTTCTTCGTCTGAGGGACTTGGGTTCTTTTTGAGTAGTGCCGATGCGGTCATCATTTGTCCTGCTTGGCAATAGCCACATTGGGGAACATCGTGTTCTTTCCAGGCTTGTTGTACGGGATGATCACCTTTTTCGGATAAGCCTTCGATGGTTGTTATTGCGCCAGTAATGGAGCTGATGGGCAAGGAACAAGAGCGTACAGCAACTCCGTCTAGGTGAACAGTACAGGCTCCACATTGACCAATGCCACAGCCGTATTTGGTTCCGACCATATTGAGCTGGTCTCTGAGTACCCAGAGTAGGGGCGTGTCGTTGTCTGCCTCTATGGTTTGGGTTTTATTATTGATGGTTAGGGTGTATTCTTCCATGTATTCTGAGGTTTTAGGAGTTTGGTGATTTAGCTTCTTAGTGTCTGTGTGAATATACTTTTTTTGCTTCTTGTTTTGTGAAAATATACATATAATATTTACTATGTTGAGCATTTGAAATCTCAGATTTATAAAAGTACAAGATAGGAACTTTCTAATGTATTTTCGGCGTTATTTTAGAATAAGTTTAACGTTTTTGTAAAATGCAACACTATGACTTTATATCCTCAAAGGTGGCTTAAGTTTGATCTTTCAAAATTCAAGATAATAAGTGGACTGTTTTTGGGAATCAGTTATGCTTTTTCGTTTTATGCCTTTTTATATTTAGTACGTGAAAGCTATAGACATCTTGCACTTTCGCTTGCAATCAACGAACATCTTATTTTATCTGACCAAGAAGTCCTCTTTTTCAATTTCATATTTGCTTTTATATCTTTGATTATAGGACAATCTATTTGTTTTATCTATTGGTTTGATCGTCCTAAACGGTACTTTGGAGTTTTCTACACTAAAAAAATGAACTTGATTCATTATCAGCGAATGTTTATTTGGTTTTTTCTTTCTTGGGTGGGTAAAATATGCTTTATATATGGTATGATTTTTTATACGTTTAAGAGAGCTTATTCTTTAAATATTTATGAGGAATATTGGTGGGTATTTTTGCTTTTATTGTTGGTGCTGTTCTTTTTTTCTTGGCTTCAAGTACGTCGTGTTTTTAGTAGTGGATTAAAATGGATGATGTTTTCTTTTGTGAGTATCTCAGCTTTGGCATTTCTGTTTTCATTAGTCCAATTTACAGATTATAAGCGCATCAATGAGAATATACTGATGAAAAATTCTCTGTATAAATACAACATAGAAGTTCCTTTTTCGACTATATATGGGCGTCCAAGGCAATCTAGTGTAATCGAAATATATGTTGCTAAACTTGGAGATGATCCTATTGTGATTATTGAAGGGGAAGAATACGATTTTCTAAGTATGCGCCAAGAAGTTAATAAATATTTTGAGGGCATTTCTAATTATAGAAGAAATCAATTAATAATTCGACTTTTTGTTGATAAGGGTGTTAAAATGAAAGAGTTGGGGAAAGTTTTGCGAAATATTTCTTTTAGGTCCAAGGCGGAGTATGCCGTTTATACTGATTCCTTAAATAGTCGATCAAATGTTTATGCGTTGGATGCTTTTCCTTTCCAGCCTTTTCAATTCAAAGATTTCTTTTCCAAACCCCTCGACGATTATCCGCCGCTACCACCGCCGCCGCCATCTCCTTTTTATGATAGAGAAGTTAGTAGGCAGGCATGGATAGAAAAGTTTTGCTATAATAATAATTCAGAGAATATTTTTGTTTACATTAAATCAGATGATACTTATTGGGTATCGGGAAAGAAATTTACACCTGATGAAATTACTCAATTGTTTTATTATGAAGTAAAAAAATGCCCCGACTATGTAGCCGTCATAACTACAGATGACGAAGCCAGTTTTAATACTTACTTTAAATTTAGAGAGTCGTTTCGCAAAGCCATTTATCAAGCGCGAGAAGAGTATGCTCAAGATGTTTATCAACAAAAATGGACGTATCTTTCCTACGAAAATGAAGCAGACATTCGTGAGAAATTCCCGATTCGTATAATGGAAATATTTGAAAGTGAACGTAGATTTTGTGGAGGCTTTTCTTTTGTAGAAAACTTTAAGTGATTTGTGTCCCAACAAGTTTTTAATGCGAAATCCTGTTTTTAGAACTCTCTGTACTTTAGTGAAAAAAACAACAAGTATGATTTATCCCAAAACATTCCCAATTTTTAAAGACGATCCATTATCAAATATGGTTTTAGTACGAAAAGGTACTTTTGCTATGGGCGATAATAAAATTCCTATCGAAATTGAAAGAGATTTTTACATAGGCTGTTATTTGGTGACTCAAGCTGTTTGGAAAAGAGTGATGGATGACAACAATCCCTCTTATTTTTTGGGAGACAATCTTCCTGTTGAGCAAGTATCTTGGTGGGATATTTGTGGAAATATCAATTGGGCGGAAACAACCAATGAGTATGAAAAAATCGAACCTGCTAATAGTTTTTTGAATAAACTCAAAAATTGTAAAGACGTTAATCCAAGGCTGGGTGATGAAACGTTTATGGGATGGGATTTTGATTTGCCTAGTGAAACTCAATGGGCGTATGCTGCACGTGGAGGCAATGTGGATTTGCGTTTGAAATATGCAGGCAGCGATGTTCTGGAAGAGGTAGGTTGGTATGAGGGTAATGCTAAGGGTGAAACCAAACGAGTAGGAGAAAAACGGTCCAATGGTTTGGGCTTGTTTGATATGAGTGGTAATGTATGGGAATGGTGTCGGGATGAGTGGGAAGGGAATTATGGAACCAATGCACCAGAGTATCTAAAGACAGATAAACCACATCTACCTGAAAAAAGGCATGCCAATCGTGTGATGCGTGGTGGATCTTGGGGCAGTAAATCATCTGATTGTAAGGTAGCTAATCGGTTTTATGGCTGGCCCGACAGTCGAAGTTTTGGCTGTGGATTTCGTTTGGTGTTTTTTCCTCATTAGGAACGCAACCGTTTTGCAAAAGCCCGTACCGGAAAAGTCCCCATTCCTTCTATCTTGGGCGGAACGGCACTAAAGGTAAATGGTTGGTCTTTGAGTTGGTGTAGTTGGGTGAGGTGTTCGACTATTAGGATTTCGTTTTTTAATAAAATGGAGTGAACGGGGCGAGCATTGCTTCGGGTGTCGTCTATGTTGTGGGAATCTATACCGACCAGCAATGCTTGTTGTTCAAATAGATATTGAGCGGCATCTTTGGTTAGAAAAGGGTGGTTTTCGTAATACAAATCGGTGTTCCAGTGTTGTGACCAGCCCGTATGAATCAAAACAGCTTTGTGGCGAACATTTGTTTGCTGAAAGAAAGTCGCATCTATGGCGAGTCCACTTTGGTAAGGTGCTTCTATGAGAACAGCAGGGAGGTCTACGAAACGCTCCAATGGCATCTGTGCCAAATCTTTGCCATCTTCATAACGGTGAAAGGGACAATCTATATAAGTCCCAGTATTTCCAACCATTTCTATTTTACCAATCTGAAAAGTTGTATCATCGGCATAGGTGCCTTTGCTGTCTTCCCTTGACAAATAATCACAGATAATCGGGGCGGGAAGTCCTTTGTAGCTGATGGTTTGCTCGGTAATGGTGTGGCTTAAATCTATCAATTGTTGCTCTTTCATGAGCGCTTTTTAGGGATTAAGTAGGTAAAATAGAATCTTCTTTTTTTGTTGAAAAAAGTGTATTGAATTTAGGACAAGCATAAAATTTGGTGAATTTCTTTGTCTTTTTATTGTGCTTTTAATTTGTTGTAAATCAGAACTCTATGCATATATTATATCTTTTTTTTATGGTTTAATGCTAAAGTATACAATAAATGTTAAAAGTGGTACAAAGTTTGCAATAAGGATGGCGAAGAAACTAACTAATCTTAAATAATAAAAAGATAGCAGGGTTTTGAGTTGGGCATGAGATCTTATGGACTTCCTCAATAACTTCATAGCTTGGCGCATTACTTCCATTCTCTCAGGCATTAACCAACTCTTGCCCTGTTTTTAGTTTTCTTTCTTTTTGAATATGCTTGATGAATGATGGTTAATCAATAATCAGCAACCATAGAGTTTGTTCTCACCAGCCATTTTATTCATCCAAAACACTAATCCGAACTTTTTTCTTTTTTAGACGACTGTTGTTTAGTTGTGCCACCAGTTTTGTTGCTTTTAGACTGGGAACGGCTACAAAGGCGCAGTCAGATTTTAGTTCTATGACCCCTAGTTCGTTTTTTTCGAGTCCTCCTTGTTTGAAGAACAATCCAGCAATGTCTCCTTTAGAGATTTTATCTTTTCGTCCACCAGAAATATACAACGTTTGCCATTTGCTGTAGGTTGGTGCTTGGTTGTCCAGTAATTTTATTTTTTCATCTCCTTCTATAAATGAGGGAAGGTTTTTATTGTTCCATTTCAACAAATAGGCAATTCCATTTTTGTGCATCCTAGCCGTTCGCCCATTTCTATGAGTGAACTCTTCTTTTCGGTTGGGCAGTTCATAATGAATGATAAAGTCCAACTCTGGTACGTCAATTCCTCTGGCTGCCAAGTCTGTTGCGACTAGAAGACGGTGGGTTCCATTTCTGAATTTTATTAAAGCACGCTCACGGTCTCTTTGCTCCAAGCCACCAAAAAAGCAGGCGTGTGGAATCTGATGTTGCTTTAAAAAATCACTAACAGTATTGATGGTATTTTTATAATTACAAAATAAAATACCGTTTGCATCTCCAATGTGGCAAAGGAGTTTTAGGAGCGATTGAAGTTTGTCTTCCGATGGTGAAACAATGGTTTGAAGCTTTAACAAATCCTCTTTTTGATCCAAATAATTGAGTTCTACAGCCTTAGTGATGCCTAAAAATTGAGGGATTTCTACTTTATTGGTGGCAGAAGTCAGCACTTTTTTGACAAAAGGCGGAAGTTCACTTACAATTGCCTTCATTTCTTTTTCAAAACCGACTTCCAATGATTTGTCAAATTCATCCAGCACCAAAGTTTCAATAAAACGAGTATTAATGTTTGATCTTCGGATGTGATCCGCCACTCTTCCGGGTGTTCCAATAAGGATTGCAGGAGTGTGTTGCAAGTCTATTTTATCTCTAGAACCCGATCGACCACCGTAAACGGCATTGGTTTTATAGCCACTGCCCATTTCACGAATGACCTGTTCAATTTGAATCGCCAATTCTCTGGAAGGGACCAATATGAGGGTTTGAATGTGTTCGGATGTTGGGTCTAGTTCTGCTAAAATGGGTAAGAGAAAAGCGAGGGTTTTTCCCGTTCCAGTAGGTGATAACAGAACAATTTCTTCATTTTCTACAATGGCTTTTTGAGCATCCAACTGCATTTGATTGAGTTGGGTTATTTTTAGTTTCTGTAAAATTTCTTGTTGGTTCTTCATAAATCAATGAGTGAATATGGGAATGAATTAATGTGGGAATAATAAATTAGGATAGGTACTCAATTTCAAATTCCATTACAATGAATCTAAGAATAATTTTTCTACTTTGGTTCTTGCCCAAGGTGTTTTTCGTAAAAACTTTAGGCTTGATTTGATAGATGGGTCATAGTTAAAGCAACGGATGTTGATTTGTTCTCCCAATTCTTCCCATCCATATTGAGCGACAAGAAATTCGAGTATGTCAGCCAATTTTACTCCGTGTAGAGGGTCCTTGTTGGGCTGTTCTTGTGGTTTCTTTTTTTCTTCTTCTTCCATTTTTACTTATTTAGTGGATTAAAATAAAAAAAGCCCATCAACTTGGTTGATGGGCTTTTCTCAATTCTTAAAAGTTATTAAGGAGCAACGAAAGAATGATTGTTCGATGTAAAAAAGAACACAGTCGTTAGACCGTTATTGATTTCTTGTTCCTTAATAGATATGATTGATCTTAAACAAGTTTAACATCTATCGCATTCAAGCCTTTAGGGCTATCCTCTACTTCATACGTGACTTTATCTCCGTCAGCAATGTCGTCAATTAATCCTTTTACGTGGACAAAGACATCTTTACTTCCGTCATCTGGTTGGATGAAACCAAATCCTTTTGAATTGTTAAAAAACTTAACGGTACCGTTATTCATGATATTAATATTTAAAAATTTAGCACAAAGGTAATTAAATAAAATTAATTTGCAACTTTATTTTATAAATATCTAGGGCGAACGCATCACATTTTTTTAGTGGTTTGGGGCTGTCCAAATTTTGATGCGTTTGCCCTAATAAATATCAGTACTATTCAGACCTTTGTACTTAGGCTGAAATTTCGGTAAAAGTAATGAGGTTGGAAGTACAATTGTGGAAGTTACAATATTTGTCTTCTCCAGTTTTACCCAATTCTCCATAAGCAAAAAAGCCAGCGATTGGACTGTCCCAAATTTGTTTTATCCCTTCCAATTCATTTTCGATGAGTGGTCCAAAAACCAATTTCCTAGCCATGCATGAAATCATAACAATGGCATCAACTTTTTTTTGTTTTTTTGAAATACCCCTAAAAGCCTCTACTGCATTGTCAATTACATCTATAGAAGGTGGTAAGCAAAACATAAAAGATTGCCCTTCTTCCACACTTCCTGCTAAGAGCAAGGCTTTGTTTTTTTGATCGTAGTTCATAATAGACCGAAGTTTTTCGTGTTGATCGGAGCCCAGCATTTTTAAGGGATAATTGCCTGGCATAGAAATATAATTGTATTGCTCTTTATCGTAAAAATCTTCTAAGCCAAAGTGATTGACAAAAAAGCTAAGGGCATCTTGATTGTTGATGGTATAAACCATATTGCCATTTGCTTTGGTAATGGTATTGATAGCGCCATTGCCTTCCCAACCACTAACAGCTAAACCAGCTACATCTATTTTATCTCCATCAAGAATCAAGGCAACCACTCCATCGTCGGTAATGCCATTTAATGAAAAAGAGAAGGGCTGTTTGAATATTCCATCATCACCTGACAATCCTCCAAAAATTTTAGTTTCTTTAGAAATATTTTCTTTGATTCCTTGGACCAACAACTCCCCATCTCGGGTTACACCGCTGCTGATGAGTACAAAAGAAGGATTGTCAAATTTTTGAGCAGCTGTTTCAGAAATTTCTTTAATAATCTCTATTTCATTTTTATCGTTATAAGCATTGTGATAAATATGGTAATAATCTGTATCCATATCCATTAATAATGTAACAATACTCTCTTCAGCAGTAACTGTATCACTGATTTCCCCTGAGGTTGTACTGCCTACAATTTGTATGTTTAAGTCCTTATAAAAAGAAATAATATGATCTATGTTCTTTTTATAGCTACAAAAGACAAATCCAAAAGTAGGATTAAAGCCTTTTGTTATTGCGTTATTTATTTGTAGAGTAAGGTCTTGTTCTGTTTCTGACAGAAATACTTTAGAAGTCATTCTTATACTTTTTTTAATGAAAAATGAAAAACAGAACCAACATCAACTGTTGAATCAACATTGATTGTTCCTTGGTGAATTTCAATGATTTTTTTGCACATAGCCAAACCAATACCATTTCCTTCATATTTAGGGTCCTTATTGATTCTCACATACATTTCAAATATTCTATCTAAATATTCTTTTTGCATTCCAATACCATTGTCCTGAATAGAAAATAGATAATAATTGTCGTTTTCAGAAGAAGTAATCTTGATTGATTTATGGGGAGTAGTGTTGTACTTTAATCCGTTTTGAATTAAATTTAAAAAAAGTTTGTGCATCATTGCTTTATTAGCAAACACAGTTGGTAAAGAGCAGAAGTCAATACAAAACTCGTTTTCTTTATCTGAATAAAGCAGCTCATTAATATTGGAAATGATGTTGTTTAAATCCACCAATTCCTTTTTTGTTTCATTGTGGCTTACCTTAGAAAAATCTAACGTATCGTCAATCAAATTATACATTTGTTTGGAATTAGAAATAATATAACCCAAAAATTCAGCTGAGGATTCGTCTAATTCTTTTGAAAGCTTTCTTTTGAGGAGCTGGGAGAAATTGACAATGCTTCTTATGGGGGCTTTTAAGTCGTGAGCAACGGTGTAGGCAAATCGTTCCAGCTTAATATTTATATCTAATAGCTGTTCGTTCTTTTCCTCTTTTTCTTTAATACTGGCATCTAAAAAATGTTGGATGACCTCGAAATCTGATTTGTATTTTTTAGCTAAAAAAGCATTGACCTTACATTGCTTAGAAAGCCTCTTAAGCTCCTGAATGTAAACGTGCTTTTCCTCTACAGATAGATTCACAACATCAGAATCGATCAATGCTATTATTTTATCAAATTGACTCATGTAAAAATTTAGATCATTTTTAAATGAGGCAATCTAATGTGTTGCCAATGTTTGTTTGTAGGATGATAAGAATCATATAGGGTGATTTATAAATTGTTGATTCTAATATAAATCTAGTTTAAGCTAGAAATCATAGGTTCTTTATCATCTATTTTTACGTAAAACTTTATATAATTGTTTATATTTTATTAAAAATAATATGAAGTGCTTGTGTATTATAACGGATGTTACGCAATAGTAATACATACTTCGCCCTGTCTTGTTGCTTAAAACTTTTCAGGCTTAATTGCTTTTTTAGCTTTTGAGTAACTTGAGTTATAACACCAATAAACCTACTGTTTTGAGTTCTTCAATCTCAGTTGAGTGCCAAAAAAGGAGAAAGTCAGCAAAGTTGTTTTGTTCATAATCTGCCCTAAGTGCAGAGAAATTAAGGGGTTCGTCTTGGGGGCGGCAACTCATTAATGTAGTCGATAGCCAATGGCCTTTTACTGAATCACATTCAATGGAAACATCGCTTTTTCTATGGGTGATGTTCAGCATATTGTTTTTGGGGTTGAAAGCAATGTTGCCGCCTATCCAAACGATTCTATGGTTGGGTTTGCTTTGCTGAAAAACGGGTTTGTTAACATAAGAAGATATTAAGTTTTTAGGAATACTGGTACGGGGAACTTTGTGGTCAAACCATTTTTTTAGTGGCAAATCAAGCCCAATACCATGCATATAGTTGTATAAAGAAGTTTTTAGTCCTTCTGAAAAAAGTGAGTGCTTTGCTCCTGTGGGATCGTCGTGTTCAAGGTCGTTGTTGGCGAAAGTTCCCACTTGATTGGTTCGGTTTTTCACTTTAAACGCTTCTGGCATCATGCCCACTGGGCTGTGTGCCGTCATTGCAAATCGGTGCCAGAAAGCAGACTGCAAAATGCCCTCTTCAAACATTTGTCGGACGACTTCTAGGGAATCTATGGTTTCTTGTGCTGTTTGCGTAGGAAAACCATACATCAAATAGGCATGAACCATAATGTCTGCCTGATAAAAATTATCGTTGACCGTTGCCACTTGTTCTATGGTGACTCCTTTGGCAATCAGTTTTAGCAATCTATCAGAGGCGACTTCTAGTCCGCCCGATACTGCGATACAACCCGAAGCAGCCAATATTCGGCATAAGTCGAGCGTAAAGCTTTTTTCAAAACGAATGTTGGTCCACCAATTAACCAGCAATTTTCTCTTTAAAATCTCTAAAGCAACCGCCTTCATCAATGCTGGCGGAGCCGCTTCGTCTACAAAGTGAAATCCCCGTTCTCCTGTTTGCGCAACCAATTCTTCCATCCGATCAACAATGAGTGTAGCCGAAGAAGCCTCATAGTTTTTTATGTAGTCCAAAGAGATGTCACAAAAGGTACATTTGCCCCAATAACAGCCATGCGCCATCGTCAGTTTATTCCACCGCCCATCGCTCCAAAGCCGATGCATTGGGTTTATTATTTGTATGACCGAAAGATATTTATCGAGTGTCAATCCACTATAGTCGGGCGTTCCTACCTTACTTTGCTTAATGTCTGGAAACAAACTTCCGTTGCAATAAACCACTTTACCATCGACTAGGGCAAAGGTTCTTTTGAGCATAAATAGTTCAATTTCACCCTTTAAATAAGCCAACAAAGACAACATAGGTTGCTCGCCATCATCCAATGAAATATAATCGACAAATTCAAAAACCCGTTCATCAGAGAGCGACCGCAGTTCGGTATTTGGATAACCTCCGCCCATCGCTATTTTAATGTTGGGATGGTGTTGTTTGAGCCAAGCTCCACACATAAAAGTGGCAAACAAATTCCCTGGAAAGGGAACAGAAAAGCATACCAAATCTGGTTTTTCGTTTTCTATTTTTATCTTTAAAATCGACAACATTATTTGGGTAATAAAACTGGGAGGAGCCTTTAATGCTGCATAGAGTTCGTCAAATGAAAGTGCCGAGCTGCTCAGGCGTTCGGCATAGCGACTAAAGCCAAAGTAAGGGTCTAGTATTTCTACTATAAAATCACCAATATCTTCTAAGTATAAGGTCGCCAAATGCTTCCCCTGGTCCTGAATGCCCATCGTTCCAAATGCCCAATCGAGTTCTTGAACTTCTTGAAACTTAGAGGCTTCGGGTAAAATGCGCCCACAAATGTAATGAGCGAGCGAACTGTCTCTACCTTGCAAAAACTTGATGACCGAATCAATGGACTGGATATAATCGTCTCTTAGTTCATATATTCTACGTGCATTTGTGGAGGCGTTTTCCAGTTTGTCTGCTGCGTCTGCAAACAATTGGGTCAGTCCTTTTTTAGAAAACAACTCCAACGTTGTTTCTATCCCCAAATCCATTTGTACACTCTCTACTCCCTGAGTATTTAAAAACCCCTTTATGTAAGCTGTGGCAGGGTAGGGCGTATTTAGTTGGGTAAAAGGCGGAGTTATTAAAAGGATATTTGGATTCATTTTTTCTTTCATTATCAGTCGGTCTTTCATTAATTGTTTCCATGTAACATAGACTCATTTTAGCCCATAAATAAATGTTGGTTCTTAAAAACGTTATTGATTTTCAAGTTCATGAATCTTTTTTTTAGTTGCTCCTTTTTAACTTCAAGTTTGTGGTTTTTATCCCTTTTTTACTATAAGACCAAAACAAACAATCATAAGGCTTAATCCCAAAATGCCGCCATAAAATTGAGGAACCGCTTCAAATAAATTACCTGCGTAAATGACACAACACAAATACAACATCATACATAAAATGGCTGTTTTGGGTGGAGGACTGTTTGAGGGGAGAACGGACAAAATGACTTTATTCAATAAACCAATGATGATAAAAGCAACACCCATCATAAAGCTCATCAGTCCCCATGTATTCCACATGATTTGGGGATTGTCAAAAACCATAATGGTTTGGTTTAACTGCTCTATTACTTTAGGAGTACTTAGGTCTGTAAAATGGGCAAAAAGGTGGAGGCTGCCTATCAGTATGGGAAAGACAATTCCGACAATGATAAAGAGTATTCTGGCTGTTTTATTCATAGTCTTTACAATTAGAAAGCTGCAAATATAATACAGTCTTGATGAATCCCTGTTTCAATGTGGGAGCGATTTTAGTGGGCTTAAGTTATAAGGGTTCTATACTACTGGACATTTTGTCAAAACCCCGTGTTTCGAGTCCCGTGTTGTGTTGATTTCGCCAGGCAGGCTTTCATTTTTCAGAGTGCGACTCCCCGGTCGAAAACAAAAAGAGGGGCAATAGAAGTAGTTTTTTCATAGCTCATTCATTTAAAATCCCTTTTTTAATAAGTGTTCTAATAAACTCCTTGTCACGTTTTAGCCCCCAGGTTTTAAAAGCCAAATTGGTATTGCCATCGCTTTTATCCCAGAGTAAGGGCGTTTCTACAATGCAAGCTAATATTTTTTTCTGTAAGTGGGTCAGTGGTTCAGAGAGTTCGTTGATTTTTTGATTCTGAAACACCATTTTAATGATGGGCGTAATGGTGTATTTGGCACAAAATTTATAGGTTCCTCTAATGTAAGATTCAAAAATTGGCAAACAAAGGTCGAGATAATTAGACGGAAGTTTCGACAATAATTCTAAAACAGAGGACGAAAAATGGGTTTTAAACCAAGGGAAAGGCACGAACATTTCATCGACGGCTTTTTTGTTATCGGCTACCTGAAAAAGGATTTCTATTGCCTCGTCGTTGGTTCCTTGTTCCAACAAACTAAAGGCAGCAGTCAGTTGGACAATTGGCGCATCTTCTTCCATATAATAACTCAGAAAAGCCCTCTTTTTACGGATGGGAAAATCTAAGGAATTGATGCCTCTAATATAACTTGCTTGTACCAATGGATCGGTTTCGTCGAATAAGTGATTGATCAATAGTTGGTGTAATTCCTTGTGAATCGTTTCTCTGTTTCTGTTTAGGGGATAATGATCTCCTTTTGCCAAAGAAACCAAAATCAAAGGAATGTTTAAGCGTATTTCATTGTCGGGCTCATTCATTAACTCAATATAATAATCCCAACCTTCCCAAATACTCAAAACACTTTGTTTGATCCAAACGGGCTCTTCTTGAAATTTATCGGGCATGGTGTCTTCTTCCTCTTGCCAAATAACATCATAATTTACGTTGCAATACAAACCATAAGAAATGTTGGTCAATAAATTGATTAAGTGGTTTTTAAAGGAAATGGGACAAGTATGTAGTGCTTCAATCAAAAAAGGTATGGTATGTGGAGTGGCACTATAAATGGTTCCTTGGTGATAAATATTCCAAAAGAAACAACTCAAAGCACGTCGGGCTTCAACAACATCTTCCATCAACAAGAGGGCTTTTAGTTGCTTGGGGATGTCATCGGCAGTGCCATAGGCATGCCTCAGATTAGACCACGGGATGTTGTCGATTTCTTTAAATAATTTAATCATAACACTGGATTAATAGATTTGAGATACTAGATGTGAGATATGAGACTTTTATGGCGTTTCTTAAAGTCTTGAATCTAGTATTTCAAATTGGTTGAACTAAAAAATAGATTTGAGATACTAGATGTGAGATATGAGGCTTTAATGGAATTTCTTGGAATCTTGAATCCAGTATTTCAAATTGGTTGAACTAAAAAAATATAGATTTGAGATACTAGATTTGAGATATGAGACTTTAATAAAATTTCTTGGAATCTTGAATCCAGTATTTCAAATTGGTTGAACTAAAAAAATATAGATTTGAGATACTAGATTTGAG
>ENA-ORXT01003886-ORXT01003886.1-marine-metagenome-genome-assembly--contig:-NODE-3886-length-15944-cov-38.927018_pt1 | contig 15944 bp, 11 predicted proteins | sample MGYA00237868_ERZ511482 | MGnify/ENA metagenome assembly ERZ511482 | reverse complement strand
GCTTTTTCAAGATCCTCAAGATAGAATTCATATATCTCTGCAGCAGCAAATAATGAATTATCAGCTCTGATCTCTTCTACATAATTTTCATAGACATCAGTGTATAGTTCTAATGCCTTATCGTAGTCTCGCAACTTAAGGTGGAGATTAGCTTTCTGATATTTGATATCATCTTCTAAGCCATGCTCAGGATATATCTCCATGATAGAATCTAACATTGCAAATGATGCATCATACTTATTCTGTACAGTCAATAATTCTGCTTCAGAGAACATCTTCAACGGTACATCAGTCGTATCTAAGCCCATATTATCCATAATGAATATAGACATGTCTATGGCATCATTAGATATCAATCTTGATGTTGCTGCCTTAAGTATACTGAACTGTTCTTGTGCCCACTCAAAGTTGCCTGCATAATAGAATAATTTTGCATTTTTAAATCTGGCTACCTCACCTAAATATTCTTCTTTGAATGCTTTCTCTACTTGAGAGTATAGCAATGTCGACTCCCATATATCTCCTTGCATCAGATAATAATCAGCCAGTGATATCTTACTATTAGCTCTTACGTATCGGCCTACACTCTGTAGCTCAACAAGATCCTTAAGTACTTTTATAGCTCCGTCTAAATCATTCATGTACAATGCTAAGAAGTCCGCATATTCTTTGACTATGTATTCCGTTCTCGCATTGACACCAAATTCTTCTATAAATATCTCATACTCCCTCTGGAGGGAATCCAGGTCTGATGATGTGTAACTGAGATTCTTAGTTATCTGCTTTCTCTTACTCTGTAGTATCTGCCTCTTAGAATCGATGTACAGATCACTATTGATACTTTTATTCTGTGTCACATACTCGAATGCCTTAATCGCTGTGTCATAATCTCCTGCCGTATAAGCGATATCTCCTATGTTCTTAACACGAGATCCATCTTCTTCATATTTTCTATCCATAGCACGAGCTTGCCTAAGCGCATTCTTATACTCACTCTTCTCTACATAGACCCACTCAAGTAATTCTGGATAGACAACATTATCTGGCTCCTCTTGTATCTTCTCGTAGAGTTGCCTGCGTAGTTCTTCTTTATTTTCTTGGGTTACCAGATGTCTCTGGAAGTATGTCTTAAATCTATCAAGTCGCTTGATATCCATATTAGAAGCGAGGATATAGTACTTGATCATTTCTTTAGTCTCTCCCTTCTGCTGGTAGATATTCGCCATACTGTTAGCGAACTGTCTATCATTACCCAATAATTGGCCTCCTTTCTTAAATACTTCTATGGCTTGATCATATCTTGCTAATCGATGAAATGAATTTCCAAGTTTGTTAATGATATTGACATCTGGTGGGAGGTTTTCTATAGCAAGATCAAATTGTTCCTTAGCTTCATCATCTCGGAATTGTCTCTCCAGTAGGTTGCCATAAGTTACGTATAATTGCATGTAGTCAGGATGCTTCTTAATTTCACTCTTCACTTCGGATTCCGCTTTCTCATAGTCCTCCATCGCTATAAGTGCTTCTATATACTTCTGAAAATAGTAATCGCTATTTTGATTTTTGTCGAATAGCTTTTTTAGAATAACAGCAGCTTTCTCGTACTCACCGGATTGGAAGTATTGATGTGCTAATCGTGAGTCCTGCCCAGTTAGAATAACTGAACTCATTAATAAAAACAGAAACACTAAAAAATTCTTCATGTGTCTAAAAATTTGTAAAAGTCATAGTGGTAATACCTTTATCGTAATGATTAATCATTTCCTTGGGTATTAATTATATCCACTTATAGACGTTTCATTAACTTATCTTATAATTCATTAACGCCATGTGAGCTCTATTGATTTCATATTAGTAAAAAAACTGAGCCTACTTCTAAGACGATGTGTTCTAAAGTCTTCTACAAGATGAGGATATATAATGACTTATACCCATTATAATTAAGATATGTAAATCAATATTATATGTAAAGAACTGGCTATAAAAGGGAAAGGCCACAACAGGTTATGTCGTGGCCGTTCAGATTATTTTAAAAGCTTGGTCTTTATTCAAGACCTGCGTAAATATAGAAACTCTATTCGTTATTCCATGTATTCTCATTAATTAATTGAGTGATATTGCCACTAATTAGACTTATTAGTCAGACCTCTATACTTTTCACTGATATCTAGATACTTAGTCTTAAATTCTGATATCTGATTGACAAGATTAGCTTTAAGAATTTCATCACCTTTTCTTAATTCTTCTAACTTACGAGACTGATCTTTAATACTTTCTGTAGTTTTCTTCAATTCTGCATATTCATGGTGTGTATCATAATGCTTCTTCTCCCAGTATTTTATATCGGCTTCTAATTTTGCGATCTTAGCTTTAGAAGCTCTCGTATTTCTTTTTACTTCATTGATCTTTTCTATCTGCTCCAGCTGACTTTCATACTTAAACTTATAATCAGATGAAGATTTTATATATCTATTAAGTTTTGACTTCAATTCTTTTATCTCTTTTTCGACTTTCTGCTTATCAGATTTCCAGTTGAGCATATCTGCCATATCAGTCTTGTACTTAGCTCTCTGCTGACTTAAGTCCTTATCTAACTTCTCGTTAATACGTGTCAGTCTTTGTACTTCATTATCGAGTATTTTTTTCTCTTTATCAAATGCAGCATCAGCTTGAGAACTTAATCGTTTGCTTTCTGTAAGATTATCTTCTAACTGAAGTTTTTCTCTCTTCAAGTTATCCAAGCTCACTTTATAATCATCAGCTTTCTTTTTCTGCTGCTCGACCTGCATTCTTTCATTCTTCACCTTTTTCTGAAGATCAGAATTTGATTTTTCTGCTACTTTATATTTTGACTCCCAGTCTACTTTCTTGTTCTTTCGCAATAATTGACTGATCAACCATCCTAATAACATAAAGCCTATCGCTGCTAATATTCCCGCCAAATAAGTTATTGTCCACATAATAGTCCCGTATAAGTTTTAATTGTCAAATGATTATACTTCAATATTAAAACATAATCCACAATTAAGACTGTAATTATGAGAATATGTAACTGCTTAATATTGAGATATGAAGATAAATCAATATTTGTATAGTAAAATCGATACTCTTATCAATTATTTCCCCCATTCGCGTAGAATGATAAAAAGGTATGTAGCATAAGCCTTCTAAGTCGTTGTCAATTAAGATACCGTCTTGTGAAGAGCTGAGCTTAGATTTGCCAGGTTTTTAAAACCTGTTAAATCTTGCTTGACACATATACACGATCGACTTTCCAAGGAAATACGTTCCCTTGATGGATAAAACACTTGTTAAGCGTTGGCTGTGCCTACGCTTAGGTGATATCAAATCTTGGATTTGAAAATGCTGCTGTGAAAAGAGTTGATATTAATCTCACTCCACCACAAACTTACAGCTGTACTTATGTCCTTTATCATTAGTTGCCGTAACAATACACTTGTTAAGCGTTGGCTGTGCCTACGCTTGAGTGATATCAAATCTAAGATTTGAGAATGCTTCGGCCACGTTCGGCGTAGGATGAAGCAGTGCATTATATGCGTGCCTTCTACGTCCGTTCGGTGTAGAATGATGAAGAGCATTGTAGCATAAGTCTTCTACGTCGCTGTGTCATCAAGATTCTGTCTTGATAAGAGCTAAACTCAGATTTGACAGGTTTCTAAAACCTGGTAAATCTTGCTTGACACAGATCAACTAATCCACAACAAACTTACGGCTGTACTTATGCCCTCTATCATTAGTAGCCGTAACAATATATAGTCCTGGATCATAGGCTGCCACATCTAAGATTATGGTATGCTGTGCATTATCCGACGTATAACTATCCATAAGCTGACCTTGTATATTGTAGACCATAATGCGGAGATCTTGATCAAGACTCTGAGTAATGTAGAGGTGGTCCCCTATCACAGGGTTAGGATAGATGCTTAAGTTATTTTCTTCGGTATTTATATTAAGCACAGAAACTGATGTGGTGTCTAATAAGCCGTCTTTGTCTACTTTGATAATAATAGTCCTTACCCATGGTAATCTACTCTCATCTATAGCTTCAAAATCGGCTGAAGAGCCAACAGCTATATAACCGCCATCAGAAGTGGCTGTAATATCATGGAATTCTTCTCTTATAACATTAGAATTTATATAACTGAATGTGTGCATCCATATACTGTCGCCATCATTAGATACTTTGGCTATTGCTGCTTTTGATATCATAGTATCTTGAGCTTCGGATTGGTATGATTCTGAGCCTGCTATGATGTAACCATCACCCTCATGAGATTCTACGATGCTATGCCACTTACCCCATCCGCTTACATTATTGATACTGTTACTTATGTAGCTTGTCCATAGATAACGCCCTTCACTATCAAACTTTACTACTCCTTGTAAATTTAAACCACTTAATGTACCTCCGCCTGGCGATCTATTCGCTCCAGTGACTAAAATATTATCTTCATTGTCTATAGCCATACCTTTACCCAATCGAAAGTTTGGATTAGTAGTATTATCATAAGTACTTTTCATTAATTTAAGAGAATCATCAAGGAAATACAAATGGCAAGTATCTTGAGAAGCGTCTAAAGGTCTCGTAGAGCTTCGAGCGGCAATAACAAAATTTTCATCTGAATTACGCTTAATATTTAATGCTAACAGATTTTTTGTACTTGTAGTATCAAAATATATATTTTGAGTCTCCCCTAAACTATAAACTACTGCTCCTTTTTTTGATCCATCGAAGTTTAATCCCATAGATCCACAAATAAAAACTGACTCATGACTATCATCAAGTACAAAACTTTGAATACCTAAATTTTTATCAAAGGTATTATTGAATCTTTCATGTTTGTTCAGTAATGTGAATTCTTCAGAAATTGTATTGAAGCAAACTATACTTGTCGTCGTGGGACCTAAGCCAGAAATACAATATTCATTATCGATTAATTGAGAATGATTAGAAAAATTAAAGAAAGCAATCGTATCATATTGTAAGGTATGAACCCCATAATTATTTCCTTCTAAAGAATAGGTTGAGACTAAAGCAGTCCATCTTCCTATCTCTTGATCAAAATATTGGCCACTTACTAGATACTGTTTATTAATTGTATCCTCAAGAACATGAAATCCTGCATTCGGCTCATCCGTCTCAATGGCAATCTGTTCTTTAAACCCTTGTTGACTTAAACAATTATAAGTTATCAGTAAGCATAATATAAAGATTGAATTTCTCACGATCTAAATTTATTAAAAGAGCCGATACTAAATCATATCGGCTCTTAAAATTAAAGGTTTAATCTCTTATCACATGTATTTTATTTGAATCTATCAAATTACCCATAGATTCTGACAGCTGATATATGTATACACTTGTTAAGCGTTGGCTGTGCCTACGCTTGAGTGATATCAAATCTTAGATTTGAGAATGCTTCGGCCACGTTCGGCATAGAATGAAGCAGTGCATTATAGTCGTGCCTTCTACGTCCTCTACGTCCGTTCGGCGTAGAATGACGAAGAGCATTGTAGCATAAGTCTTATACGTCTCGCTGTGTCATCAAGATTCTGTCTTGAGAAGAGCTAAACTCAGATTTGACAGGTTTCTAAAACCTGGTAAATCTTGCTTGACAGTTCAGCTCAAGGGATCATATTCACTTCAATAGCCTGTTAAGCGTTGTTATCAAAACTAAGATTTTTTTACAATGCCTTTGTCATAATTTATTCAAACATCCGACTAAAAACTGTACTTCTGCTTTTTTATTATAATTTCTCACAAAGCCAAGTTGACAATCCCCTTTAATAGATGCATCGGCAGATCCTGCGAAACCGTCGTTACAATTGACAGAAACTTTGGCATAAATCAATTTCTCGTCATTAAATTTTACCTCACTCACCTTAAAATCTATTTTCTTAGTCAAAAGAAAATTTCTATAATAGTCAATAGAGTCCTGATTCCACAATTCATTTAATCGGACATCTATAAATTCATCTTTACCCTCACGAATAGTTGATTTCTTACATCCTAATAAAAGAATAATAGAAACTAGTACAATTATAAATTTTGTCATAACAGATACTTTAAGTTAAAAATGAATTGCCTTCCCCCAACCAATCGATTTGTTGTCACTTTGTAATTTGTTTGAAAATCTATTGATGGTATACCTGCATTATCTAATATATTAAAAATTACAAGATTAAAGGATAATGGTCCTTTTGGATCATACAGTAACTCAGTACTCAATAATGAAAATCGCGTCCTACTATAATCAGTGACTTTATAAGACATCCTCATTATGAGATTGTTTAAAATTTTAATCTTTGTACCAAGAGACAAATTCCAATTAAAAAATGAAACAGGCTCTGAACTGTTAATAGAATATCCATTATGAAAAATCTGATAATCCAAGAAGTAGTTGATTTTAGACCTCAAACTACTCTTCCATTTTAACTTCAAATTTTTTGATTGATTTCTGTTTAGGATACTGAAGTTTTCTGCATAAGTGAGATAATCAAAAAATGAATAAGCGACTTCTATATCCAATTTATGTGATAACCTACGAAAGTATGCGTCAAATTTAAGGCTAAGAGTATAACGGTCATTTGAAGTTGGAAGCAAAACAAAATCTTTTAATATTAAATTATCTTTAAAAATATAATTTGGACCAATGAGTTGGTCTATACTATTGTAATCAACACTAAGTGACAAACTCTGCATCTTCCTTACAAAGTCTCTACTGAGCGATAAACTAACATTCTTATTGTCTGCCATTATAACCTCATCATAATTATAATTATAAAAAGTAGTTTCATTCAATGGCATTGGAAAAGGAGAAAAGAAAATCGAACTTTGATATATTGTCTTTCTACTCGCATTAAAATTAATGCCATTTAAACCATTCTTATAAATACTAAAAATTGAGAAATTGAGATTATTTATTTGATTTCCATCCATAGGCCTATCTGAAAAACTATTGCCTATTATAAATTTCAGCTGTAAGCTTTCAGACATATAAGTATTATTAAAACTTATCTCATTTATACTCCCAAACAATTGATGATTAAATACATCGAAAGCAGTCTGATCAATGCTCGAATTCATGACATTCTGGTAGCTTCGGTTTTCTATTGAAATAGTGCTCACCATATTCCTTATTGGTTTTACAACATATTGCAATATTATAGATTGAATACCATATTTCTTATCATTATACAATCCTAATTCATCATATGAATAGAGAACATCATCAATAAAATAATCAAAGGCTTGATCATCACTTAAGCGTGTATTTTCAGAAAGATTATTTATTCTCTTGCTCCAATTAAATACAAGTCCTTGATTCTCTGACACTCTTGCTGCCATAGATATTAAGAATTGATGATTCACTACTTTATTGTTAAGCGATTTTGAGAATAGATTATTACTCGGATTATTTAATGTCAATAAATCATTGGCTTTGGTTATTGATATATCAAAATCACACAGAAGCTGAACCGATTCACCCAAGAGTCCATCATAGGAAAATAAATTATGCAATGTCTTATCCCTACTGAAGCCATCTCTTTTTATGATATAATTAGGCTGCAGAGTATCTAATGATGTCCAATCTTGTTGTGTTCGATAATCTGAAGTATGGTCACTCAAGGTAGTATTAATGCTTAGCTTATGGTGATCACTAATTTTAAATAGGCTATTTTGATTTATATTATGAGTCTTAGAAGGGTTGATATATCCGAAATTATCGAAATAGGTATAGTAGCGAGATCGTCCTAAAGAGTTCTGTACAATTTTATTTTGACTCAACGGCAAACTAATTAATAAGCTTGAGTTTCGGTTTTGATGGTTGTGTATATTTGTATTGGTTAATACTCCATTGGTAATAAAACCGTTTACTAAAAATTTAATTTTTTTATTTATTCCTATCAAAACTAACTCAGATTGCGTTGATGAATTTTGGTCAAAGCCTATCGCTGCATTGCCGGATATCTTATTTTTATAGAGGCTATCGGTCTCTATATTTATCGCATAATTATTAGATTTTTCAAAAGTCCTAAGAATAAGATTCTCAGAGTAATTGCCTAAGATTTCTATATTTTTGGCTATGTTCTGAGAGACATATCTTGTGAGTGAACTATAATCTTCTCCTGTTAGATTGTCACCATCCAATAACACTGATTTGACTCTATTATTATTGTAATAAATATCCCCGTTCTTGCGATCCACTTGCATTCCTGGCAAGTTATCAATAAGGTCTTCTAATCTATCATTGATTGAGTCGCGATATGATTTTGCTTCAAACTTCTTTTCTACTTTAGAGCCAAACAATTCACGCTTAGCGACAACTTCTATATCTGTTAACTTAAATTGTAAGCTTGTATCTACTGACGGAATTAAGTATATACTTAGATTAGATTCCAAAGGCAGATTGTCTTCTGTCAAGTAACCTATTTTTGCAGCTTTAAGTTTAACATTTGATATGGAATCAACCTTCATTTCAAATGAACCATTTATATCCGTAATATAAAATGAAAGTATTTTCTTTGTTTGCGCTTGCGATAAACTTATGATAGCTCCAGATATAGGCTTATCATTATATATGTCTTTTAATACTCCAGATATAATATGCTGAGAAAATCCACTTATATATATTTGACAAAATATGCCTAATAGAAATATTCTTAACATTCTATTTTTCATAGATCAATTCCAGTGGATAATAATCTACGGCTTCAATTTTAAAATCATCTACTGTCTCAGATTCTGCAATTGATGCATTAATCCAATGTTCTGACATAGTTGCATAAGCATTCCTAAATTCTGACAACTTTACCACTTTGCCTTTTTTGATAGAAAACTTAGTGTTCTCTTTTTTATCTGACTCATATGAACTGATAATCTCTGTCGCTTTGAAACTATACCTTCCAGAATCATCCTTAGCTTCGATAATGAGGCCAGGCAAATTATAAAATTTCCATGGTCCATCAGAAATAGGTATCTCTGGAGCATACCATATTTCATAATTTCTACCTCTGAATAAAGAAGTCGCCATGAAGCATTGATAGCCTTCTATTACCTTAGATTCATCATGTAACTCCCATTCAATTACTGGCAAAGCTTCCTCCGAAATAAAAATATCAGACATTACAATCTCACGCATAGAAATGGTTTTTGTTTTATAATCTTTGAATATTTGATTACCATACTTGTCTAGTGATAACACATCTTGACCTCCATTCTCGGAGATAATCTCACCCGGATAGCTACCTACATTAGAAACATACAACGACCAATGTTCACCTACATATAGAGCAGCTGTGGTTTTCATACTTATCAGTCTAGGGGTTTGTACTATCTCATAGATTACTTTTGTCAGATTATCTGACTGAGCTTCACATAAATGGCTAAAGAAAAATAGGAATAGTAAGATTCGCATAATTAATATCTTTTATTTGTTGAAATGCTGAGTTGAAGAAGTACATTCTTCAACTCAGCAAAAATTTAACTCTTATACTCTATCAGAAGTACCCAAATCTTCAAATCTTCTATTGACCTTCCCTTTTAAATCCATACTAGCATTACCCATTATTCTGAAAATTTTACCCCTTAGCTTACTAACTTCGGTACTATTATTTTTTTGAATATCATCAACTATCTCACAGATAATTAAGTACACATTCTTACTAACCTCATCACCATATTCATACAGAAAGTAGCAAAATCTGTTGCTTTAATATACTCTTTTTCTGACATATGCATTCCGATTGATGCTTCAATATTTGGTTTATTCTGAGTGCACTTGCATTTGAAAAATCCACATTCACAGCTGCATTCACTTGCACCAGTACAATGCATAATGCCGCATTTAGATCCACAATCGTCATCCAAAGCTGACTTTACACATTCAGGAAACGAAATTTCGTTGGTATTCTAAATAATTCATTTTTAAAGTTTTTGCTCCTTAAGTTACGAAGAAAATAACTCCTACTTCCATCTTTATATAGCGCATGGTTCAGAATATTCTTGCGCCTGATATTATTTAAATATGAGAAGTCATATATTTGTACCCTCACTTAGCGGTGATAGTGGAGGGTTCCATCTGATACATCAGTATGTGGACTCTCTATTTTTTTATATCATATTTATATCTGTGCCATATGGCATATGATATCCAATAAAACTTAGGGTTGCTTTATGAAGTGAAGCTTGTTAATTGTTCTTGACTAATGAATCAATTAAGAAAGCTGTGAGGCTTGTTAAAATTGTTCTTGACTAATGAAACAATTAAATAGGCTCTTGGTAAATATACCCCCCCACGCCTACTTATCCAAATATTTTAATTCATATAATTATTGATCATAGGATGATCTGTCTTAGTCGACCTTTCAAGGGACCATATTCCTTTTGATGTATAATCAGATTATGTATTAGTAATGATTAAACCTTCGGCGTATAATGATGAAGAGCATTGTAGCATAAGTCTTCTACGTCGCTGTGTCATCAAGATTCTGTCTTGATAAATACCCGAAAGCTAAACTCAGATTTGCCAAGTTTCTAAAACCTGATAAATCTTGCTTGACACAGATCAACTAATCCTAAAGGCTTTCCGTCGGTACGCCACCCAAAAACACATCCGTTGCTGTTGGTGTTCCCGCAGACAGCTATCAGGACACAATCAAATCAACTTAAACTTAATAGGCAGGGTAAACTGGACATTGACGGCTCGTCCTCGTTGCTTTCCGGGAGTCCATCTTTCCTTCATCTCATTCATCATTCGTACAACACGTTCGGCTTCTTGACCACATTGCATTCCGACATCTCTTACGATCTTGATATCCGATACCATACCCTCCTTATCAACAACAAATCTTACAATCACCGTCCCCTCATTTCTATATTCTTTATCCATCTGAGGATACTTAATATTCTTATAGATAAATGCCATCAGGTTTTGCTCTGCACAAGCACGCTTTTCTTTTCTTGTGCCTACCATGTCTTCACAACCTGGAAATCGTGGCATCTGCTCCGGTATGAGCACAATCTCGTCATCATCGGGTCTATCTACAATCTGCGGAGCCACCGCCTTAGTACTCTGCATCATAGAATCTACATTATAATTATCTGTGGATGTATCAGCTATATCTGTAAAGTCTTCTACAACTAATTTTTCCTTAAGAACTTTTACTGGAATTATTTCAACTGTGGGTGTAGGGATTTTGATCTCTTGCTTATCGTCTGACCTTAGTGGCGGCGGAATAATGTCCTTAGGTTTCTGCCATGTCTGTGGGATAATAATAGTCTCGTCAGGAGTGATGTTATCCATTACATAATTATGAGGCTGATGCTTTATCGAAAGATTAATCATCGCATAAAAAATAGATAATCCTGATATGATACCTAATAGATAATGCGGCATAGAGAAATCTACTGATCGACTGAGGATGTGATCACAATTCTTACTCAATAATACATACAGAGATATCGCAACAGAAATAGCTAAGGTGATGTATGAGACTTCTGCAATATTAAGTGAGGATATTAATATGGTCATAGCTAACAGTTTTAGTTAACTATAAGATGACTCTGTAGAGAAGTTTTGGTGTATTGACTGTAATCAATAGCAATGACAATTAAAATATCAATAAGCTGCATTCGTCAAAAAAAAAGCAAAACATAAGCACTTAATAAAAGTAGGTATATTCAGAAATATTGTAATTATTTATACGCTGTAATTAACTGAATATTGAATATAACGAGATAACGTATATACTTTATTTGTCACAATTTTTGGTCAAAAATTTCGCCAAATCATTATTCCGCTTTTTCCTTCACCCCGAGCTTACGTTCTGGGCTAAAATCGTTTGACACCTATGGCGTTACTCGCTTAATTCTGAATATGCCAAATTACAAAGAGACAATCTATGAATCGAATGTATGAGGAGACGGTCTCCCGGCCGATCTCCGAATCTCCAAGAGTTATAACATTTAAATATTAGAATGTCGGAAATATTATAATAGAATTAGCCAATTTTTGCGTTAAAAAAAAGAGACCAGCAAAATGAATTACTGATCTCTTGTTTATTATTTGGATAAAAAAATTATCTCTTACTCTAATTTGAATTGTATCGGAAGAGTAAATAAAACTTTTACCGGTCTTCCTCTCTGCTTACCTGGTATCCACTTCTGTGGCATGCTATTCATACTCTCTACAACCTTAAGTGCTGCTTCTCCGCAACCTGCTCCGATATCTCTTACGATCTTAGCATCTTTTACAGCACCCGTTTCACTTACCACGAATTGGATATATACTTTACCATCTATACCATTTTCTTTGGCGATAGCTGGATACTTTAGGTTCTTATATACATATTGTATCAGTTTGTTTTCAGCACAAGCTTTGATCTCTTCTTTAGATCCTGCGTCTTCACAACCCGGGAATCTAGGCATGTCTTCCACAACCTTAAATATCTCAGGCTCCGCTGGTGGCGGTGGTGGTGGCGGTGGTGGTGGTGGCGGTGCTTCCTCTTCTACAACCGGTTCTGGCTCTACGACATCTTCTTCATCGACATCCTGATCTATAAATTCTGGTTCTTCTTCTTCTTCGATTTCTTCTTCTGGCACTTCCTCGATTACTGGAGGCGGTGGTGGCGGAGGCGGTGGTGGCGGTTCTGCTGTTCTTGGTGGCTCGATCTCTAATTCTTCATCGATATCTAATGAATACTGAGAAGTATCGATTACAGAATCAAAAGTCGTCCAGCTAAAAGCAAATAATGTACCTGCTAATGCTAACACTAGACCGAACAGAAATACAGGACCAGAAAATTTGAAAGCATTCACATCAGGATACTTATTTCTTGAATCCAGAGGCGAAGACCACTGGTGGTCTCTATACTTATCTGTGAGCCCATCTCCAGATTTCTTAAACTTGGATCTCAAAACGATAATCGTAGCTATAGTTGCTATAACTAATCCGAAAATCAGAAGAAAGACCATTTTACCATCTAAGGTTATATCTCCCATATTATAAAAAATTAAATTGTAAGTCTATAAATAAATGCTCCAATCAAAGAGCCAATAATATTAGCAATAATATCATAATAATCAAAATAGCGACCTAAGTCTAATGCCCCTTGTAAGTACTCTATGAGCGATCCGTATAAGCTACAGACTACTATAGATAGTAATATATAACTCATCTTAGTCTTCCCGATCGATCTACATAAGAGGTAAGACATCACGAGATAGAAGATGATATGTACTATTTTATCATAATCTATAAAACTTTCAAGATCAGGACCATTAATAGGCATTAGTGAGCCTAGTGTCACTAAGCTTGTCCATACTATGAGTGCTATTATTGCTTTCAAAATCAGACATCTCTTGTACTAAGATGCAGTAGTTATAAGTTATGGTGTATACCTAAGAAATTAATGCAGAATATTCTTCAGAATTAATTAATTCTTCTATTTCTGCGGTATCAGATATGCTCATTTTGACTATCCACCCTTCACCGTAAGGGTCAGAGTTGACAAGATCTGGTTGGTCGCCATCGTCTTCATTAAGCTTACTATTGAATTCTAATATCTCACCTGACATAGGCATGAATAGGTCAGAAGTTGTCTTAACAGCTTCTATAGTACCGAAAACCTCGTTCTTAGCGATTGTCTCTCCTACTGTCTCTATCTCAACATATACAATCTCACCTAACTCACTCTGAGCAAAATCTGTAATACCTATATATGCAACATCACCTTCGATACGTATCCACTCGTGCTCCGCTGTATATTTCAAATTGTCTAAAACCTTCATATTGTTACGCTTTATTTAGTTGTTCTTTTAACCATTTAGAATTAACTGACTTAGGTCGTTCTAGTGGTAGACCAAGAGCTCTCGACCAACATGATGCTGCAAGAACACCTAAGGATCTTGATACGCCAAATAGCACTGTATAGAAAGTATATTGATCTAATCCATAATTTACTAAAATAGCGCCTGAATGCGCATCTACATTAGGCCAAGGATTTTTTACTTTTCCAAGCGCAGTCAATATAGGGGGTACGACCTCAAAAAGCTGCCATACAATTTTTACAAAATCATTATCCTTGATATATTCTTCAGCGAATACTCTTTGTGCAGTAAATCGCGGATCTGGTTCTCTTAATACAGCGTGACCGTATCCAGGGATAACTTTACCTTTTGCGATAGTATCATTTATATACTGAATGACTTGCTCGTTAGATGGCTTAGTTGTCCCTAACTGCTCCGTCATTTCTACTATCCACTTGATCACTTCTTGATTAGCTAATCCATGCAGTGGACCAGCAAGCGATGCCATGGCTCCTCCAAATGATAGATACACATCTGCTAATGTGGAGTTCACTAAGTGTGCAGTATGTGCCGAAGCATTACCACCCTCATGATCTGCATGTATTGTAAGGTATAACCTCATGAGACTCTTAAAGTCCTCACCGGGCACACCTAACATCTGAGCAAAATTACCTGCCCAATCTAGTGACTCATCAGCTGCAATATGATCATCGTTATGATAGATCTTACGGTATATAAATGCGGCTAATCTCGGAAGCCTTGCTATAAGATTCATAGCATCTTCATATGTCGCATCCCAGTAGTCATTCTTAGACATACCTTCTGCATATTTCTTAGTGAATATACTATCCACTTGCATTGCATTTATACCTATGATGAACATAGTCATAGGGTGTATATTAGCATCTAAGCTTTCAAGAGTGTTATAGACAGATTTAGGTATCTCTGCACGTTTCTCCCACTCATTACTTAGCCATTCTACATCTTCTTGAGTAGGTACCTCATCTACTAACATTAACCAGAAGAGGCCTTCAGGAAGTGGCTCCTTACCACCCTTAGCTTTCTTAGGTAATAATTCCTTAAGCTCAGGAATAGAATATCCTCTGAATCTGATACCAACTTCTGGATCAAGTACTGAGGTCTCCCATAGCATACTTTTGATTCCTCGCATTCCACCTACAATCTGTGAGAGATTGACATCATCCATGACAAGATTGCCATGTTCTTTTTTTAAGGCTTTTATTTCTGTTTTTAGAGCTGACGATTTCTCGTAAAATTTTTGTTTTAATCTATCCATTTTAATAGTAGGGAGCTTTGTATAATTTGCAGTTTAGTAAATATTTATTTTTTGTCTTTCGTAGACTTTTCTATCTTTTGACTTTCTGGAAGTACTAAAGCTCTCGCCTTTATATCTTCTGCCATCTTATGTTGTATCGTAAGGATGTCTTTTTGATCTTCATTTAAGATCGCTTTGAATGATGTTTCGTATTCTTTATCAGCTAAGGCAATAGCCTCGGGATCTCTGCTTTTGTCTTTTCTAGAAGTAGCCGCCTTATAGGCTTTTACCTTAGTTTTTAATATTTCTTTGTAAGCAGCTGCTTGCGTAGCATCCATTTTGTAAAGACTTATATTCTTAGCTGCAGCTCTGTCAATATTATAATCTACTGTCTGAGCTGATAGTGAGAATGATAGTATACAGAAACTCAATAATATTACATATTTCATTTTTTCTAATTTATTTGGTGTAAAATTGTTGTAGGTAATAGAAAGCCTAAATTACAACATTTATGACTACAAAATAGAGTAAAAGTCATCCATTTAGCCACTTTGTTTGAGACATTAAACCGTATTTATTGATTCTAATACAAGAAATATTAATCTCAGAAGAGATCGTCACGGAACATTTCGCTTGTCACCTCAGCAGATGTAAGGGAGCATGTTGTGTAGAAGGTGATTATGGAGCACCTATAGAGCAATCCGAGTTATCAATAATGAAAGGCATATTAGAGAAAGTCAAACCCTATCTTACCCAAGACTCTATCGACAAGATAACTAAAGATGGCTTCTACACACTTAACTCTGAGACGAATAGACATGAGACAGCTCTTATGCC
>ENA-ORXT01003885-ORXT01003885.1-marine-metagenome-genome-assembly--contig:-NODE-3885-length-15945-cov-5.950844_pt1 | contig 15945 bp, 17 predicted proteins | sample MGYA00237868_ERZ511482 | MGnify/ENA metagenome assembly ERZ511482 | reverse complement strand
AATGCGCGTTACCATGATCGGCACCGGCTATGTCGGCCTCGTCTCGGGGGCCTGCTTCTCCGATTTCGGCCACACCGTCACCTGCATCGACAAGGATGCGGCCAAGATCGAGACGCTGCGCCAGGGCGGTATCCCCATCTACGAGCCGGGCCTGAGCGCGCTGGTCGCGGCCAATGTCGCCGCCGGGCGGCTGCATTTCGAGACGGATGCGCGGGCCGCGATCCGCGATTCCGATGTGGTGTTCATCGCGGTCGGCACCCCCTCGCGGCGCGGCGACGGCCATGCGGATCTCAGCTATGTCTACGCCGCCGCCGAGGAAATCGCGACGATGATCGAGGGGTTCACGGTGGTCGTCACCAAATCCACCGTCCCCGTCGGCACGGGCGACGAGGTCGAGGCCGTCATCCGCCGCGCGAACCCCGATGCCGATGTCGCCGTCGTCTCGAACCCCGAATTCCTGCGCGAAGGCGCGGCGATCGAGGATTTCAAACGCCCCGACCGCGTGGTGATCGGCATCGAGGATGACCGCGCCCTGACCCCGATGAAGGAACTCTACCGCCCGCTGTACCTGAACGAGACGCCGGTGGTCTTTACCCAGCGACGCACGTCGGAACTCATCAAGTATGCGGCCAATGCCTATCTGGCGACCAAGATCACCTTCATCAACGAAATGGCCGATCTGTGCGAGGCGGTCGGCGCGGATGTGCAGCAGGTGGCCAAGGGCATCGGACTGGACAAGCGCATCGGCGGCAAGTTCCTCAATGCCGGGCCGGGCTATGGCGGGTCGTGCTTTCCGAAGGATACGCTCGCGCTGACCAAGACGGCGACCGATGCGGGCGCACCGCTCGACATCGTGCAATCGGTGGTCGACGTGAACGCGGCGCGCAAGAGGGCGATGGCCCCCCGGATCGTGTCCGCGATGGGCGGCGATGTGCGCGGCAGGACGGTCGCGCTGCTGGGTCTGGCCTTCAAGCCCAATACCGACGACATGCGCGATGCGCCGTCGCTGGATATCGTGCCGGGGCTGATCGAGGCGGGCGCAACCGTACGCGCCTACGACCCCGAAGCGATGAACGAGGCGCGCAAGCTGCTGACCGGCCCGGTCTGGTGCGCGGATGCGTATGACGCGATCGAGGGCGCGGATGCGGTGGTGATCGTGACCGAATGGGACCAGTTCCGCGCGCTGGATCTGGAGCGGGTCAAGGGGCTGATGAAGACGCCCCTGATCGTCGATCTGCGCAATGTCTACGACGCCGGGACGATGGCGGCCTACGGTTTCGGCTACAGCAGCATCGGACGCGCGGGCCTGCCGGTGCCGGAGGCCGCGACGCGCAAGTCGGCGTAAACACCTGTTTCCCTTCCCCGCATTGCCGCCTATCCTGAGGCCGGACAATGCGGGAGCGAAACCATGGACTTTGCCCTTTCGGACGAGCAGTGCGCGATACAGGACATGGCGCGCGATTTCGCGGCGGAGCGACTCGCGCCCCACGCGCTGAAATGGGACGAAACCGGGCATTTCCCCGCCGATGTCGTGCGCTCGACCGGGGAACTCGGCCTCGCGGGCATCTATGTGCGCGAGGATGTGGGCGGGTCGGGGCTGGGGCGGCTGGATGCCGTGCTGATCTTCGAGGCGCTGGCCCATGGCTGTCCCTCCATCGGCTCCTTCATATCGATCCACAATATGGTCGCGTGGATGATCGACCGCTTCGGGACCGAGGAGCAGCGGCGGACTTGGGTGCCGAAGATGTGCGCGATGGAGGTGATGGCGAGCTACTGCCTCACCGAACCCGGCTCCGGCTCCGACGCCGCCGCCCTGCGCACCAGGGCCGAACGGCACGGCAATCAATGGATGCTGAACGGGACCAAGGCGTTCATCTCCGGCGCGGGGCATACCGACCTGTATCTCGCCATGTGCCGCACGGGGGGCGACGGGCCGAAGGGCATCTCCGCCATGCTGATCGAGAACGGCACGCCGGGGCTGTCCTTCGGCGCGGAGGAACGCAAGATGGGCTGGCGCGCGCAGCCCACCGCGCAGGTGCAGTTCGACGATTGCAAACTGCCCGCCGATCACCTGCTGGGCGAGGAAGGCAAGGGGTTCCGCTATGCCATGGCGGGGCTGGACGGGGGCCGCCTGAACATCGCCGCCAGTGCGCTGGGCGGGGCGCAGGCGGCGCTGAATGCCGCCGTGATCTATGCCAGGGAGCGCAAGGCATTCGGCGGGGCCATCGCCGATTTCCAGTCCGTGCAGTTCAAGCTGGCCGATATGGAAACCACGCTGGAGGCCGCCCGCGCGCTGCTCTATCAGGCCGCGTGGAAGCTGGACCGGGGCGCGCCCGATGCGTCGAAGCAGTGCGCCATGGCCAAGCGATTCGTCACCGATACTGCGTTCGACGTGGCCAACGAGGCGCTGCAAATCCACGGCGGCTACGGCTATCTCGCCGATTACGGGATCGAGAAGATCGTGCGCGACCTGCGCGTACACCAGATTCTCGAAGGCACGAACGAGATCATGCGCGTCATCATCGCCCGCCATCTGCTGAAAGACGCCGCGTGACCGCTTCCGCACATTGCCTGACCCCCGACGCGATCCGGGAGGCCCACGCCGCAATCCGCGACGCCACCATCCGCACCCCGACGGTCAAGGCGACGCGGCTGTCGATGCAGTTCGGGATCGAGTTGTATCTCAAGCTGGAAAATCTCCAGCATACCAACGCTTTCAAGGCCCGGGGTGCCTTGGCGAAACTGCTGTCGATGACCGACGCGCAGCGCGCGGCTGGGGTCATCGCGTGCAGCGCGGGCAATCATGCCCAGGGCGTCGCCTACCACGCCCAACGCCTCGGTATTCCCTCCACCATCGTGATGCCGCAGGGGACGCCGTTCAACAAGGTCAAGCGTACCGAGGATTTCGGGGCGTCGGTCGTCATCCACGGCGCGGGCTTTGACGAGAGCGTGCAATTCACCCTCGACATGGCGCGCGAGCGGGGGCTGTCGCTGATCCACCCCTTCGACGATCCGGTGGTCGCGGCGGGCCAAGGCACCGTCGCCATCGAAATGCTGGAGGACGAGCCGGATCTCGACGTGATCGTGGTGCCCATCGGCGGCGGGGGCCTGATCGCGGGCATGGCCGTCATCGCAAAGGACATGAAGCCGGGCATCGAGATCGTCGGCGCGCAGGCCGTGCTGTTCGACGCCGTGAAGGCGCGGTTTCACAACACCCCGACCAATTTCGGCGGCGCATCGCTGGCCGAGGGCATCTCGGTGCGCGAACCGGGGGCGGAGAATGTCGCCCTGATCCGCCGGCATGTCGACCGGGTCGAGAGCGCCACCGAACCCGACATCGAAACCGCCGTCTTCGACCTGCTGTCCCACGAGAAACTGGTGGTCGAGGGTGCGCCGGGGGCCGGGCTGGCGGTCATCAAGAACGATCTGGAGCGGTTGCAGGGCAGGAAGGTCGGCCTCGTCATCTGCGGCGGCAATATCGATTCGCGCCTCCTCTCGACCCTGATCCTGCGCGGATTGGTCCGCGACGGGCGGATTGCGCGGCTGACCTTCGAGATCGCCGACACGCCGGGGCAGTTGTCCGATATCTCGCGCATCATCGGCGATGCGGGCGCGAACGTGGTGGAGGTGATCCACCAGCGGATGATGCAGACGGTGTCGCTGAAGAAGGCCGAACTCGATATCGTCGTCGAGGCCCGCGACCGCCACCACGTCACCGCCCTCGTCGCCACCCTGCGCGAAAGGGGCTTTGCGGTGCGGCTGGCGGATGTAACATGACCTCTTCACGATGACAGGAGACTACCCCATGTTCACGACCGGTATGGATTTCGGCCTCGGCGAGGACATGGATGCCCTGCGCGAGACGGTGCAGCGTTTTGCCGCCGAACAGGTCGCCCCCGTCGCCGCCGAGATCGACCGCACCGACGAGCCGCCCTATCACCTGTGGCCGAAGATGGGCGCGCTGGGCCTGCTGGGCGTGACGGCGGACCCGGATTACGGCGGGTCGGGCATGAACTATCTGGCCCAGACCATCGTGATCGAGGAAATCAGCCGCGCCAGCGCCTCGGTCGGGCTTTCCTACGGCGCGCATTCCAACCTGTGCGTCAACCAGATCGACCGCCACGGCACCCCGGAGCAGAAGGCGCACTACCTGCCCAAGCTGTGCTCCGGCGAGCATATCGGCGCGCTGGCCATGAGCGAGCCGGGGGCCGGATCGGACGTGGTGTCGATGAAGCTGCGCGCCGAAAAGCGCAACGACCGCTTCATCCTGAACGGCACGAAGATGTGGATCACCAACGGTCCCGGCGCGGATACGCTGGTCGTCTATGCCAAAACCGACCCCGATGCGGGATCGAAGGGGATCACCGCTTTCCTGATCGATTCGACCATGGCGGGGTTCTCCGTCGCGCAGAAACTCGACAAGCTGGGCATGCGCGGCTCGGCCACCGGGGAACTGGTGTTCGAGGATGTGGAGGTGCCGTTCGACAACGTGCTGGGGCAGGAAGGGCGCGGGGTGCAGGTGCTGATGTCGGGCCTGGACTACGAGCGGATCGTGCTGGCGGGCGGGCCGGTCGGGATCATGGCGGCGGCGCTGGATGCGGTGGTGCCCTATGTCCACGAGCGCAAGCAGTTCGGCACGCCCATCGGCGAATTCCAGCTGATGCAGGGCAAGCTGGCCGACATGTACACGACCATGAACGCCTGCCGCGCCTATGTCTACGCCGTCGCGCAGGCCGCCGACCGGGGGCATACGACGCGCAAGGACGCGGCGGGGTGCATCCTCTACGCGGCGGAGAAGGCGACGCAGGTGGCGCTCGACGCGATCCAGTGTCTGGGCGGGAACGGCTATACCAACGACTACCCGGTGGGCCGATTGCTGCGCGATGCCAAGCTGTACGAGATCGGCGCAGGCACCAGCGAGATCCGCCGTATGCTGATCGGGCGCGAGATGTTCACCGAGACGGCGTGATGTGCCAGGATTGCCCCCATGGATGGATCGAAACCCCTGCCGTCATTCGACGACGACTATCTGCTCTGGGCCAAGGCGCAGGCAGCGGCCCTGCGCGCCCGCGACTGGGACGCGGTGGATCTGGAGCGCGTGGCCGAGGAGATCGAGAGTCTGGGTGGCAGCGAGCGGCGCGAGATGGAGAACCGGCTGATCCGGTTGATATCCCGTAAACTGAAACTGGATCACGGCAGGAACCGCGAACCGGAACGGCAATGGACCCTGACGGTATTGGAACAGCAACGCGCGCTGGACAGGCTCTTTCGAAAGATGCGGTCCTTGAAGACCGAGTTGCCCGGTACGATCACCGAAACCTACGCCCGCCAGTCGGCGCTCGATTCGTTTCGGGCCTTCGAACCTGAATATGAGGGATATTACGAAAGCACCCTCCCCCATCTCTGCCCCTACACCGCCACCGACATCCTCGGCGATCAGGCATAGCGCCACTCGCCCGGCGGCAACCCGTCCAGTGACCACTCGCCGATCCGCGCACGGATGAGGCGCAGGGTCGGGTGGCCCACCGCCGCCGTCATGCGCCGCACCTGCCGGTTCTTGCCCTCGCGGATCGTCATCGACAGCCAGCAATCGGGCACCGTCTGCCGTACCCGCACGGGCGGGTCGCGGGGCCAGAGGGCGGCGGGTTCGTCGATGCGCGCCACGTCGGCGGGCAGGGTCGTGCCGTCCTTCAGCGTCACCCCACGGCGCAGGGCCGTCAGCGCGGCGGGGTCGGGGATGCGTTCGACCTGCACCCAGTAGGTCTTGGGCATCTTGTATTTCGGGTCGGCGATGCGGCTCTGCTGGCGTCCGTCGTCGGTCAGCAGCAGCAGGCCCTCGCTGTCCTTGTCCAGCCGCCCGGCGGGATAGACCCCGGGGACGTGCACGAGATCGGCCAGGGTCGCCCGCCCCTCGCCATCGGTGAACTGCGGCAGGACGCCGAAGGGTTTGTTGAGCAGGATCAGCGTCATGCGGATATCCTTCGTGCAGGGTGAATGCCCCGAACCGGTCAGGGCGGGGATCAGGACGGGGAGTCGAGCAGCGCCTCGTAGATCCCGATCAGGGTATCCGCTTCCCGCTCCAGCGTGAAATGGCGGCAGACATGCGCACGTGCCGCCCCCGACCAGCGCGGCAGCAGGGCGGGATCGTCCAGCACCGCGCCCAGCGCCTCTGCCATGGCGGGGATATCGTCATAGGGGATCAGGCGGCCCGTCTCCCCGTCGAGCACCAGTTCCTCGAACGCCCCGACGCGGGTGGCGAGGACGGGGACACCGCAGGCCATCGCCTCCAGCGGAGTCAGGCCGAACCCTTCCCAGCGTTGCGGCGCGATGAAGAGGTCGAGCGCCCGATACCACTCGGGAATCGCGTCCACCGTCACCTCGCCGCAGAAGCGGATGCGATCCGCCGCGCCCGCCGCCGCGACCCGATCCTTCAGGCCCTGTTCGAACTCCCGGTGCTGCGCCGTGGCGCGGCCCAGGATGATGCCGGTAATGTCGGGGTGAGCGGCGAGGTTGGCGAGCATGGCCTCGACGAACACGTCCGTTCCCTTCTGGCGGCGCACCCGGCCGAAGCACCCGATCAGGCGGCCCTCGGGCAGGCCGAGTTTCGCGCGGATGGCCGCCTTGTCCGCCGGGGCGAACTGTTCCGGATCGATGCCGTGATGCACGACCGTCGCCGGCACCTCCAGATACGCGGCCCCCTTGGCCGAAGTCGCCACGACCGCATCCATCCGCGCGATCAGCCATCTGGTGTACCGCGAATGCCGGCGCTGGGAGGCGGAGGTGAACAGCAGCTTCAGGTTCTTGCGCAGCCCATGCCGCAGGATCAGCCCCGCCAGCATCTCGACATTGCGGCGGGCATGCCAGACGCGCCGGGTTCCGCGCGGCAGCAGGGCGACGGCGGGCAGCGGGATATGCGGGGTCGAGGGCGGCAGGCCCGGTCCCGTCGCCCGGATGGCGATCCTGCGCGCCTGCAACGGGACCAGCCGCGCGATCGTCGCCGTCACGCCGGAGAGACGCTTCTTGAGATTGGGGGCGAGGACGAGGGGGTCGGTGCTCATCGGCCTGTATCGAGTGCGGCGGGGACAGCCATCCTACGGCGCACCCGCCGGGGGTTCGGCGCCCCAGACCGCCTTGCGCTTCTCGAAAAATGCGGAGATACCCTCTTTCGCATCGGCGGTTTCCCAGGTATCGGCCAGCCGCCGCACCGTGTCCTCGATCACCGCATCGTCGATCACCGGTCCCAGATGCCGGGCCAGCGCCTTCGCCGCCGCGACGGCCGTGGGCGAGGCGGACAGGTACGGCGCGACCTCGCGCTCGACCGCCGCGTCCAGCGCCTCGGGGATCACGACCCGGGACAGCAGGCCCAGATCCTTCGCCTCCGCCGCCTCGAACAGGCGCGACGACATGAAGACGCGCCGCGCCCGGGCCTCGCCCATACGGGCGATGACGTACGGGGCGATGGTCGCGGGAATCAGGCCGAGCCGCGTTTCGGTCAGGCCCATTTTCGCCCCCTCGACCCCGATGGCCACGTCGCAACAGCTTGCCAGCCCGACCCCGCCGCCGAAGGCATTGCCCTGGATGCGTCCGATGACGGGTTTCGGCAACTCGTTCAGCCCCCGGAACACCTGTGCCAGCGCGCGCGCCTCGGCCATGCGGGTTTCGCGCGGGGCCTGCATCTGTTCGCGCATCCAGCCCAGATCGCCCCCGGCACAGAAGGCCCGCTCCGCGCCCTGCCCGGTCAGGATCACGACGCGGATCGCGGCATCCCCGGCAATCTGCCCGCAGGCGGCGGCCAGATCCGCGATCATCGGCGCGTTCATCGCGTTGTGCTTCTTCGGACGGTTCAGCGTCAGGGTCGCGACGCCCCGTGAATCGGTCGCCAGAGTGATCGTGTCGAATGTCCTTGGCGTCATGTCCGGCCTATCCTCGATTCCCCGTCGACGAGGACGGGCGTAGCGGAGACGTCAGGCGATTACCACACCGCTTTCGCGCATCTGCCGCATCGACGCCTCCAGCGACCCGTCTAGATCGATGGCGCGGCAGGCCCCCGTCGCCACCGTCACCGCGAATCCCAGACGGCGGGCATCCAGCGCGGAATACCCGACGCAGAAATCGGTGGCGAGACCCGCCATGGTCAGCGCCGTCACCCCCTTGTCCCGCAGATATCCGGCCAGTCCGGTGGGGGTCGTCCGGTCGTTCTCGAAGAACGCCGAATAGCTGTCGATGGCCGGATCGGTACCCTTGCGCACGATCAGCGATACCCGGTCCATGGCCAGATCGGGGTGCATCCGCGCCCCCGCACTCCCCTGCACGCAATGGGTCGGCCACAGAACCTGCGTGCCGTAGGGCATCTCGGTGGTCGAGAACGGTTCGGCCCCAGCGTGATTGGCGGCAAAGGACGCATGGTCCGCCGGGTGCCAGTCCTGCGTGGCCAGCACCAGCGGAAACTCGCCCTGCAAGCGGTTGATCGGCGGCACGACGGCATTCCCATCGGTCACCGCCAGCGCCCCGCCCGCGCAGAAGTCGTTCTGCACGTCGATGATCAGCAGCGCGGACCCCATGACCCTACCACTCCCCGGTGTTTTCCATGCTCGCCCACGGCTCCCGCTCCGGCAGCGAATCGCCGCGCTGGAGCAGTTCGATCGAGATGCCGTCGGGCGACTTGACGAAGGCCATGTGACCGTCGCGCGGGGGGCGGTTGATCGTCACGCCCCCGTCCATCATCCGCTGGCACGTCTCGTAGATATCGTCGACGCGATAGGCCAGGTGGCCGAAGTTGCGGGCATTGCCGTAATCCTCGTCGCCCTCCCAGTTATGGGTCAGCTCGATCTCGTTGCCCGGGCCGCCGCCGGGTTCGGACAGGAACACGAGCGTCGCCTTGGCCCCGTCGAGATCCTTGCGGCGCGTTTCTTCGAGGCCGAGCAGCGTGCAGTAGAATTTTTTCGACTCTTCGATGTCGCTTACGCGGACCATTGTATGTAGGAATTCGATGCTCATTCAATTCTTCCCAGCTTCACATTTCATACGCGAATGAACGTAGCCGCCCCCTCGCGAGAGTAAAGCCATCATGACCCTGACCGCCGAACAAGCCGCCGCCATCGCCGAGCAGCGCGACGCCCGGGCCGAAACGCGCCGCGCCGTCGCCCCGGGGCTGGAGGCGCGGCTGTACGAGGCGATTCCCGTGCTCGACCACGGTTTCGTGCGCGCCGTCGACTACATGGGCGACGACGAGGCGATCGTGCAGGCGGCGCGCGTCTCCTACGGCCGGGGGACCAGGGCGGCGCGGTCGGACGAAGGGCTGATCCGCTATCTCATGCGGCACTGGCACTCGACGCCGTTCGAGATGTGCGAGATCAAGCTGCACGTGAAGCTGCCCATCTTCATCGCGCGCCAGTGGATCCGGCACCGCACGGCGAACGTGAACGAGTATTCCGCGCGCTACTCGATCCTCGACAAGGAATACTACATCCCCGCCGCCACCACGCTGGCCGCCCAGTCCGACACGAATCGTCAGGGGCGCGGGGATGTGCTTCAGGGCGACGAGGCGCAGCGCGTGCTCGACCTGCTGCGCGGCGATGCGGAGCAGACCTACGCCCATTACGAGGAGATGCTGTCCGATGACGGCAAGGCCGGGTTGTCGCGCGAACTGGCGCGCATGAACCTGACGCTGAACACCTATACCCAGTGGTACTGGAAGACCGATCTGCACAACCTCTTCCACTTCCTGCGCCTGCGCGCCGACGCCCACGCGCAGTACGAAATCCGGGTCTATGCGGACGCGATCTGCGACCTGACGAAGGCATGGGTGCCGATGGCCTACGGCGCGTTCGAGGATTACCGCCTCGGTGCCGTCACCCTCTCCGGCCCCGCGATGGAGGCCGTGCGCCGCATGATCGCGGGCGAGACGGTGACGCAGGAGACGAGCGGATTGTCGGCGGGCGAATGGCGCGAGGTACAGGGGGCGCTGGGGCGATAGCGCCTATTTTCGCAACCGCTTCGCATTCGCCCCCGCCGACCCGGCGACCGGCTTCCAGAACTCCTCCGTGACCTGAACCGGCGAACGGCCTTTCGCGGCGGCCACGGCGGCGCGCTCGAATCCCCTGGCGAAGGCTGCGGGCTTCTCCATCATCATGGACGTGGCCTCGACACCGTTCATCGTTCCGGTTCCCATCAGGATCGTGCGCCGCACGATCGTTTCGGCGGCACTCATGGCGAGGCCCTGCTGTTGCAGGCTCAGGGAAATCCAGTCCGTCGGATCGAAGGCGTTGAAGCGGTTGGGCATGATATCGTCCTTTTATGCTGCACTGCAACATACAACAGATAAGGCTGAACACCCAATCTATTCGTCCCGTACCGCGATCATATATCGAGCAGGTGGACGACGAGCGCGAGGTCGGGAGGTCCGGATGCGGCCAGATCCCGGGCGACGGCCTCCAGCCCGGTATCGAAGGTGACGAGCGGCAATCCGGCGACGATGGCCGTCGCGGCGATCATCAGGTCCGGAATGCGCTTGCGCGCCGTCACCCGCCCCGCGATGCGCGCGAAGACCCGGGCCTCTTCCGGACCGTAGGGCAGGATTGCACTCTCGTCCAGATTCCTTACCAGACTGGCCACTGCGGCAAGTGTTCGATTTTGCGGGTAGAGAATCCATCCACGAAGACATTCACCGAGTGTAACGACGCTGATACTGTACTCGTCGAGATATTTCTCTTGCGGATCGAACCTCCCTTGTACGACGGCATCGACGGCATTCGTATCGAGGATTATCACTCCCAATCGTCCTTCATGGCGGCCCGCAACTTCTGGACTTCGTCGATTTCGTCCTGAGTTATGTCGGCAAGCCTATGGTTCTCGACCAGGTTCCTTTTGCGAGCGAACCGCTCCGCATCGCTCGAAAGGCGGTCGATCATGTACTGGTTCAGCGACTTTCCGGCGTCCCTGGCCTGCGCGCGCAGCACGTCGGCGACGGCCACCGGCACACCGCGCAGGGTCATCTGTATGGTATCCATCGGCACCTCCCGTTCATGAACGCATATAGCATGGATTCGCGTTCACTCCAATCGACGCCCTGCCCCCGAAACAAAAAACCGCCCCCTTTCGGGAGCGGCTCGGAGCGTGGCGATGCCGTGGAGATCAGCAGGAGTAGTAGAGCTTGAACTCGACCGGGTGGGGCGTGTGTTCGTACTCGATGTTCTCTTCCATCTTCAGGTCGATATAGCCGTCGATCTGGCTCTGGCTGAACACGTCGCCCTTCAGCAGGAAGGCGTGGTCTTCCTTCAGGGCGTCGAGTGCCTCGCGCAGCGACCCGCAGACCGTGGGGATGCCCGCCAGTTCCTCGGGGGGCAGATCGTACAGATCCTTGTCGGACGGCTCGCCCGGATGGATCTTGTTCTCGATCCCGTCGAGACCGGCCATCATCAGCGCGGCGAAGCACAGATACGGGTTGGCCGACGGATCGGGGAAGCGGGCCTCGACGCGCTTGGCCTTCGGCGATTCGGTCCACGGAATGCGGATGCAGCCCGAACGGTTGCGCGCCGAATACGCGCGCAGGACGGGGGCCTCGAACCCGGGGATCAGGCGCTTGTAGCTGTTGGTCGACGGGTTGGTGAAGGCGTTGAGCGCCTTGGCATGCTTTAGGATGCCGCCGATGAAGAAGATCGCCTCGTCCGACAGGTCCGCATAGCCGTTACCGGCGAACAGCGGCTTGCCGTCCTTCCAGATCGACATGTTCACGTGCATCCCGGTGCCGTTGTCGCCCGCGATGGGTTTCGGCATGAACGTGGCCGACTTGCCATAGGCGGCGGCGACGTTGTGGATGACGTACTTGTACTTCTGGAGGTTGTCGGCCTGCTCGGTCAGCGAGCCGAAGATCATGCCCAGTTCGTGCTGCGAGGCGGCGACCTCGTGGTGATGCTTGTCGACCTTCATGCCGATCTGCTTCATCGTCGAAAGCATCTCGGAGCGCATGTCCTGGCCCGAATCGGTGGGATTGACGGGGAAGTACCCGCCCTTGACGCCCGGGCGGTGGCCCGTATTGCCCATCTCGTACTCGGTCCAGGAGTTCCAGGGGCTGTCGGCGGCATCGACCTCGTAGGCGACGCGCTCCATCGACACGTCGTAGCGGACGTTGTCGAAGACGAAGAACTCGGCCTCGGGGCCGAAATAGGACGTGTCGCCGACGCCGGACGACTGGAGATAGGCCTCGGCCTTCTTGGCCGTGCCACGCGGGTCGCGCTCGTAGGCTTCGCCGGTATCCGGCTCGACCACGTCGGCGAAGATCGCCATGGTCTTCTGGGCGTAGAACGGGTCGATATAGGCGGATGCGGGATCGAGCATCAGCTTCATGTCGGAATTCTCGATGCTCTTCCACCCGGCGATGGAGGAGCCGTCGAACATGTAGCCTTCCTCGAAGAAGTCCTCGTCGACCACGTCGACGATGGCGGTGACGTGCTGCATCTTGCCGCGCGGGTCGGTGAAGCGGATGTCGAGGTATTCGACCCCTTCGTCCTTGATCTGCTTGAGGATGGTCTTGGTATCGGTCATCTATCGTGTCCCTTTTCGTGTGGAAGTCTCGTGCGGGGGCGGCGAGCGCGTCAGAGCGCCTCGACACCCTCCTCGCCGGTGCGGATGCGGACGGACTGGTCGATGCTGCTGACGAAGACCTTGCCGTCCCCGATCTTGCCCGTCTTGGCCGCGGTGACGATGGCCTCGACCACCTGCGCGACCAGCGCGTCGTCGACCACGACCTCGATCTTCACCTTCGGCAGAAAATCGACGACGTATTCGGCGCCGCGATACAGTTCGGTATGCCCCTTCTGCCGCCCGAAGCCCTTGGCCTCGATCACGGTCAGGCCCTGGACGCCGACCTCCTGCAGACTCTCCTTCACATCATCGAGCTTGAACGGCTTGATGATGGCTTCGATCTTCTTCATGTGATCATGCCCTTTCAACCCGCGGAGTATGACGCGGTTAGGAATGCGTTAAGCAAGAGGCGGGCCAGAGCGGAAAGCCGTTTGAAAACAGAATGAGCCATGGTTAACGTCGCATTCGATCCGCAGTTACTGCCTATTTTTTAATCAGGTCGCACAGTTTTCAGGCACCAAAACCGTTCATCGTCCGCCATTGAGTGCAACCGCAGGGAGAGACGCCCCCGCGCCCTCCCTGCCCCGATCCGCATGTGGCGAAATGCGGACACTTGACGTCGCATGATTTTCTTGATGCACCGCAGGGGCACCGTTGATATAGAGCGCGGCGGAGCGCGACCGTTGCGGGCGTGGTGGAATTGGTAGACACGCCAGATTTAGGTTCTGGTGCCTTATGGTGTGGGGGTTCAAGTCCCTCCGCCCGTACCAGTGCTCCGCCTGCCCGACGGAATTTTCGACCGGTGCCCCGCGCACCATGAACCGCAGTTGTAACGACGAGAAGATCAGGACCAGACGAATGCAAGTGACTGAAAGCAAATCGGACGGGTTGATCCGCGTCTACGACATCACCATCCCCGGCTCGGAGATCGAGACGAAGGTGACTTCCAAGCTGATGGAAGCGCGCGGGACCATGGAGCTGAAGGGCTTCCGCAAGGGCAAGGTGCCGCTCGACCTGCTGCGCAAGCGATTCGGTCAGAGCCTGATGGGCGAGACCCTTCAGGAGGTCGTCGACGGCACCGTGCGCGACCTCGTCTCCGAAAAGGAGCATCGCCCCGCGATGACTCCGGACGTCAAGATGACGAACGAGGACTTCAAGGAAGGCGACGACATCGCGCTGACCGTGGCCTACGAGCTGCTGCCCGACGTGCCAGAGATCGATTTCGCCGAGATCGAGCTGGAGAAGATGGTCGTGAAGGTCGAGGATTCGGCGGTCGACGAGGCGCTGGAGCGTCTCGCCGCCGACGCGGTCGATTACGAGACCGCCGAGAAGGCCGCCGAGGAAAAGGATCAGGTGGTCATCGACTTTCTGGGCAAGATGGACGGCGAACCCTTCGACGGCGGCGCGGCAGAGGACTTTCCGCTCGTCATCGGCTCGAACCAGTTCGTTCCGGGCTTCGAGGACCAGTTGACCGGCGTGAAGGCGGGCGACGAGAAGGTCGTCGAGCTGACGATGCCCGAGGAATACGGCAACGCGGATCTGGCGGGCAAGGCCGTCACCTTCGACGTGACCGTCAAGGAAGTGAAGGCCCCCAAGCCCGCCGCGATGGATGACGAGTTCGCCAAGCGCTTCGGCATGGACAGCCTCGACGCGCTCAAGGAAGATATCCGCACCCGCGTCGGCGGCGAGTTCGAGCAGGCGTCGCGCGCGCATCTCAAGCGCAAGCTGCTCGACGATCTGGACGGCCGCGTCTCCTTCGACCTGCCCCCCACCATGCTGGAGATCGAGGCCAAGCAGGTCGCGCATCAGCTCTGGCACGACGAGAATCCGGAGGTCGAGGGCCACGATCACCCCGAGGTCGAGCCGACCGAGGATCACAACAAGATCGCCCGTCGCCGCGTGATGCTCGGCCTCCTGCTCGCCCATGTCGGGTCGACCAACGAGATCAGCGTCACCGAGGACGAGCTGCGCAATGTGATGATCCAGCAGGCCCGCCAGTACCCCGGACAGGAACGCCAGTTCATCGAGTGGGTGCAGGGCAACCAGCAGGCGATCAACGAGATGCAGGCCCCGATCTTCGAGGACAAGGTCGTCGACCACATCGTCTCGCACGCCAGGATCACCGAGAAGACCGTGACCAAGGAAGAGCTGGAAAAGGCTCTCGAAGACCTTGAATCCGACACCGTCTGACCGACATACCTATCGACGTACCGGGTCCGCGATACCGACGATTTCGCGGGCCTCTTCATCCTTTCTTCATGGCCTGTGGCCGATTACGGTATGGTGTCGATCCTGACCGCCCGGTCGGCTTCCCGCACGCAAAGACCCCGCCGCCGGCCGTCATCTGGAGCGCGAAATGCGAGACCCCGTCGATACCTACATGAATACCCTCGTCCCGATGGTGGTCGAACAGACCAGCCGGGGCGAGCGGTCCTACGACATCTATTCGCGCCTCCTCAAGGAGCGGATCATGTTCGTCTCCGGCCCCATCCACGATGGCATGTCGACCCTGATGGTGGCGCAGCTTCTCATGGTCAAGCCGAAGCACGGGGTCACACATCTGGCGAAGAGCCCAGTCGATGAAGTACCGGCGGATAGCAGGGATCTTGCCATCCATCTTCTCCCACACGGCCCGGAGTTTCTCCACGTCTTGGTAGGCATAGACCAGATAGGCTTCGAGGTCCTCCTGATCTAGGTCTTGAGGGTGCTTGCCCATGACACTGAACAGGCCACGCCGATCCTTGGCCTGCCGCTCCTCCTCACCGTTACCCAGTACGTACGTCTGGTAGCAGTCCTCGAGTGACTGGCTGTGCATGTACCGCTTCGGCCCTCGCGTTCGTGTATAAGCTGAGCCGTTCAGGTACTGATCCATCATCATCGTGCACACGCACTGCCCCGGCACGAGCCCCGTGTGGTAGCGGATGTAGGAGAAGTCGAACGCTCCGTTGTGGGCGATCACCGGGCGATGCTCATACCCGTGTTCGACCAGAATTTTTTTGAGATGCGCCGCGGGAGTCTCGTCGAAGCTCCCGGGTGCGGCGGGCTGACGGGGTAACAGCCGCGTCTCGATACCCCCACTCACCAGCGGATCATCAAGGATCACACACTGCGGATGCGACAGGGGGTGCACGTTGTACTCCCACGTGCTCATCTTCTTCAGGCTGCACTCGTCATCGAAGTAGGTCTCGAGATCAAGGAACAGCGGCGCGCGGGCCTGCCCGGCCAAGGGGCTACTCGCCACGGTATCGAGCACGGTTCGCCTTTTCGGTTTCCCGGTTGCGAATGTCCATGTTGAACCCGTGTATCTTCTCGCCTAACTCGCGGAGGTCTTTGATGATGAATGTCTGTGCGTCCCATGAGTCC
>ENA-ORXT01003884-ORXT01003884.1-marine-metagenome-genome-assembly--contig:-NODE-3884-length-15947-cov-48.551607_pt1 | contig 15947 bp, 12 predicted proteins | sample MGYA00237868_ERZ511482 | MGnify/ENA metagenome assembly ERZ511482 | reverse complement strand
GGAGCTGGGTGGCGCAACTCGGCTGGGGCACAACCGACGGCGAGACGCAGAGCGTAGCGGAGGCGTCGTGACAAACGACTAGGGAGCGCGGTTGGGAGTTCCAGGCTAGTAGTAGAGGTGTGCAGCCCTGTCACCGCCGCAGGGCGCCGCTGGTCAATCCATGACGGCCGTGGGGCGGGGCGCTGGCGCCGCCCGCCGCTCAAGTGCGCCTCGCTGTCGCAAGCTCGCCGGCAAGCCAGCAAGGGTCACCCGAAGGCCAAGCCCACCCACGGCCGTGCGGGGAGGCAAATGCGGGGGCTTGGCTCAGAACGAAGGCAAGAACAGAGCTCAGCGCAAAGGGGCGCGAGGGGGGCGGCCGATGGTGGTGGGCGCGGGCTGCGGCCAGTGCGAGACATCCAGCGCGGTGAGCACGACCGCTGGCCACTACGTGACCAAATACTGGCCACCACGTGACCAAATACTGGCCACCACGTGACCAAATACTGGCCACCACGTGACCAAATACAGGCCACCACGTGCACGTGACCAAATACAGGCCACCGCGTGGCATCCGACACACCTTGTTCCTGACGTTCGCCTCTGTATCCATAAGCCGCCTCCGCCACTCACCATGTGACGTGGCACCACTGGCCTCCGGCTCCTCGCGAAAACTGTTCAAGTACACGCATAGACCTACATTGTCGACGCCCGTAAACTTATATCGCCTGTCGACGCACCTGCTCCATCGCAGCCACCACCGCGCCTACGCCTAGCCCCGGTACAGCAACTGGCCGCACCCCGCAATGTCCAACTCCCCAAGCCCGGCCCCGACGCCTACTGGCACCCGTCGGCACCCGTCCACACTCGCCGGCACCCCCCAGCGCCCGCCAGCACCCGCCGGCTCCCACCAGCGCCGACGGGCACCGGCTGACACGTGCCAGCATCCGGCTTTGCACCCTCCCTCTCACTCGTCACGCTGCGGGTCGTACATCTTGGCCAGCACCCCCTCCAGCGTGAGCCCGCTAACATCTCGGGTGGCTACCCCGAGCTTGGCCGCCGCCCGTGCCACCGCCAGCGCAATCACCGCGCTCACCCGGCGCACATCTTCCATTGGTGGGTACAGTGCCCCCGCCGCGAGCCGTTCCGCGCTCACCTCGTCCGCCAGCACCTGCGAGGTGGTCAAGAAGAGCGCGTCCGGAATGGTCGCCGCCCCGGCAAGCACAACGCCCGCACCAATCCCCGGGAAGCAGAGGGCGTTGTTGCCTTGAGAGACCTCCATCATCCGCCCCGACGGCAGCGGCACTGGGTCAAACGGCGAGCCAGACGCAAACACTACCCGCCCGTCGGTGTGTTCCACCGCTTCGGTGGCAGTGCACTCAGACTTGGAGGTAGGGTTGGAGAGCGCAAACACCAGCGGTCGCTCGTTGGCCGCCGCCATGGCGCGGAGCACCTCGGCTGAAAAGGCGCCGTGGACGGTCGACACGCCGATGAGAGCGGTAGGCTTAAGCGTCTCAACTGCGGTAAGCAGGCTAGTGTCAGAGGTGAGATTGGCAAAGGTCTTGTCATCCAACCTCTGTGCAAACGGCTCCTTCTCCGCAGAGATGGCCGCCTTGCGGCCGTGCGCGACAATGCCCTTGGAGTCGAGGAAGTAGCAGCGCGCGCGGGCCGCCTCGCGCGTCAGAGGCTCCCGCCCGGCCGCGTCACCATTGCCAGTGGCCGCGTTGGCCTCGTCTTCGGCAAGCATCTGCGAGGACAGCAGCTCTGCAATGCCAATCCCCGCGCTGCCCGCACCCAGAAAGAGAAAAGTGTGCTCTCGCACCTGCGACGGCACACCGTCCATCTTGAGGGCAGCGAGGACGCCGGCGGTCGCCACCGACGCCGTTCCCTGGATGTCGTCGTTGAAAATGGCGTACGAGTCGCGGTGGAGGGCCAGGAGGCGCGCGGCGTTGGCGTTCGCGAAGTCCTCGAACTGTAGCGCCACGGAGCGTCCGAACGCTTTAACGGCGCCCGCAAGCACCGCCTCGACAAACTTGTCGTACTTCTCGCCGCGGACGCGGGGGTGGCGGGCGCCGAGGTACGTCGGGTCCGCCAGGAGCTCCTCGTTGTTGGTGCCGCAGTCGAGCGTGATGGGCAGCGTGTGGCGCGGGTGGATGCCGCCGCAGGCAACGTAAAGCGAGAGCTTCCCCACTGGGATGCCGTGGCCGTGCGCGCCCAGGTCACCGAGCCCGAGAATGCGCTCCCCGTCGGTCATGACGATGACGCGGACATCCCGCTCCGGCCAGTTGGCAAACGCCTCAGCAATAGTCGACAACGGTGAGTCGATGGAGAGGAAGATGCCGCGCGGGCGCACATAGAGGCGGCCATAGTTCTGGCACGCCGCCCCTACAATAAAACGATTATTGGAGAAGAAGAAAAACAATCGACAGAAAAGCAAGAGGGCAAGCACACGGCTAGCCAAGCAATGCACAGCACAGCATGTCAGTGAAGGGGCCCGACACGCAGGAGAATGTACCAAACAAACAACATCGTCACGCCCACCCTCCTTCACGCCGTCTCCGTTTCGCCGCCCCTCTGCACCAACGTACCCACCACCGGCGTGTAAATGAGTGGCATAATCCGAGTCAGGTGTGTCAGCACGGTCGCGTAGAAGAGGCGCTCGTCTGCTGCGTCAACCGAAGCCAGGTACTCCCACTGATCAAGCCCCGGGCGGAGGTCGCCCAGCCGCCGCATCACGCGCAAGACTTGCGTCGGCAGCGTTTCCACCGTCGGCGGCAGGAGACCCGTCAAGCCCAGCGCCGCGCGCTGCTCCGCCGTGTATCGCAGACCCTGCGAGCGCGACCCGTTGCGTAGTAGCTCCGCGCCCGACAGGGCCAGCGCGCCAGCAGCAGCGGCGGGCGTCGCCACGGGTGCGTCGGTCGTGGCCGCCCCATCCGTCCCGAGCGCCGCCCCGTTGCCCGGCTTGGCCGTCAGGGGGGGGGGCGCGGCAGCGTCCAGGTTGAATGAGCCGTTGCCGGCAACATTCGTACCGGGAGCCATGGTGGCACGCAGCGGTTGTGTACGGCGATGGATGGTGGTGGTGGTGGTGGTGGCGGTGGTAGTCAGGGGGGGGAGGAAGCGAACAGGGCACTGAGAAGCGGGGGGCGAGGGGGCGGTCCACACCAGACGTCGGGATGCGAGCGGCAGGCCAGCAGACGCAGTACCTATGGAGGCAATCACAGCAGGAGCGGGCGCGTCCCGTTGGGAAGGGCCCGGCACCGGTCCGACCATCGGCAGAGAAACGGGGGTCGCAAGGAGAGAGGTCGACACCAGGCGCCAATAGGATGTCAGCCACTCATGCCAATAGGGCGTGGCGCAGCCAGTGAGCGGGCGCGGGCAGCCTCCCGCGGCTCCCAACGGTCACACAGACCAAGCAAACCAACAGAGCGACGTGAAGACGACGCAAGCGGCCGAGGGAAACCTGGCGCGACAGAGCGTGGCATACCAGCAGCGAAAAGGGCTGGGAAACAACAAGGGAGAGGGACGTTCGGTCGACCCACCAGGCCGCTGCGTGCCACCCAGGCAGTACCACGTCGCGCTGCGGGGGAGCACCGGTACCTGCTGGCGTCCGTGCGCAGCGTGGCACAATGCCAATCCAAGACGAGAGGGGGAGGGCGGCACGCGGCTGCTGGGTGGCGAGTCATTGGCTCTGACCCCCCCCCCTCCCACTCACTCGCAATCGGGTCTTCTGTCGGCTATGCAACTCAGATTCGACGTTGTCAGCAAGTGCCGAGCCAGTCTCGAGGCGTGCAAATGAGGAGGAGGAGCCGCCTGGAACGTGTGGATCGGCTCGTGTCAGGCAGCGGCATCAACCCATTGGCCGACGCGATCGCGGCGGCCTCTTGGAGAAAACAAAGGACGACCACGTCACTCCAGGTCAGGGAGAGGCTCGGCACCAACACGAGCACCCATCTTGCCCGCTTGCGTAGCTCCGATAGGGGCGGTCGGCAGTTTTTCTCGTGGCAGCTGCCACGGCACTCAATATGATGGCTGGAAGCATGAAGCCCGTCAGCGTCCCAGTCCGTGGCACTGACTCTTTGGTGGATTGTCCTGCAGCATCACTGCCGCACTGATCACGGAGCTGCTCGCCCGGTGACGCTCTATCGACATTTCGCTGGTATGGAAGGCTGGACGCGGCAACCATCACTACGGGCAGCTGTTTGTCACTAGAAAACAGTGCTTATTTCCTTTTTCCGCGTCAAGGTGCCAAGAGCCGAACAACCTTCCCACCTCCTCTTTTTCTCTCCTATTCGCCTCTATGCTCCCATCGTCCTCCCCTCCTCCGTCAACAGGCGCGTGCCCACCAGGCCACTCCTCAATACGTCATGGACCCCCGCGGAAGAAGCCACCGCATGGCGGTGGCCATCCCCCCACTGTGCAACCCTCGCGCCAGCCGCTCTCCCACCACGTCCCGCACGCCGACCGCCGCCGCCCATCGCACCGGCGCCAGCAGCCCGTGAGCCACCATTGGTGCTACGGCGGTCGTGTAGGCGCTGACAGCCACACCGTCGACAAGCAGCTCGCCGGCAGTCGTGTGGGGGGCGTACCGCCCGGCGGCCTCCGTCACCGTCGCCGTCGCGGTGACGGCTTCAAGGCGGCTGCCGTTGCTGGACGGCGCCGTGGCCGCCGCAGGCCCGTCGACCACGTGCACATAGTCGCCAATCGCCACAGCTCCGGCGGCGACCAGGCGACGGCGGGGAGCCGTCCGCGGCGTGCCCCCGTACATCCCGCCGCCGCCACCGCTGACGGGCGGCTCAAAGACGTATACATAGTGCCCCGGCGTCGCGACGAGCACCGCTGACGCCGTCGTCATTCGCACGTACGTAGTGAGCGCGGACGGCTCCGCGTGTGACCACGCCACGATCGGCGACCACGCGGTGGGGCCGACGCGTACAACGTTCCCCACCGCCAGTGCGTCCATGCGCACACGCCCAACGCCTCGCACGGCGACGGTAGCGTGGCGCGGGAAGCACGCGTCGGTGGCGCCACCGCCGTTTGGCGCCGGCGTCGGCGACGTTGACGGCGTCGACGTTGGCGTCGCCGCTGCCGCCGCAGCGGCCGCGTTACGGTAGACGCACGGCCGCCCGCGGGCGGAAAGCGTCAGCGTCGTTTCCCCCTCTGCCCAGCCCGCGCCGGAAAAGGGCGCAACCGCCGCCTCGGCGGCCGACAACGTCGTCGCGGTGCCGCGCAGCGCGCCTGCTCGGAAGCCACACCAGGTGCCGACACCGACAATGCCGACGAGCACCGACGGGCGCGGCGGCGGACTCGCCGTCGGCGCCGGTGGTGGTGTCGAGCCGGCCGCCGGCGGGGGGGGGACCACCCGTCGCGCCGGTGGGGGCGGCCCGATCAACGCGTCGAGGGTGGCAGTGGCCGCCGCCGCGTCGGGGCGGGCAAACACCAGTACCGCCTCGCCAGTGCAGGGCATGAGTCCGACGGCGGCAGCAGATGAGCGCATGGTGCCGACGCCGCGGACCGTGTCGACGGTGGTGGCGCCGAGCCCAAAGCTGGGCGGGCACCCGCTGCCGGTTGTTGGCGCAACGGCCAGAATGTACACGCCTGCGGCGGGCTGCCCGGGGAGAGTCAGCTGCTTCTCGGCCGCCGCGGGGTGGTGGGCGGCGGCCGCTGCCGCGACGGCGATGAGCGCCGTCGCGGCGGCGGCGGCGGGGGACCGACGGGTGCGCTGTGGCGCCATGGCTCTGGGTGTCGAATGGGAAGAGAGAGTGACGGTGGGCACGACGAGTAGATGCGCCTCAAGCGGTTGGCTGACGACGCAAGGGGCTGTCTCCAGAGAGCGGTTAAGTAGCCGGATGACCATCGTGATGATCAGGCTGCCGTCGCCGCCGGTCCCGACGGGGTCTGAGGGGAACGAACTGCACGTAAAGGAAATGTGCCGGAGAGAGGCGGTGGCAGCAGCCCGTCGCCGCGTTGGCGGCGCGCCCGCCGCCCACACTACAAACGCAGCGTGTGCGTCAGGAGCCGCCCGCCGACTCCCACAACGCTTGCATTCCTGGTCCCGCCGCAGCGCTGTGGATCCGGCTGCGCACCACTGAGCCGACGCATGACCCGCGAACCGCCAAGATGATTGCCGTTGCGGCAATCGGCCCCAAACGCGAAACTTTGTTGCGTATGACCGCACCCAGGATGGCCTGGTGGAGCGCCAATACGCCGCCCGACAAAATGCATCTGAGGCGGCACCACCAAAAAGCAGCCCGAGCCCCCCTCCGCGACGAGTGCGACACGGCCCGTCAACGCGTCAAACCACCCAAAGCAAACGCTGTCTGAACCGCAGACGACGCGCGCCACACACAAGCGCGCAAATGCAAGTGGCTCGCCCACCAGCGCCCAAGAGCGTGCATCAGAAAAAGAAAAAGACAAGGTGCGTAGCTAAGACAAAGAAGCACGCTGACTAGAAGCGCCAAGGACACGTGCGTGGCACGGGCGCGCGCAAGAGCAGCACGCACACCCCCAAAGCACCCCGCCGTGCCCGTCTACGTCTCAACGGCGCTGCCTGCTCACTTCGCACGGCGCTCGCAGCCGACAACGTCGCGGGCAGGCCAGCGTACAGGGAAACAGCGGCGGCGTGGCAACCGCTTGCCGCCGCCAGCGGAATGCCGCGACTCGTCGTGCCCTCGCGCTGGCGGGGAGGCGACAACGCGCGACCGCTCCGTGACGGCTGGTGCGGCAGCGGCAGCGGCGGCAGCAGCGGCAGCGGCAACGGCGGCGAATGCGTTCGGGCGGCGCGCCCAGAGACATCCGACAGCGCCGGCGGCGCGACGGCCGAGGGCGTTGACGCAGCTGCTTTCCACCTCCCCCCCTCCCCAGCTTCCCCCCGAGCCGCCGCCGTCGTGTCCCCACTACCCACAGTGAACACATCCGCCGCTGCTGCGCCATAAAACGGTGGTGGCGGCGGCGGCGGTGACAGCGACCGCCACCCGCCGGACCGCCGACGGCCTGTGGCCAACTTTGGGTCCGTCGCCGCGACCGTCACCGACGGCGGTGCGGCGGTGGAGTTGCCACACGGCGGCAGCCGCCGCAGCCATTGGCGCCATTCATTGACCCGCTGCCACTGGCGGCGGCACGTGCAGGGGCGACGGCGACTCCCCCACACCCTGCCCCCCCACTCGCCGACAACAGGGATCTGGCCGGTAGCGCCGCCGACGGTAGCGGACAGCAGCGAACAAGCCGCAGCCGTCCACCAAGTTCATGGGGGCGTCCGTCGGGGCGGCCGACGCCGACGACGGCCGCACGCATGCCGCCCGCTTCGATGGCGTGCCGTGACCGCAGCCGATGAGGTGGCCGCGGCCACACTTGCGGCCGCCGCCGGCGCCACCACACCTACCCGCAGGCACCGCCGCACGTGCAGTCGCCGCCCCTGAAGCCCCGCAGCGTGGATGCACTTGCCGACGAATCGGCGGCGCCAGGGACGCTGTCCACCACCGTCGCCGCCGGTCGCCAGTTCCGATGCTGCCACCATCTGTCATTCTTGGTTGGGGGGGGGCGGCGGACGTGCGCGCCCACGGCGTCCTCGATGGCTAGCCGACGGCATAGGAAAAGGGGCTGGGTGCGGCCGCCGTGCCAGCCGCGGGCGCGGCGATCGCCCACGTGCCGCACCGGTGGGTGCGGGTGCCGCGCAGTTACCGCCACCCCATGCCGTCGTCAGCTCTCCCAACCACAAGTGGGAGACGCAGCTGCCACTGCCGTGCCGGCCGTAGCTACATACATATACCATGGAAGGAGCACACAAGAGCGAGGTGGGGGTGCGCAGGGTCTCGTCTCTGGCGGCGTGGGGGTGTGCGCAGTGAATGACGCGGACATGCAAAAAGATGACAGCGCAGCTCACTGCGTTACATACACATGGAGGGGTGCCACCCAACGTGGGGTGACCCTGGCAGGGCGAACACGCCACCGTTGCGACGCAGAATGCACCCCGCCATGGTTGCGCCAGCAGGGAAGGTGGGTGGGGAAGACAAGCTAAGACTGGAGATGCTCGCCACGCACCGGTGTGGACCATTCTGACACGAGTTCAACCTTACAACTGTGACTCTCGTCCAGCGCGGAATTTCTTTTTCTTGACGACGTCTAGCACTAAATTTAGGCTGGCAAAGGTTACGGGCGCCGCCACCACACGCTAACGACCGAGGAGGAACAGCGAGAGCTGGGACAAATAGCCCTTCCATTCCCCTTCCTCCCTCACTGCCCCCCCCTCAGTGCTCGCACAGGGAAAACTCGGCCTCAAAGAGCTCCTCATTGTCGGTCACTGCACGCGCAGACCGCATCGCCATCAGCGCTTCGCGGTGGCGCCGCGCATCGACCGGACTCATCCAATCCTCCGTGGCGGCCACGATGCCGTCGAGAAGCTCCGTCGGCAGCGCACCGATGTGGTTGCCCCCCGCCGGCAGCGTCGACGCGAGCTCCGCAGCAAGCCACTCGGCTTGATGCGGCGGCACCGTGTCAGCCGTGACGGCGGCGCTGTCCGCCGCCAACGTCGGGTCGACGAGGAAAATGGCGACGATGGAGCGGCGGCCGGGGCGGGTTGGGTCAGCCAGGCGGAATGGTGACACGCGATGAAGCATATTAGGGAAGGCGAGCATGCGGCCGGCGGTGTCGGTTGCCACCGACCCTAGCGGCTGGTTGAGCGACGCCCCGTCGACGAGGCCATAGAGGACACGCACGCTCGTGTCGTCGCCCTGCTCGTATTCAGGGTTGTCAACCGCCGTCCGAAAGGCCAGGCGGCTACCTTCGATATTATCAATCTCATAGTAGTAAATGCCCGTCGCGGCAATCGCCTCAGCGGGCACCCCTTCCATGTGCCACGTGCCGCCCGGGTAGGTCGGCCGGTCGGGGGTGAGCTCGATGCGGGCGACTTTGATGATCGCCCGCAAGCGACGACCGGCGAGGCGGATACGGGGAGGGTGGGGCGGCGGCGCGGTGGCCGCCTGCTCGTCCAGCAGCGCCGGAAGCAAATTGGCGATGCGCCGGCGGCGCCACGCCTCGAGCGCCGTCTCAAATCTGTCGTCCCCCGCGTCCTCCTCCTCAAAATCCGAATAGACCGGCTCGGGCTCGTCGGGCGTTTCCGGAAAGCTCCACGGCGTGACCGGGTACCGGTGCGGTAAGCCCCGTTGCGTGTCAGTCAGGACCGCCTCAAAGAGCGGCAGCATCGCCGCCAGAAGCCGCTCAATGACCCCATATGCGGGCGCCTCGTCGACCGGGTGCAAACCGTTGATATAGTGAGAGAGCGTCTCGACGACCGCCGTGTCGGGATCCACCCCAAACGAAGACGCCAGCCACAAGTGGGTCTCGGACAACGCCTTGCAACGGTACATCGTGTAAGGACGGGATGAAGGTGACGATGGCGCCGACGGCGGCTCCACGGCGCCGCTTGTCAGGAAATCGCCCCACGATACGTCGGCACGCATGGCGGCAGTTGGGCGGCGGCGGCTCACTGTTGCGACATAGCAGTACAATGATGGGTGAAGCAGGTCGCGCACCCGCCCATCTGAGCCGGGGTGCCAGTCGGGCGGCGAGCGGGCCTCGAGGGCGGCCGCCATCCCAACCACGTCCGCCGCCAAGGCCGGGGACACCAGCCCGTCGGCGAGCCATACCAGCTCCACGCCCGACGGCATGGCTCCGCCAGGCATGTCAGCGCATCGTGCGGCGTCGGCGCGGAGCTCGGAAATCGCTGCGGCGAGCATGCCGGGTGTCAGCGGTGCTGGCGGGTCTCCCTCATGCACGGCATCGTAAGCAGCCGCGGCGCTCGCGTTGCTGTCCCCCCCCCCTCCCCCTCCCGCCGCGAGCGCCTCGGCTGTCCAGCGGGCGACGATGGTGTCATCGGCAACCTTGGCCGTCCAGCCCGGCTTTTCCTTGACGGCCCGCAAAAAAGAGACCACACGCAGCTCGGCAAGGGTGCGCACGTCCGAGGGCCCCCCATGAGCAGGGTGCAGCATGTGCCACGTCGGCGGCAGGTCGTCATTGGTCGGACGGTAGCGGCTGCCCGCCGACGTCCCAGAGGGCTCGACGTTGCCGGTAGCCGCGCCGGTGCACGACGATGCGCCGCCGTCAGAGGCGGGGGGGAGCGCCATGACGGACGGCACCGAGAAGCGGAGGTAGAGGCGGCGAGCACCACAGGGGCGCTGACAATCGCCGTTGCGGTCGAACGGGGCTGGCACACAGCCGCGAGGTCACCGCGTCCGATTGGCCAAGAGGACACACGGCCGACCACAATCAGCACGGTCCGCCGTATCAGCTACGGGTGGACGGGCCGGAAGTGCGGGCATATGCGAGACAAAAAGGATGCGAAAGTGACAGAACGGGGGGTGAAGGAGGGGGAGGGGGAGGCGGCGCACAGGAAGTGAAAACGCAAGCGGATGTGGGAGATGGTCGGGTGATGAAAGTGCGACCTGGTGCCCACATGGAGGAGAGCGCGGCGTCGGGGAGATGGGATTGTCGCGAGGACAAAGAGAAGATGTTGCGTTTATGAAATAGGGCGCTCCGGCCGACGTGCAGCGTAGCTCGGACAGCGGTTGCCGCGGCCATGCTTCTCGCTGCCACCGAGGCCCCGGCGCGCATCGCAAGGGGGTACGGGCTTGTCTGTGACAGCTGGTCGGGGTGGCACCCCAAGCAGATGCATCCGATGGCGTGTGCCGAATGTGCCATGTGAGGTGCACGCTGATTGGACACCGCGCCGCCCAGGCCACAGGCAGCAACAGCCCCACCGTAACCTTCAACCAAACCAAATTCCACCAAATATTTACGCTGAAGGTAACGACTGGGGATGGCGGCATGTTGAATTCAAGGAACACGTGCCATACACGTGTCTGAAGGGGGTGAACTTGCAAGAATGAAGTGCGCAGAAACAATGATATTGGTGAAGTGCGGTGGCGCCACGTTATGCCTCACGAATAGAGAACAGTTTGGTGAAGCGTCGTTTTACATTGCGCTCTCACGCCACCCAAGGGAGAGAGACCTTGTTGGGCAGAGAAGCTGCCGTATGGGTCTGATACTCCCATCTGACAGCTCGCCCACCCCGCCCTACCCCTCCCGCCCGTCTCGCCCACCCCCGCCTTGCCCCTCCCGCCCAACTCGGACACCTAAAGAAGTATACAAGACGACCACCGTAAGCAGGAGAAGCGCAAGAAAAAAAACGAATGGACAGACGATAGCACTAGCAAGAGAAAACGGCGAACACTTCACAGCAAGTTACACTCGGCCCCCACAGCGCGAAAAAACATGTCTGCTCCCCACTCCTGTGCCCGACCTGCGCAATGCGGCGGTAATCGTGGCAGGCAGACGCCAATCAGGCATCGCGCGCTCCCGATGGATAAAGCCGAAACAGCCCCGCCGCCGACACTCTCCACTCTGGCGCCACATCCCCCCGCTTCGACCATCACGCACCCTCCACCACTCGTCCAAGTCCGTAAGCGAGTTGCGCTGCCGCCACCTATGCAACCATTCACATAACGTGCATGTCTGCCCAGAGCACAGAACAGGAAAGGGGAAATCTGGGCGATACGGGGCAGTACGAGGCAGTATGGTGCAGGACGGGGCAATACGGGGCAGCAACGGGCAGAAGGGAAAAGTACGGGATAGCACCACAGAAAAAAAGCGAGCATGTTTCCCGACGAGGATGTAGAAAAAACGTCCGAAGTGTGAAAAAGGCACGCACGATCCAACAGCGCTCCAGGTCATGCATGGAAACAGATCAAACAGGCGCTATGGTATACAGGAAACGATAACATGCGCGTGTGAAACGTTGAAAGTGATGCTCCACATGCATTTCGTGTCGGGAGGGCGGGCTGATCCGGCCGCCGTAAAGGCAGTGCGGGCCGATCTACGATCACCAGACTTGGGTGAGCTCGGCCCACAGGATGTTCTTGCCCCAGGCACCCACTATGCGTGATAAAGGGCCGTGAGGGAGGGGCCAGGAGGACGCAGCCGTTGGGAACGGAAAAGGCGGTGGGAGGGGGGCGGGGAGGGGGGGGGGGTGGGGAGGGGGAGGGGGGGGGGGGGGGGGGGGGGGAGGGGCAGATGGGGTCCCTGAGGGGGGCGTGATGAGGCCAGGGTGTAGCGGTTCGGTTGGACGTGTCGGACGGGATCAGACCCGCCGCGAGGCTGATTTGGGGTGGTACCGGGCACCGAATTCATACGAGTAGGGGGGCTTCCGTGACCCACCGAGCCTATAGCCGACGACCAGTACGCATTCGGGAAAACTGCCGGTGGCCGACCTCCCCCTACGCAACTTGTGTGCGCGTGTGTGCCGCACGCACACGTCCAGGCGTGTGTGCGCGCCACTTGGCGCAAGGGGGCGCAACTTTGTTGTGCCCCCTGGGGCTGTCGGACAGGCCATCAGACTTCGGCGCGCTCCACAGGAGTCAACCCCCCCCCCCCCCACGCACGGCCTTGCAGACGCAGGTCGGTCCGACCGGCCGTATATCCGAGCGTTTCGATGATTGCGCGCCAGCGCCCGTGATTGTTGCCACCGCCGCGCGCCCCAACGCACCAGCCGTCGCCCGCCAAGCCGACACCGCAACCTGCCGACGGTCGTCGCCGGGCAAGGAGGGGCGCGAGCATACGGGGCGGTCCCGCCCCGCCCGCGCGCGCCACTCCTCCTCTCCCCGCCTCGGCGCGGCCGCCTCACGGCGGCTGCGCCGAGGTCCCACCGCCCTGCGCTCCCGCGCGCGGGCTGCCACTCGGCGCCCTCCCTCCGCCCCCCCCTGGCTCGCCCTCGCCGCACTCCCGACCCCCGCCCTTGCTGCATGACATACCTGGGAGGAGTACAGGTGATTACGTCTCTACCCCCCGCTGCACGGACACCCCTCCGTGCGTCACCTTCGGTGGCGTATGGACGGTGCCGCCCTCGCCCGTGGGCCGATTGGGTGTTGCTTCGTCACCGTGCCACGCGCGCGCGCGCCACGCCTCCACCCTAGCCACCGGTCTACGGGCGCCGCGGTTTGATGGCAGCCGCGCGCCCCCATCCGCACACAACTTCTTGTGGCGGCTGCGACGCCCTCCCGCACTCGCGCACGTCGCGACGCCACCCCCCAGCACCTGCATCGCCCCACCGGCACGTCCAGGCACCAACGCGAGGCGGGGGCGGCTGCCCCCTTCCTCAGCGCTTGCGACGCGGTTGGTCGGCGACGGGTGTGAACGGGGGGGGGGGCTCTCCGTGCGCGCGGGGGGCGGGTACCGTGCGCTGCCTAGTCAGCCAGTGAAGGCGGCCCGCGGCGGCTCGGGCCGAAGCCGCTCGTGGCTGGGGGGGGCGGGGTGGGCGTGGGGGGCCCGGCGGAGCTGCGCGCTCCGTACTGTGCTGCGCGTGTCCGCCCTAGCCCTTTCCCTCGAGCAGGCTGCGGCTGGCGCCGTCAGCTCCACCCCTTTGGTCAGGTGGCTGGCTGCTCTACGTGACGCCCCATCCCCTCCCGCCCCGCCCACCTCTGTTCTCCCCACTCCATTCGAAACCTGGTGCGCACTCCGTCTGTTTCGTCTGCTAGTCCCACCCTACTCTTGCTGCTTGTTTCTTCAACCGTCCCTTACCTGGCGCGCGGAAGCAACTGTGGTGGCCTCCTCTGCCTGATCTGGGACGCCTCCCACCGCGAGGTTCTTCGCGACCCGGACGTGCCTGCCTCGCCGTCAATCGCTGCCGCCCAACCACCCACGAGAACACGGCGTGTCCAACACCGACGCCCGCGGCGCCCGAATTGGCGGCGCCCCCTGCCGCTGCTCGACGCCCCGCCCCAGCACGCCGCCACCGCACCCCACTTGTGCAGGTCGGACTGCACGTGCGCGGACGTGCTGCGTGCCTGGTACTGCTAGGTTGGGGGGAGGTGCAGCGTGTTGTCAACTTCTGCGCCGCGTGGTCTGTGCCCCAGTTTTTTTGCCCAAACCCAGTCATTCTCTTGCCACGGCCGGTCGACCGGCACACATTTTGTCGTGCACACTCCCCCTCGTCTCATAGTCAACAACGGGACTGCTAGTGGGCGCACGAGGGCGATCTGCTCTCCACCGCCGATTGTGCAGCTGCCGCGTGGCTCTTTTTCTTTCGGGCCTGCCCCTCTGCCCGTCGCGCGGCACGTGCTCTGCGCTCGACCGTAGCCCTGTGCATGTGGTACGTTTTCGCGCTGCCCCATCTCTGCCCTCTGCCGCCTTTCTCCTGTCTGTCTTCTGGTCCAAACACAGCCGCGTGTGCAGCTCATGTTGGCAAGACAGGACATACACGGCGGCTACTCTAGCGTTGGGATGACCTCGTCGGACTTTTGCCATGAGCAGGCACTGTGGTACGGCTTGCTGACCTGCCCTTATACCGTTCGCTCTACTCGCGTGTGCGAGTGCACTCTCATTACTCCCTGCCTTCTCTTCTCTTTATACGTGCTCCCCTTCTCTGCCCTCGCTCGTCAACGTCCAACCCCGCCCGTTTGTGCTTGCCTCTTATCTTTTTCTATATTTTTTCATGCAGCGGCGGGGCAGCATGCCGGGAGCAACCGGCCCGACAATGCGACCGACCAAGCGTTCTCGGGCGCCGCCGACGACGACAACCGATCGCCGGTCCAGTCGGCGGCGCAAATCCGCCCCCGCACGCACCGCATCCCGGCCACCGACAACAAGTGCGACCGCTCGTCCCTATGAGTCAAGGACCTTACCCCGGGCGCGGCGGCCACCGATCGCCGCCAGCCGGCCCGCGGCACCTAGCCCGCTCCAAGTCCCCGCCAGTCCTTCTACCCCGACCTCCCAAGTTCTACGAACCACATCTGTGGGCGGGGGTGGCGGCACGGGGGCCCTGGCGGGTGACAGACTGTTCTTCAGCCGTGCCGTCGATCGAGCGGGTGGGTCCTCCGCGGGTGTGGCACGCTCCACAGCGAAGCCGCTGTCGTCTGGCCTGGACCTGGTGCCGGCGTTGGGCGGTCAGGTACGCGTAGGGACCTTGTCGTAGCTCCGGCTGTCCATGTGCACGGGGGTCTGAGAGGGGAGGTGACGGCTGAGCTGTCGGCAGGGTACGAACACTTTGAGGACGGGGTGGAAGGCGTTTCTCATATCAACCTCGTCAAGCGCCTGTTACTCAGCAACTCGGACGTTGGCCGGCGGCTCATCCGCCTCGGTCTTCTGTAAGGTTGCCCTGATGCCGCGAGCGAGGCGCTCACAGAGAGGTCTCGCCGGCGTACGCCCGAACAGCGCGCCGCTGACAAGCGCGCGTACGACAACCTGGTCATCGTCGCCAAGCACGCCCAGCTGCGGGTCTCGCGCCTCCAGGCCGAACTGACGGCTCTCCCATCGGCAGCGCGTTCTGGCGGGTGTGGGGCGGTGGGGCCGGCGCCCACTGGGTCGCGGCCCGGTCGGGCCACTGCTCACTGTGGTGTATCCGCTGAGGCTGGCAGTGTGTCCGAGCCGGCACCGGTCAGCAGTGCGGCAACGCGCCCCTCCCTGTCACCGCAGATGGCAACGGCCGCCGCTGCTGGGGCGTCTATGGTGGTCGCTCCGCACCCCCGCAAGGTTGGGCAATCGGTGCTGCGGATGCACGAGAGCGCTCTCGCAAAGACCGGCTCCATTTTTAATAAGCTTTGGACTGGGTGCAAGTGCGCAAAGTTCGCGGAGTACGACGTGGAGGCCTATGAGTCTGTCGGCAACTACGAGGCGGCCAACCTCGTCGTGCAGCAGTCCAAGCGGCAGCGATTCCTCGAATACAACGCCGCGGGTGTCTCCAAGGCGAAGGGGGGGGGGGTCCCAACTCTCCCAGATGTCGAGCGGCGCACCATGACCGAGGGCATTATTGGGGGGACGCCCGATATTGGTTTGCACCCACACCACCCGCTCGTCGCGTCGGGGACGCACGCCGTGCCCGTGGTTTGGACTTCTATGGCCACATACTTCTATGGCCACCCAATTCCGCGCACGGACCGCCAGTGCACGCGGCCCGGTAGGGATGCGGAATTGTTGGGGGGACGCCC
>ENA-ORXT01003883-ORXT01003883.1-marine-metagenome-genome-assembly--contig:-NODE-3883-length-15950-cov-7.870283_pt1 | contig 15950 bp, 12 predicted proteins | sample MGYA00237868_ERZ511482 | MGnify/ENA metagenome assembly ERZ511482 | reverse complement strand
CGTTGGCAAAGAATATTGGACCAGAGAAGACCGAAGCCATTCGGCGGCAACTGGGTCTTAGGGGTCCTGACGCCGCCTTCTTCCTCGCGGGCAAGCCCGACAGCTTCGTCGCCATCGCGGGCCGGGCGCGGGACGTGATTTCGGACGAACTCGAACTGGCCGACAAGGACAAATTCGAGCTGTGCTGGATCGTCGATTATCCGATGTACGAGTACGACGACGAGAACAAGAAGGTCGACTTTTCGCACAACCCCTTCTCCATGCCCATGGGCGGGATGGAGGCGCTGGAATCGGGCGACCCGCTGGACCTGCTCGCCTATCAGTACGACGTTGTCTGCAACGGCTACGAACTCGGCTCCGGCGCGATCCGGAATCACAAGCCGGAGATCATGCTGAAGGCCTTCGAGATCGCCGGATACGGGGCCGAGGTCGTCGAGGAGAAATTCGGCGGCATGCTCAACGCCTTCAAGTACGGCGCCCCGCCCCATGGCGGCATGGCGCTGGGGATGGAGCGGATCGTGATGCTGCTGGCCGGCGAGAACGCCATCCGCGAGGTCGTGATGTTCCCCATGAACCAGCGCGCCGAGGACGTCATGATGGGCGCTCCCGCCCCGGTCGAGGCCCCGCAACTGCGCGAACTGGGCATCCGCCTCGCACCACGGGACTGAAACGTGCTATGATCGGATGCGAGAGGACAGCCGATGAACGTACAGACGAAGGTGACGGCACCCGGTCTCCATGACCGGGATTTCCATGCATGGCTGGAAGGTCAGGCGCGCGTGCTCCGCCGGGGCGCTCCCGATGCCCTCGACCTGCCGAATCTGCTGGAGGAGATCGAGGATATGGGCAACGCGATCCTGCGCGAACTCGAAAGCCGTATCGCTCTCATCCTCGAACACCTCGTCAAGTACCGGTACAGCGCGAACCGCGACCCCGCTCTGGGCTGGCGACGTACCCTGCTCGAACAGCGCACCCGGGTTTCGCGACTGCTGCACAGGAACCCCAGCATCCGCCGCCGTCTCGACGGCACGATTGCGGCGGAATACGCGGGTGCCAGAAAACTGGCCCTCCTGAGTTTCGAAGAGTACGACCCTGCGCGCCTCGATGGATACAGGGTCCGCATTCCCGAGACGTGTCCCTACACGGTCGAGCAGATTCTCGACGAGGACTGGCTGCCCGATCCGCAGGTGTGAGGCGCATGAATTCGGGGCTGTAACACTCGGAAATATCGCCCCTTAACCATACCGGGGATTGCTTTCGCGGCGCGAAAATCGGACGATGTGCCATGCCGCGAAAAATCCTCGTCCTCTATGCCCATCCACGCCCCTCCCGCTCGGTCGTGAACCGGCGGCTGAAGCGCGTGGCCGAGGGGATTTCGGGGGTCACGGTCGTCGATCTGTATGCCGAATACCCCACCCACCACATCGACGTGATGCGCGAGCAGATGCGGGTGGAGGGGGCGGATGTGGTGATCTTCCAGCACCCCGTCTACTGGTTCTCCGCCCCCTCGCTGGTCAAGGAATGGGTCGACCGGGTCGTCACCTACGGCTGGGCGCTGGGCGAGCGCGAGGCGCTGAAGGGCAAGATCTACCTGCATGCGGTCACCACCGCCGCCTCGCACGGCGTCTTCGCGCAGGAGGTGACGGGCCGCGCGGCACTGCGCGAGCAGTTCCACCCTTTCGAGGCGATGGCGGGCCTGTGCCGCATGCGCTACCTGCCGCCCTTCTCGCTGTTCCGGGAGGAGGCGGAGGAGACCCGCGCCGAACGCCTCGACCACCATGCCGGGGCCTATGCCCGCTTCCTGCGCGACCTGCGCGACGAACGGCTGGATCTGGCGCAACCCTACCGGCAACAGATGGTGGCGCGCTGATGGAAGTGCTGGCGTATATCCTGCCCTATCTGGTCGGGGCGGTCATCCTGGTGCCGATCGCCAACCGCATCGGCCTGGGGTCGGTGCTGGGCTACCTGATCGCCGGGGTCGCGCTGGGTCCGGCGCTGGGCCTCGTCAGCGACCATGCGGTCGACCTGCAGCACGTGTCGGAGTTCGGCGTCGTGATGATGCTGTTCCTGATCGGGCTGGAGCTGCGCCCCCGCGAATTGTGGACGATGCGCAAGCAGCTGATCGGCCTCGGCGGGTTGCAGGTCTTCGGCACCATGGCGCTGATCGTCGCGGCCGTGTGGCTGCTGCACGGCAGTTTCCGCGTCGGGCTGGCGCTGGGGATGGTGCTGGCGCTGTCCTCGACCGCCATCGTGCTGCAGACGTTGCAGGAGCGCAATCTGGAGCGGCGCACGGGGGGGCGCGCGGCGTTCGCCGTATTGCTGTTCCAGGACATCGCCGTCATCCCGATGCTGGCCCTGCTGCCGCTGCTGGCGCAGAATCACGGGGATGCGGGCGCATCCCGCGAGGCCGCCGACCACGGGGCCGATGCCGCGCACCACGCCACCAGCCTGCTCGACGGCCTGCCCGCCTGGGCGCAGGGGATCGGCATCCTCAGCGTGATCGTCGGCATCATCCTGGCCGGGCGGTTCCTCGCCTATCCCGTTTTCCGCTTCATCGCCTCGGGCCGGTCGGGCGAGGTGTTCACCGCCGCCGCGCTGGCCCTGGTGATCGGCACGTCGATGCTGATGACGCTGGTGGGCCTGTCGCCTGCGCTGGGCGCCTTCCTCGCCGGGGTCGTCCTGTCCGGCAGCGAGTACCGGCACCAGCTCGAAAGCGATATCGAGCCGTTCAAGGGCCTGCTGCTCGGCATCTTCTTCGTCACCGTCGGGGCGGGGGTCGATTTCGGGCTGCTGTTCGGTCAGCCGCTGTTCATCCTCGGCGCGGCGCTGTTCGTCATCGCGGTCAAGGCGGCGGTGCTGGCGGTGCTGGCGGTCGGCGCGCGGTTCCCGGCGCGGGATGCGTGGCTGTTCTCGCTGTCCCTGCCCCAGGGGGGCGAGTTCGGCTTCGTGCTGCTGGGGCTGGCCGTCTCGACCAGCGCCCTGCCGTCCGAGATCGCGCAGGTCACCACCCTCGTCATCGCCCTGACGATGTTCCTGACCCCCGTTCTCTTCATCCTGTACGAGAAGGTGATCGAGCCGCGCCTGGGCGTCGGCAAGGCGGTCGCGCAGGAGGCGGACACGATCGAGCACCAGGGCACCGTCATCATCGCGGGGCTGGGCCGCTTCGGCCAGATCGTCAACCGCGTGCTGCGCTCGGACGGGGTCGAAACGGTGGTGCTGGACGAGGATGTGCGCCAGATCGAGGCGCTGCGCCGCTTCGGCGTGCGGGCCTATTACGGCAACGCCACGCGCATGGGCCTGCTGGAGGCGGCGGGAATCGCCCGCGCCAGGGTCTTCGTCGCCGCCCTGCGCGACACGCAGCAGCAGGTGCGCATCGTCGAGGACGTGCGCCGCCGCTGGCCCCACGTCCACGTGATCGCCCGGGCCACCGACCGCACCTCCGCCTATCGGTTGTCGGCGGCGGGCGCGCAGACCGTGGTGCGCGAGATGCTGGCCGGGTCGATCGAGGCGGGCCGCGAGGCGCTGGAGCAGATGGGCACGCATCCCTACCGCGCCGAGGGCATCGCCCGCGCCTTCCGCAAGCATGACGACGAGACGTTCGAGGTGCTGCGCGAGATGTGGACCGAGGATTTCATCAACGACCCCGATTTCGTCAACCGCACCCGGGAACGCTCGGAGGAGTTGAGCGACATCCTCCGCTCCGATTTCTCCCACACCCCCGAATCCGACGACTGGGCGTTGCAGGCCGCCGAACGGTTCGATCGGGACGAGGAGGATGAGGAGGGGCGGAAGCCGGTGCCGGAATGATGCCGGTGGCGGCGGGGCGGCGCCCGGTCGCCGTGGGCATCGCGCCGGATATCTCGCCGAAGGCCGTTCCGGGCATCGCGACATGACGGGCGAATCCGGTGACGGGCGAATCCGGTGATGGCCGAATCAGGTGATGGGAGGAGCGGTATGAACCCGTTATACGACACGTTGTTCGGGCGGCACGCGGGCAATGACGCGCCGTTCCTGCATTTCGCGCAGGGGCCGGCGCTCGGCTATGCGGGCTTTCTGGCGCAGGCCGCGCGGTTTGCCCATGTGCTGACGGCCTCGGGCGTCGCGCCGGGCGACCGGGTGGCCGCGCAGGTCGGGAAATCGGCGCAGGCGCTGGCCCTCTATGCCGCCTGTGCGCAGGCGGGGGCCGTCTTCCTGCCGCTGAACACGGCCTATACGGTCGACGAGCTGAGCTACTTCGTCGAGGATAGCGGCGCGCGGATGATCGTGTGCGATCCGGGCGGCGAGGCGGGGCTTGCGCCGCTCGCCGCGCGGCTGGGTGCGGTGCTGCTGACGCTGGGGGCGGCGGGCGAGGGGTCGCTGGTCGCCCGGGCCGCCGCGATGGACGACACCTTCCCCACCGTGGCGCGCGAAGCGGACGATCTGGCCGCGTTCCTCTATACCTCCGGCACGACGGGCCGCTCGAAAGGGGCGATGCTGACGCAGGGGAACCTGCTGTCCAATGCCGAGACGCTGGCGGCGTATTGGCGCTTTACCGGCGCGGACGTGCTGCTGCACGCGCTGCCGATCTTTCACACCCACGGGCTGTTCGTCGGCACGAATATCACGCTGATGGCGGGGGGGTCGATGATCTTCCTGCCGACATTCGACACCGGGGCGGTGCTGGACGCGATGCCCCGGGCGACCGCGATGATGGGCGTGCCGACCTTCTACACCCGCCTGCTGGATGCGCCGCGCTTCACCCGCGAGGCCGTGCGGCACATGCGCCTTTTCGTCTCCGGCTCCGCCCCCCTGCTGGCCGAGACGCACGAGCGGTTCGAGGCGCGCACGGGCCACCGCATCCTCGAACGCTACGGCATGACCGAGACGAACATGAACACGTCGAACCCCCATGACGGCGAGCGCAGGCCCGGGGCGGTGGGCTTTCCGCTGCCCGGCGTCGACCTGAAGATCACCGACCCCGCCACCGGCGACACGCTGGCACAGGGCGAGGTCGGCCAGATCGAGGTGCGCGGGCCGAACGTCTTCAAGGGGTACTGGCAGATGCCCGACAAGACGGCGGAGGACCTGCGCGCGGACGGCTTCTTCATCACCGGCGATCTGGGGCGGATCGATGCGGACGGGTACGTGCATATCGTGGGCCGGAACAAGGATCTGATCATCTCCGGCGGCTACAATATCTATCCCAAGGAGATCGAGTTGCTGCTGGACGAGGCCCCCGGCGTGCTGGAAAGCGCGGTGGTCGGCGTGCCGCATCCCGATTTCGGCGAGACGGTGCTGGGCCTGATCGTGCCGCAGGCGGGCGCGGCCCCGGACCCCGACGCCATCGTCGCCGGCCTCGCCACCTCGCTGGCGCGGTTCAAGCAGCCGAAGAAACTGATCGTGATCGACGCCCTGCCGCGCAACACGATGGGCAAGGTGCAGAAGAACGTGCTGCGCGACCGCTATGCCGGGCTGTTCACGGCGGGACAGGGACCGGCGGGGGAATAAGACGGGGGAATAATATGGTAGCTTTACTGACCTATTCTCCCCTATAGAAGGCTGATACGGTTCTCGCGTTACCCGGATGGAGGAACCCCCATGGATGCCCGCGCCGTCTCGCTGAACGATCGATACGAACTGACCGAAGGCCGTGTCTTCATGAACGGGCTTCAGGCCCTGACCCGCCTGCCGATGGTGCAGATGCGGCGGGACCGCGCGGCGGGGCTGAATACCGGGGCCTTCATCTCCGGGTATCGCGGCTCGCCGCTGGGCGGGTACGACCAGGAACTGGTGCGCCAGCGCAAACGGCTGGGCGCGGCGGGGGTCGTGTTCCAGCCCGGCGTCAACGAGGATCTGGCTGCCACCGCCGTCTGGGGCAGCCAGCAGGCGCATCTTTCGCCCGGATCGCGGCACGACGGCGTGGTGGGCATCTGGTACGGCAAGGGACCGGGGGTGGACCGCTCGGGCGACGTGTTCAAGCACGCGAATGCGCAGGGAACCGCGCCCCATGGCGGCGTGCTGGCGCTGGCGGGGGACGACCACGCCGCGAAATCCTCGACCGTGCCGCACCAGTCCGAACATGCGTTCATGTCGGCGGTGATGCCGGTGCTGTATCCGTCCTCCGTGCATGAATTCGTCGAGATGGGCCTGCTGGGCATCGCGATGTCGCGCTATTCCGGGTGCTGGGTCGGCATGAAGGTGATCGCCGATACCGTCGAGACGACCGCGACTGTCGATCTGGCGGGCGAGGACCGCGCGTTCGTGACGCCGGAAGATTTCGCGATGCCCGAGGGCGGGCTGAACATCCGCTGGCCCGACGACCGCTGGGTGCAGGACCACCGCCTCCAGACCCACAAGGGCTACGCCGCCATCGCCTTCGGCCGGGCCAACCATGTCGACCGCATCGTGATCGACAGCCCGACCGCCCGCTTCGGCATTGTCGCGTCGGGCAAGGCGTACGAGGATACGCGCGAAGCCCTGCGCCAACTCGGCGTGACCGAGGACGAGGCGGCGCGCATCGGCCTGCGCGTCTACAAGGTCGGGATGCCCTGGCCGCTGGACCCGCAGGGCGTGCGCCGCTTTGCCGAGGGGCTGGAGGAGGTGCTGGTGATCGAGGAGCGCCGCGAGGTGATCGAGCATCAGATCAAGCAGCAACTCTTCAACTGGCGCGCCGACGTGCGCCCGCACATCATCGGCAAGTTCGACCACCGCGACCGCCCCAACCTGCCGCTGGATGTCGAGCTGACCACCGGGGTCGTCGCGCGGGCCATCGGACTGCGATTGCTGGAGCTCGACCTCGACGAGGGGATGGCGGCGCGCATCCGCGAAAAGGTCGCGTGGTTCGGCGCGCGGGCCGATATCCGCAAGACGCACACGCCCCCGGTGATCCGAAAACCCTATTTCTGCGCCGGATGCCCGCACAATACCTCGACCGTCGTGCCGGACGGGTCGCGCGTGGGAGCAGGGATCGGCTGTCACTTCATGGTGACGTGGATGGACCGGAACGATGCGGGCTTCTCCCAGATGGGCGGCGAGGGCGCGCAGTGGCAGGGGATGGCGCATTTCACCGACGAGAAGCACCAGTTCATCAATCTGGGCGACGGCACGTATTTCCACTCGGGCTATCTGGCCGTCCGGCAGGGCGTGGCGTCGGGCGTGAACCTGACCTACAAGATCCTGTACAACGACGCCGTGGCGATGACCGGGGGCCAGCCCATCGACGGGAGCCTGACGCCGCAGCAGATCACGCATCAGCTCAAGGCGGAAGGCGTGGGCCGCACCGTCCTCGTCACCGGCGAGCCGGAGACCTACACCCCCGGCGAACTCGCCTCCGGCACCGAAATCCGCCACCGCGACGACCTCGACACCGTGATGCGCGAGTTGCGGGAGGTGCCGGGCTGCACCGCCATCGTCTTCGTCCAGACCTGCGCCGCCGAAAAGCGCCGCCGCCGCAAGCGCGGCACGATGCCCGACCCCGACAAGCGCATCGTCATCAACCCGGCCGTCTGCGAAGGCTGCGGCGATTGCTCGGTGCAGTCCAACTGCGTCGCCGTCGAACCGCTGGAGACGGCGATGGGCCGCAAGCGGCGCATCAACCAGTCGTCCTGCAACAAGGATTTCTCCTGCGTGAAGGGCTTCTGTCCCTCCTTCGTCACGGTCTCCGGTGCGGCGCTCAGGGCCAGCGATGCCGCCGCCATCGACCCCCTCGCCATCCCCGACCCGACCCCGCCCGTCGGCGACCTGACGACCCCGTGGAACATCGCCATCACCGGGGTGGGCGGCACCGGCGTCCTGACCATCGGCGCGGTGCTGGGCATGGCCGCGCATCTGGAGGGGAAGGCGTCGATGATCCTCGACATGGCGGGGCTGGCGCAGAAGGGGGGCGCGGTCTTCTCCTACGTCCGCATCGGCGAGCAGCCGGAGGACGTGACCAGCCCGCGCATCGTGACGGGGGGCGCGGATCTCCTGTTCGCCGCCGATGCCATCGTCGCCGCCTCCACCGACGGCGTGGTATTGTGCGAGGCGTCGCGCACCCGCGCGGTGGTCAACACGCACCTGACCCCCGTGGCCGATTTCATCAAGGACCGCGATCTCGATTTCCGCAACGACCTGACGCTGGCCACCATCCGCAAGACGACGCGGCAGGAGGGGAGTGCGTTTCTCGACTTCACGGCGCTGGCCGAGGCCGCCTGCGGGGATGCCATCATGACGAACATCATGATGCTGGGCCATGCCTGCCAGACCGGCGCGCTGCCCGTGGCCATGCCGTCCCTGCTCCACGCGATCGAGATGAACGGGGTCGCGGTCGAGGCGAATCTCGCCGCCTTCCACTGGGGCCGCAAGCTGGCCGCCGAACCGGGGCTGGCGGCAGAGTTGCTGGCCGCCGATGCGGGCGAGCCGATGCCGCGGACGCTCGACGAGATCGTCGCCCATCGCGCCGCGCACCTCACCGCCTACCAGAACGCCCGCCTCGCCAAGCGCTACCGCCGCGCGGTGGGCCGCGTGCGGGCATGGGACGAGGGGGCGGCCAAGGCGGTGGCGCGCAACTATGCCAAGCTGCTGTCCTACAAGGACGAATACGAGGTCGCGCGCCTCTACACCGATGGCAGATTCGCGGCCCAGATCGCCGAGACGTTCGAGCCGGGCGGGAAGCTGACCTTCCACCTCGCTCCGCCGGTCTTCAGCGGAGGAACGGATGCCAGGGGCCGCCCGAAGAAGAAGGAATACGGCGAGACCATGCTCCGCACCTTCCGCCTGCTGGCCAAGCTCAAGCCCTTGCGCGGCACCCCGCTGGACGTGTTCGGCTGGTCCGGGGAGCGCAGGTCCGAACGCGCGCTGATCGCGCAATACGAAGCCGATATCGACACGGCGCTGGCTACCACCCCCGGCCCCCTCGCCACCGCCCTCCTCACCCTGCCCGACGCCATCCGCGGCTTCGGCCCCGTCAAGGCCGAGGCGATGGCGGATGCGGCGGTCCGGCGGGCGGATATCCTGTCGCGGATGAAGGGCGGGGATGCGGGGGGCGCGGTGCGGATGGCGGCGGAGTAGGCGCCCCTACGGATCGACGAGGACCGTCCCCAGCACCTCGACCCGGCCATCCTCCGACACCCTGATCGCGACGATCTCTCCCGAATCGGGGAAGATGCCGGTCAGGGCGGTGATGTTGACCTGATGCGTCACCAGCATCATCCGCCTCTTGCCGCCCTGCGCGGCGAGGAAGCGGCGGACCTCTTCCGTCTGGCCGTCCTTGTTCTGCCGCTCGTTGAAGAAGGAGTTCAGCGGCTCGAACGGTTCCACGTCGCCCAGCGCCATCTCGGTCGCCGTATCGAGGCAGCGGCACCACCGGCTCGACAAGACCGCGTCGAAGGTGAGGCCCCGCTGGCGCAGTTCCTGCCCGATGCGGCGGGCCTGTTCGCGGCCCCGCTCGTTCAGGTTGCGCTGCGTGGCGCAATCGTCGACCACGAAGCGGACCGGGTCGCCGCCGCCGGGGGCGAGCGCGTGGCGCATGACGGCGATGACCCCCGGACCCTCCAGCACCGACCAGTCGGCGGCGCGGGCGGGGGCGGCGGATAGCGCGAGCGTCAGCGCGGCGAGGAAGCACAGGGCAAGGTGTCTCATGCAGGACAAGGTAAGCGCGCCGCCTCCCGTGTCCAGCCGCCTACAGACTCACGGCAATCGCCGCGAAGAAGCATGCCGACGCCACCAGCACGATCCCGTGCCAGAGCGCGTTCTGGTAGCGCATCCCCGGATGCGAATAGACCAGCGTCCCCGCCGAATAGATCAGCCCGCCCCCGACGATCAGCGCCACGGCGACCCCGCCAAGCGCCTGCCACATCGGCCGGATCAGCAGCATCGACAGCCACCCCATCCCCAGATACAGCGCCACCGACCCCCTGGCATCCATCCGCCCCAGCCACAGCTTGGACGCCACGCCGTAGACCGCGAGCGCCCAGACCACCCCGAGGATGCCGTAGGCGAAACCCGACCCGATGATGGCCACGAGGGGCGTGTAGGTGCCCGCGATCTTGAGGAAGATGGCGGCGTGGTCGACCCGGCGCAGGATCGGGCGCGGCCCCTCCATCGGGGTCATGTGATAGAGCGCCGAGGTCGCGAGGGAGGCCAGCGCGCAGGCCACGTAGACGGCGGGCGGCACCACCCCGACGGGCGACTCCGCCCCCCGCGCGATCAGCCACGCGGAGAACGGCAGGGCGAGCAGCAGCCCGGCGGCATGTACCGCGCCGTCGGCGACCGTCTCGGCTCTGGAATGGGGATAGGGCATGGGCGTCTCCTATCATCAAAGGCCCCCCGCCGCTTGCGACATTCCGCTCGGGAGGCGCCTTTCGGAGAACATGGGTTCACACGATCTTAAGCCCGCCCGCCCAATCATCGACCGGGCAACGGCGGGAAAGGCGGGCGACTTCATGGCAGGGATCATCGACCCTTCGGACAGCGCGCCGACATCCGTACGGCTGGGCATGGCGGCCCTCACGCGGGCGGCCCATGCGGGCGCGGACCTGTCGCCGGTCGCCGATGCCTTGCGCGCCACCCTGATGGACGATCCGACCGATGCCGGCGCGCTGATGGACCTGTCCGTCATCGAGCAGCTGAACGGCGATCTCGAACGCGGGCTGACGCTTCAGGCGCTGGCGCTGCACCATGCGCAGGTGTTCGGCACGGCGTCCTCGGAGGGCAAGCCCGTCCGCCTCCTCGCCCTCGCTGCGCCGCTCCCCATGGGCGACAATACGCCGGTCGATTTCCTGGTGCGGGACGACGCGCCCGTCGGGTTGCGGACCCTCTATATCGCGGACGGCATCCCCCTGCCCGACCCCTTGCCCGATCACGACCTCGCCTTCGTCGTCGCCCCCGGGGATTCCGATGCGAGCCGCATCTTCCTCGACGCAATCGCGCGCCGCGTGCAGGACTGGCCGCGCCCGGTCCTCAACGCGCCCGCGAATATCGCCATGCTGGAGCGCGACCGCAGCGGCGCCGCGCTGGCGGAGGTTCCCGGCCTGCGCCTGCCCGAGAACGCGCGGTGCAACCGGGCGAAGCTGGCGGCGGTGGGGGAGGGCGCGCTGGAACTGCGCGATGTGATCTACGGCGGGCAGTTTCCCGTCATCGTGCGTCCCGTCGGCGCCCATGCGGGGCGCGGTCTGGAGAAGCTGGACAGCACCGGGCAGATCGCCTCCTATCTCGCCGAGTGTACGGATACCGAGTTCTTCCTGTCCGATTTCATCGATTACCGCAGCGAGGACGGCGCGTATCGCAAGTACCGGATCGTCTTCGTCGACGGGCGCCCCTTCCCGTGCCACATGGCCATCGCGGAGGAGTGGAAGGTCTGGTACATGAACGCCGACATGGCGACATCGAGCGAGAAGCGCGCCGAGGAGGAGAGCTTCATGGCCGGGTTCGCCTCCGGCTTCGGTCGGCGCCACGCGGATGCCCTCTCCGGCATGGCGCGGGCTTTCGGCCTCGACTATTTCGGGATCGACTGCGCGGAGGACAGGTCGGGCAATCTCGTGATGTTCGAGGCGGATAACGCCCTGATCGTGCACGACATGGATTCGCCGCAGGTCTTCCCCTACAAGGCCCCCCGGATGCGCGAAGTCTTCACCGCCTTCACCGACATGATCGCCCGACGCGCGCAGGCGCGGAGCGCGCCGGACGCGAGGCGCCTGACGGGGTGAGGGGAGGGCCGCGCCAAATCCCCCGTGCATCCCCCCGCGCGAGCGCCTATATATCCCCCCATGACCCAGACAGCCATTACCCCCGACCTCCTCGCCCTGCCGCGCAAGAGCGCCGCCGGGTTGCCCAACATCATCGGCCTGACGCGCGAGGCGATGCGCGCGGCGTTCGTCGAGCGGGGCATTCCCGAGAAGCAGGCGTCGATGCGCGTGGGGCAGGTCTGGGCGTGGATATACCACTGGGGCATCACGGACTTTGCCGACATGACCAACGTGTCGAAGGATCTCCGCGCCATGCTCGCCGCCGAGTTCGTGATCGAGCGGCCCGAGGTCGTGACCCGGCAGGTGAGCGTAGACGGCACGCGCAAGTACCTGCTGCGCATCGAGGGCGGGCACGAGGTCGAGACGGTCTACATCCCCGAGGAGAACCGGGGCACGCTGTGCATCTCTTCGCAGGTCGGCTGCACGCTGACCTGTTCGTTCTGCCATACCGGCACGCAGACGCTGGTGCGCAACCTGACCGCCGCCGAGATCGTGGGGCAGATCCTCCTCGCCCGCGACGATCTGGGCGAATGGCCCGTGCGCGGGGCGCCCAAGGACGAGACGCGCCTGCTGTCGAACGTCGTGCTGATGGGCATGGGCGAGCCGCTCTACAACTTCGACAACGTGCGCGACGGGATGAAGATCGCGATGGACCCCGAGGGGATCAGCCTGTCCCGCCGCCGCATCACGCTGTCCACCTCCGGCGTCGTCCCGCTGATCGAGCGGGCGGGGGAGGAAATCGGCACGCTGCTGGCCATCTCGCTGCACGCGACCACGGATAACGTCCGCGACCGGCTGGTACCGATCAACAAGAAATGGAACCTCGACGCGCTGATGGATGCGTGCCGGGAATATTCCAAGGGGTTGGGGTCCGAGCGGATCACCTTCGAGTATGTCATGCTCAAGGGGATCAACGATTCGGACGCTGCCGCGAAACGGCTGGTGAAATTGCTCGAAGGGGTGCCCGCCAAGGTGAACCTCATCCCCTTCAACCCGTGGCCCGGCGCGATCTACGAACGCTCCGACTGGGAGCGGATCGAGGCGTTCGCGGGGATCGTCATGCGCGCGGGCTACGCCTCGCCCATCCGCACGCCGCGCGGCGAGGACATCATGGCCGCCTGCGGTCAGCTCAAGAGCGAGACCGAGCGGGCGCGCAAGAACCCGAGGATGGCCGCGCGGGCGTGAGGGCTACCCCGCGCCGGGCAGGTCGATCCGCATATGCGGCAGCGTCCGCCCGGGGATCGACCCCGACGGCGCCCTCCCGACCGTGACGAAGCCGAGGCCGCGATAGAAGGCTTCGGCATGGGGGTCCGCGTCGAGCCGGAGCGAGGGGATGCCCTGCGCGCGTGCGGCCCCTTCCAATTCCCTCCACAGCATCCGCCCGATGCCCCGCCCCTGACGGCCGGGATGGATGTAGAGCGCCGCCACTTCTCCGGTCGTCCCATCCGGATCGACCCGCAGCCCGATGAAGCCGCAGGGCGCACCGTCCTCCGCCACCCAATACGCATGCGCGTCCAGCATCGCCGGGGTGACGCGCAGTTCCGGGACGCAGGCGGCCATGAAGGCGTCGTCGTAGCCGTTCGACCGCTTGGAGAGCATGGCCAGCGCCGTCAGTGCGTCGGCGTCCTCTCCCGTGGCCCGGCGAATGGTCGTGTGCATGGCATTCCCCTTCGCGTCCATCGGCCCCATGATAGGCGCACCACCCCCGCCTTGACAGCCCCGCCCTTCTTCCCCTTCCATCACCCGATGACGCTCGCCCCCGCTCCGCTCCGCGCAAAGATCTGCTGCATCTCCTCGCCGGAGGAGGCGCGGATGGCCGCCGGGGCGGGGACCGACCTTCTGGGCCTCGTCGGTCCGATGCCGGGCGGGCCGGGCGTATTGACGCTCGACGAGGCGCGCGCCATCGCCCCCGTCGTCCCGCCTCCCGCGCGCGCAATCCTGCTCACCTCGTCGGAGACAGCGGAAGGGATCGTCGCCGATGCGGCCCATGCGGGGGTAACGGCGGTTCAGGTGGTGCGCCATATCGCGGCGCGGGAAGCGAGGGCGCTCGGCGCGAGCAGATTGCATTACGTGCAGGTGATCCATGTGGAGGATGCGGGCGCGCTCGACCTGATCGACATCTACGGAACCCGTTGCGACGCCTTCCTCCTCGATTCGGGGCATCCGGCGAGCGGGGAACTGGGCGGCACGGGCCGGGTGCATGACTGGGCCGTCAGTGCGGAGTTCTGCCGCCGCGCGCCCCGCCCCGTCTTCCTCGCGGGAGGCCTCGCTCCCGGCAACGTGGCCGATGCCGTCGCGCGGGTGCGGCCCGCCGGGGTCGATATCTGCTCGGGCCTGCGCCGGAACGGAAAGCTTGACCCCGGCCTTCTCGCCGCGTTCATGGCGGCTCTTGGGAGAGACGCGGGAGCGGACGCATGACGATACATTGCCTCGGGTCGATTAATGTCGACCACGTCCACCGCCTGACACATTTTCCGCAGGCGGGCGAGACGATGCAGGACAGCGCCTATGCCGTGGGCTTGGGCGGCAAGGGCACGAACCAGGCCATCGCCGCCCATCGCGCCGGGGGCGACGTGCGCCTGATCGGTGCCGTCGGGTCGGACGGCGATTGGGCGCTCGCGCAGCTTGCCAAGGCCGGGATCGACACCGCGCAGGTGATGCGGGTCGAGGTGGCGACGGGCCATGCGGTCATCTACGTCGATGCGGGCGGGGAAAACCAGATCGTCATCCACGGCGGCGCGAATCGGGCGATCGACGATGCGCATATCGAGGGGGCACTGTCGAGCGCGTCCCCCGGCGACTGGTGGCTGACGCAGAACGAGACGAACGCGACCGCCTCCAGCACCCGCCGCGCCCGGGCCATGGGCCTGCGCACCGCCCACGTCGCCGCCCCCTTCGACCCGGCGCAGGCGACCGACATCCTCCCCCATCTCGACCTGCTCGCCGTGAACGAGGGCGAGGCGGCGGCGCTGGCCGCGCATCTGGGCATTGCGCCCGAAGAGATCCCCGTCCCGACCCTGATCGTCACGCTGGGCGCGCGGGGGGCGATGTGGCGCGGCGATGGCGAGAGCTTCACCGTCCCCGCCTTCGAGGCGGAGGTGGTGGATACGACCGGGGCGGGCGATACTTTCTTGGGATACGCCCTCGCGGGACTGGATGCGGGCATGACCCCGCGCGAGGCCCTGCGCCGGGCCAGCGCCGCCTCGTCCCTGTGCGTCTCGCGCGAAGGCGCGGTCGCCGCCATTCCCGTCCGCGCCGAAATCGACGCTTATGTCAATTCGCGATAGTATCGAGGCATGTTTCGCTTCCTCTCGCCTTGCAGGCTCGCACGCGAAACATGCCACTCCTGATTCAACGTATCGCGATTTGCCTTATCTGGAGAGCCGCCCATGACCCCCCCCGTCAAGATGATCATCGACACCGATCCGGGCGTCGACGATGCCATGGCGATCCTCTACGCGCTGTCCGACCCGGCCATCGACCTGATCGGCCTGACCAGCGTGTTCGGCAACGTGACGGGTGCCATCGCCACGCGCAACGCGCTGGCGCTGGTCGAACTGGCCGGGGCGGAGACCCCCGTCGCCGCCGGGGCCTCGGTGCCGATGGTGCAGGACCTGCGCCCGCCCGCCGATTTCGTGCACGGGGTCGAGGGGTTCGGCGACGCGCTGCTTCCCGCGCCGACCCGCGCGCCCGACCCCCGCCCCGCGCATGTCTTCATCGCCGAGACGATCCTCGCGCATCCCGGCGAGGTCGTCCTCGTCCCCGTCGGCCCCCTGACCAATATCGCCATGGCCCTCGACCACGCGCCCGAAATCGCCAAGCACGTCGCCCGCGTCGTGGTCATGGGCGGGGCCGTGCGGCACAAGGGCAACGCCTCCCCCGTGGCCGAGGCCAATATCTGGCAGGACCCCCATGCCGCCGCAAAGGTCTTCGCCGCCGACTGGCCCATGACGCTCATCGGTCTCGACGTGACCGAGCAGGTGATCTGCACCGCCGCCGATCTCGCCCCCATGGTCGAGGCATCGCCGAAATGCGGAGCGTTCCTGACCGAGGCCGCCGATTTCTACTTCCGGTTCCACAGGGAGAGCGACGGCATCGACGGCTGTCACCTGCACGACCCCGCCGCCGTGATCGCCGCCCTCGACCCGTCCCTCTTCCAGATGCTGACCGCCCCCCTGACCGTCACGGTCGACGGCGAGGAGGCGGGCCGCACGCAGGAGAGGGCGGCGGTCAAGGGTGCCTCCCTTG
>ENA-ORXT01003881-ORXT01003881.1-marine-metagenome-genome-assembly--contig:-NODE-3881-length-15958-cov-3.546439_pt1 | contig 15958 bp, 14 predicted proteins | sample MGYA00237868_ERZ511482 | MGnify/ENA metagenome assembly ERZ511482 | reverse complement strand
ATTCGCTGTTAGATCGTTCGCGTTGCTCACTGTTAGATCGCTCATTGCATTCGCTGTTAGATTTGTTTGTTCTTTTGGCGAGTTGCTACTGGAGACCATGAGACCTAGAGGCCGCGATGTCCTCTTTTGTAGACACACAATCGCTCCTTCGCGAACGCGCGATCTCGCGAAATCCAAGTTGCATAAGGGATAGTAAGGACACCGCAGGTGGTCACGTAGTGACGGTACTCCTGCATAGCCCGACCGCCGTTAGGGGGTTATGCCCAAATTTTACTAATAACTTAGAACGTTCACATTTTAAGGCTTGGGAGTGCATTGAGAAAACAAAAATCAAGTGCACTAGCAAAAACACGCTTCTTTTCGTTAGGATTATTACATATTTGCCTTCTTTTATAGCGCAAAGCCCCTGTAAATCCTGAATTTTTCGTAAAATAGAATCTTTCTAAATACTGCAATTAGCAATACATGTCTAGGAGAAGAGCTCTTTAAATATTTACTTTTAACAAGATAAGTTTCAATCTATGAAATGGTTTATAAATTTTTTGACTTCTAGTATAGGGAAGAAATTAATCATGAGTCTCACAGGACTCTTTCTTATCCTTTTTCTAGTGACACACCTTATTGGAAATTTGCAATTGCTCTATGATGATGGAGGGGAAGCTTTCAACGTTTATGCAAAGTTTATGACCAGTAATCCGCTTATAAAGATGATCTCTTATGGGCTATACTTCTTTATTCTATTACATACAGTTCAGGGATTACTTCTTTGGGCAGTAAACAAAAGTAAAAAAGGATCTACCTATGTTGTAAAAACAAAAGATAATTCTTCGTGGGCATCTAATAATATGGCCTTGCTCGGAACATTAGTACTATTTTTTCTTTTTATTCATATGGGAGATTTTTGGTTAAAAATGAAAATGGGCCAACTTGATATGGTTACTTACGATGGTAATGAAGTGAAAGATTTGTATGCACGTGTTAATCTTGCGTTCAAAGAACTTTGGATTGTAATCGCATATCTGATCGGCTTAATAGCGCTGGGATTTCATTTGTCACATGGCTTTGCTTCGGCATTCCAAACATTGGGTCTTAACCATAAGAAATATACACCGATAATCAATTTCTTAGGCATGGCGTACGCCATATTAGTCCCGCTTGCATTTGCTATTATTCCTTTGTACGTATACTTTAAAAATTAATTATGGCTTTAGAAAATAAAGTACCACCAGGACCACTCGCTGAGAAATGGACAAAGTATAAGTCCACAATGAACTTGGTCGCACCGAATAACAAACGACGCATAGAAGTAATCGTTGTAGGAACTGGATTAGCAGGAGCATCTGCTGCAGCAACCTTAGGAGAGCTCGGATATCAGGTAAAGTGTTTTTGTTTTCACGATAGTCCAAGACGTGCACATAGTATCGCAGCGCAGGGAGGAATAAATGCGGCGAAGAATTATCAAAATGATGGTGATAGTGTCTATCGTTTATTTTACGATACGATAAAGGGAGGAGATTATAGATCAAGAGAAGCAAATGTACATAGACTTGCGGAGGCAAGCACAGAAATTATAGATCAGTGTGTTGCGCAAGGTGTTCCTTTCGCAAGAGAATATGGTGGACTACTAGCAAACAGATCGTTCGGTGGAGTGCAGGTATCAAGAACATTTTATGCACGTGGTCAGACAGGTCAGCAATTACTCTTAGGTGCATACCAAGCACTCAGCAGACAGATTGCGAAGGGCACGGTAAAGATGTATAACAGGCACGAGATGTTGGATCTTGTGAAAGTAGATGGTAAGGCTAGAGGAATTATAGCACGTAATTTATTGACGGGAGAGCTTGAGCGCTTTGCAGCGCATTCTGTCGTTTTAGCAACAGGCGGTTATGGTAACGTATACTACCTAAGTACAAATGCCATGGGATCCAATGTATCCGCAGCCTGGCGCGCCGTACGCAGAGGTGCATTAATGGCAAACCCATGTTTCTGCCAGATTCACCCAACTTGTATTCCAGTATCAGGAGAATATCAGTCCAAGCTGACACTTATGTCAGAGTCACTCAGGAATGATGGGCGTGTTTGGGTGCCTAACTCAGTAGACGATGCAGAAGCAATCCAACGCGGAGAAAAAACAGCATTAGATATTGCAGAAGAGGATAGAGATTATTATTTAGAAAGGAGATATCCTGCCTTTGGAAATCTTGTGCCGCGCGATGTCGCATCTAGGGCCGCAAAAACAGCATGTGATGAAGGAAAAGGGGTGAGTAAGACTGGACTAGCGGTGTATTTAGATTTTGCTTCGGCAATTACTCGATATGGAAAATCAGAAGCACTAACCACTGGAATTACAAATCCAAGTGAAGAAAAAATAAAAGAACTAGGAAAAGATGTCATCCGTAAGAAGTATGGGAACCTGTTTCAGATGTATGAAAAAATCACTGGCGAGAATCCATATAAGATGGCTATGAAAATATATCCTGCCATACACTACACAATGGGAGGTCTCTGGGTAGACTACAACTTGGAAACAAATGTTCCAGGATTATTTGCACTCGGCGAAGCAAATTTCTCGGACCACGGGGCAAACCGATTAGGTGCCTCTGCATTGATGCAAGGTCTCGCAGATGGATACTTCGTGATTCCTTATACTATCGGAAGTTTCTTAGCAAACGAAATTAGAACGCCAAAAATTAGTACAGATCTTCCAGAATTTGAAGAAACAGAAAATGCTGTTGCTAGCCGCATGGAAAGTATTATGAATATTGATGGAAGCCAAACCGTCGAGAGTTTTCACAGACGTCTTGGTAAGATTATGTGGGATTATTGTGGCATGTCCAGAAATGCAGAAGGGCTTCAGAAAGGGAGAAAAATGATTAGAGAGTTGCGCGATGAGTTTTATAAAGATGTATATGTGCCAGGAAGATCAGATGAGTTTAATCCTGAATTAGAAAAAGCATTGAGAGTAGCAGATTTTCTAGAAATGGGAGAAGTCATGATTCTTGATGCTCTCGAAAGAAATGAATCGTGCGGTGGACATTTTAGAGAAGAATATAAATCAGAAGAAGGAGAAGCGAAGAGAAATGATGAAGACTATACACACGTGGCTGCTTGGGAATGGGATGATCAAAATCCAATCTTACACAAAGAAGAATTGGAGTTTAAAAACGTTGAATTAAAAACAAGAAGTTATAAATAAGTTGACCTTAAATCCAGAACTGTTATGAAATTACATTTAAAAATTTGGAGGCAGAAAACATCAACTGCAACTGGGAGTTACGAAACGTACACGGTAGTTGCAGATGAGCATATGTCATTTTTGGAAATGTTGGATGTACTCAATGAGCAACTTATTACAGAAAAGAAAGATCCTGTAGCATTCGAACACGATTGCCGCGAAGGGATTTGTGGTTCTTGTAGTATGGTAATAGATGGAAGGCCACATGGTCCGCAAAAAGGAACGACTGCTTGTCAATTGCACATGCGTCACTATAAAGAAAACGAAACCATCACAATAGAGCCATTTAGAGTAGGTGCATTTCCTGTGGTAAAAGATTTAGTAGTAGAGAGAAGTGCCTTCGATAGAATTATTCAGGCAGGTGGATATGTTTCCGTAAACACTGGCCAAGCGCAAGATGCCAATGCTATTCCCATCGAGGGAGGTATTGCAGCAGAAGCATTTGATGCAGCGACGTGTATCGGTTGTGGAGCGTGTGCAGCGGCATGCCCCAATGGTTCAGCCATGTTATTTACTGCCGCAAAAGTAAGTCACTTAGGCAAGTTACCGCAAGGACAGGTAGAGCACAAAAAACGTGTGCAAACGATGGTTGCACAGATGGATAAAGAAGGATTTGGATTCTGTTCCAATGTCAAAGCCTGCGAGGTAGAATGTCCTAAAGAAATTTCAACCGACAATATTGCAGCAATGAACAGAGCGTATATTACGTCCATGTTTAGTACAAACGATTAGTCTTTTTCAAATCACAACCAGGGCGTGCCCCTTTGGGTCGGGCTATTCAGGGGTTCCGTCCCAGCAAAGCTGTGACCGCTTCGCGCCCTTGCTATCCCTCACGCAAAAGAGTTCGCTTTGCTCACGGGTTTGGCGGTGCAGGGTTTTACGGTGTGATGGTTGCGAGATTAGGATAAGCTTAAGTAAATGAGAGAAAATCCTGAATATCTTTATAATCCTTTTTTTTGTTCAAACTAATTTTGCCTTCGCTTCGCTCACAGGATTGGCGGTGCAGGATTTTACGGTATAACGGTAAGAATATGGAAATGAGTTATGGATAAGAAAAGATCCTGAACATCCTTTAAACCCTTTTCATCTTGTTCAAAAGAATTTTTATTCAAATTTTCCTTTTCCCGACGATTTATCTTGTTTTTACGATGCATTCCATAAGAAAACACTAATTTCGCTCTACGATGACTAGGATTTTAAAATGCATACTCTTTCTCAGTGTTTCATTTGCCATACAAAGTAGGGCGCAAGTACGCTTAGGTGTAAAAGCGGCTTTAACAGTGCCCTTTTCCAAAAACCAGTTGATACAGTACGATGATTTTCAGGATTTCTTAGTCTATGATGTTAAGGTATTGCAGCAAAACGTATCTCCAGAGTTTGGACTTATAGCGTTCTATTCTAACAACTTATTGTTTTTACAGACAGAGGCCTTGTATAAAAAAGTAGAGACCGATTTTGAAATTACAAGTTATGTATTGGACGATATCTCTTTGCCGAGACAACGAAAAGAAACTTCTTACATGACGTTTCCAATTACAGCAGGTGTAATGATTAATGAAACGATTAAGCTCGGGCTTGGTCCAGTTTTTTCAGTTATCATTGACGATACATTTATTTTAGAAAACGTGGAAAACTTTGAAGAAAAGCAAAGTAAGATTGAGAAAGGCTTTAGCTTTAGTTTTGGGATTCTTGTCAAACGACTACATTTTGATCTAAGGTATGAATCAAGGTTTGATGGAGTAGCAGAAGACTTTTATTTTCGCAATACGCGCCAAGGATTTAGACAGAGACCCGGGTATCTTACGTTTGGTGTGGGGTTGGTTCTATAGTCGAGTTTATCTATTCGATTTACAGAATAATTACAAAAAGGATTTCCTTCTCATTTTTTAGGTGTTAGCACTATCGCGCTGGAATTCACCTTCGGTAAGGTTTGCTGCGTAAGGGTATTTATATAGAGGTATCGCGATCCCAAGGCGTCGAGGCATCCAGGTAGGACGTAATACAATAAACTAATCTGCTACATTACTGGGGATATAGGTCTAAAAGTGAGCCTGCGAACGATCTAACAGCGAATGCAATGAGCGATCTAACAGTGAGCAATGCGAACGATCTAACAGCGAACAACGTGAGCGATCTAAAGTGAGCAACGCGAACGATCTAACAGCGAATGCAATGAGCGATCTAACAGTGAGCAACGCGAACGATCTAACAGCGAATGCAATGAGCGATCTAACAGTGAGCAATGCGAACGATCTAACAGCGAACAAAGTGAGCCCTAGTCAACATATATCACTTCCCTCAGAAACTTCATCCCAAACGTCAATTCCAAAGTCAAATTCCTAATATTTCTCTCAGGTAAAGTAGTAGTCTGACCATTAAATGGATTGATAACATTCGGAATAGCATTTTGCATGTATTGCAAGGAAATGTCTGGACTAATTGTAAGCTCAATGAAGGGTACAGAAAATTTACTAGAGCCAAACTCGATACCACCACCAAAACTAAGTCCGTAATTAAACTTCCTAACGAACTGATCGATAGGATAAAAGAGAGAATTAAAATTTTCGAAGTTAGACAAGTTTGTATTAAGTGTGTATTCACCTCTGATGGCAAAGTTGTAGAAAAATACTTTTGATTCTGATCTGTTTATTCTACGTTTAGTCCCTAATGCGAGCACTAAATTGTTGAATTGAAAACTTTGACTTTGAGAAAAAGAAGTAAGAAAATCAAAGACACGAACGCCACTTCCACGTTTGTGGTATCCAAATTGGGCGTATAACGAACCTTCGTCACTTGGATCTAATGTTTCTATAAATACAGCGCCATGATAGGCGAACAAAGGATCTCTTTCTAAATTGTTCCATTGCTGGACAGCAATTGTTCCACCAGCTTTTGGCCCGAAATGGAAGCTCTGTGCTTGTGTTAAAGTGCATATACTGATCGATAGTAAGAGGACAAGAAAATTACGCATTCTTAGTTTTTTCTCAAGATAATTAATTTTTTTCCAAGATCAATTATCACCGTTTTAACTGAAGATTTGAGCAATTCAGGCTTTTCCATTGAGACGAATGCATATTGATTTATAAGATTATATAAACAAATCATGATCCCAAAGCGTTAAGAGAGTAAGGTTTAAAACAATTCTTTTTAAAAAAAATTAAAATTATAATGGTTAAGAATTTATTCAATTATTTATTTTTATTAATGACTTTTACCGCAATTACTATGACAAGTTGTGGAGATGATGATGATGGTAACACAACTGGAAACGAAGTGAGTTACGATTTAGAGGAAAAGTCCGATTCCGGTGTTAGCGGAGAGATAGAGTTCAAGGAATTAGAAAGTGGTGAAATACAGGCGGAGATTTCATTATCAGGAACATCAGACGGAGGGACGCACCCTGCGCACGTTCACTTAAACAGTGCTGCACTTGGGGGTGATATACTTATTTCTCTAACTCCTGTGGCTGGAGCAACTGGTAGTAGTGTAACTATATTTAGCCAAGATGATAATGGAAATGCATTAACATTTGCGGACATTGATAACCTCGATGCGTATGTTAATATTCATTTATCATCTTCAGAACTTAATGTTATCGTTGCGCAAGGAGATATCGGTGTAAATCTGTTTACAGGAGAGTCTAAATCTTACGATTTAGATGAACGTGCAGTTGCGGGAATTTCAGGTGACATAACATTCAGAGAACGAAAAAATGGAAATGCTCTTGCTGTGATAAATCTTGAAGGAACTCCTGATGGTGGTGAGCACCCTGCACACATTCACATGAATAGTGCGGCAGAATCAGGTGGTATATTACTTTCGCTCACGCCTGTGGATGGTACTACTGGAATAAGCGAAACTGAAATTAGAACAGCAGATGATGGAACCGCATTCGATTACAATGACATACTAATTACAAATGCTTATGTTAATGTACATCTTAGTGCAACAGAACTAGCTACTATTGTAGCTCAAGGAGACATAGGATCTAATGAGCTGACAGGCGAAGAAGAAACCTTTGATCTAGATGAAAAAGATGCCCCTGGAATTTCTGGAGAAGTAAAATTTGAAGAAAGAATTGATGGAACAATATTGGCTACGATAACTTTGGAAGGAACTCCTGATGGTGGTATGCATCCAGCACATATACATGAGAATGATGCAGCAACTAGTGGACCTATAGCAGTCTCATTCAACGCTGTCGACGGAACAACTGGTATAAGTAGGACGAGTATTAGGGCATTAGATGATGGAACAGCACTGAATTTTCAGTCATTAAAAATATTTGACGGTTATGTGAACGTGCACTTAAGTGCTACAGATTTAGCTACAATAGTAGCGCAAGGAAACATTGGAATCAATAACTAACATTGTTTAAATAATATTCCACCTATTTTAAGAATAGCCAAGGTAAGTTAGATCTTGGCTATTCTTTTTTATTATCATAAAACCCTTTTTTTGAACGGAATTAGCACAACGTGCTGAGTATTATGAGGGAGTTAGTGCTTTGCACGTGTTATTAAAGTTTCTTTCAACAACAGACTTTAATACCTTTGCCGCAGGCAAATACCCATTAATACCTTAATACCCTAAATTAAGAAGTTCACTTCTTAATTTAAGAACACATCATCCTGCAATCCATTCATTGGGAAGCGTATAAATTTAGGACGTCTGTCTGTTCTACTGATTCCTTTTAACTTAATGAGCTCACCTACGAGAGGTTCTGAACTTTTAGGCATTCTATTTTTAGCATAAAGCATATCCAATTCTATTCTGTACATGCGTGCGATATCCTTCATAGTATCCCCCTCCTTTACGTGGTGATACATTCTATCTTTATTTATTTTTCGTTTGCTGCGTTTACGCTTACTTGCACCAATGCGGCTGTGTTGTTGTGTTTTTCCTTCTGTTATATGCTGCTCAGAATTCTGAGTTGTCCTGGTTGTGTTAGATGCAGAGGATTTATCTACAGTTGTGTATGTGTTTGTAGAACCATTTTCTGTGGCTACATATGAGTCTGACTGATGAGTACCAATGTGATCAAACCTACCTAGATCATATTTTTCAATAATCATAATAAGTTTCGAAGGATATTTCTTATCTGTTGCATAGCCTTTATCCCTTAATCCCTGTGCCCAGTTTTTATAGTCTGTATGATGATAGTTGAACAAACTTTCATAGCGCGATCTGTTAGCAAGAAAATCAGAATGTGCGATATACGATTCTGTCGCATCAGAATATTCTCTAAAACAACTTTCAATTAAATCGCCCTTCGAATTTCTATCGTCGTCATGTTTGTAGAAAGTACCACCATTCCAGTCACTAGCACATTTGATCCCAAAGTGGTTATTTGCTGTTCTAGCAAGATCACTTCTTCCCCAATCTGACTCTAGAAGTCCTTGCGCCAATTTTATGCTTGCAGGAATCCCTGTGCGTTGCATTTCTGAAACAGCAATATCCTTATATGCGTTGATATAGGCATCAGCTAATTCGGTGCTAGATGGCATAAATACACTAGCTATGTAAAGGAATAGGATATACGAGGTGGATAATTTCATGACCTTAGGTTATATGAGTATTAGAAACACATTATAAATATCTGTAATATGTAAACATCAAATATTCTGCCAATTTTGATTGGAATTGATTGCTTTGCGTGTGCGGGTGCTTATTTAACGCATAAAATGGGGGAACTTGTACATATAATTTATTTTATATAATTTTAGGTCTGTTCCAACCTATCTATGCTACTCGACTAAGTTGTTCAGTTGCTATCTTGACGTTTTATCGCTCTATGGCGTATCCTATTTCTCTCAAAATAAATTAATGACTATGAAACTTTCATTCCTAGGGTTTATTATTGGCTGTGTAAGCTGCATCTTTGTACTTGCTTCTTTTGATAAAGTAGATGAAGTGCGCGAAATTGTATCTAGCTACATTCCTCTACCCCAAACAGTAAAAGCTGTAAAAACAAATAAGGTCTTTGATTTTGCGGGAGAAGCTGTACCTACAACGTCGGATTGTAGAGAGCGTTTGGACAAGCAACTCTTGAAAAATGCATATTGGCATTCCAGCACGGTTCTCTACATAAAACGCGCAAATAGATATTTTCCAATGATGGATAGAATTCTAGCAGAGAGAGGTATTCCATCTGATTTTAAATATCTAGCTGTTGCAGAAAGCGGATTAGAGAATGCACGTTCGCATGCTGGGGCACAGGGATTCTGGCAGTTTATGAAAGCGGCAGGAAAGCAGTATGGATTGGAAATTTATTCAGAAGTGGACGAACGCTACCATGTTGAGAAATCAACACACGCAGCAGCGAAATATATTCAATATCTATATAAGCGATTTGGAACATGGACAGATGCAGCAGCTGCATATAATGTAGGTCCTACCGCTTACGCAAGAATTCTCAAGAAACAACAGATGGATTCTTACTACGACCTAAATCTAAATTCAGAAACAGCTGCATATGTTTTTAGAGTGATTGCAATTAAAGAAATCATGCAAAACCCTGAGCAATTTGGGTTTTATGTAGATCAAGAAGATAAGTATCCACCTTTTGAAAATACCTATCCAGTTGTTATTGACAAAACAGTAAGCAGTCTCGGTAAGTTTGCAAAAGAGAATGGCGTCAGTTATAGAATACTGAAATACTACAATCCATGGTTACGAGAAGAAAAGCTTACAGTAAAGTCAAATACGTATACGGTTCAGATTCCTAGTAGATAGGCACTAATTCGCTATCGAAGTAGTGGTTTCCGCTGCGCTGGTCTCAGTACGGACGATGTCCGAACGGTGTTGCGCTGCGTGCGGCGTGTCTTGGGTGAGTTTTTCTATGACGAAAACACTTTTTCTCCTTTCGAGTGAACATCAGTGAACCGAGAAATCTTAATACTCATTAGGTATATAAAACAAATCATTCATACGCTGCCATTTAGGATTAAACTCTTGGATTAGCTCTTCTTTTTCTCTCGTCTCCATCGTTTTATTTGTTTTTCTCGAGCTATCGCATTGTTCGCGTATGTAAAGTGCTTATAGTAAACAAGATTGTAACAATAGTAACGACCTGCCCATGTTTTCCATTTACCTCTGTTTTCATGGTGTTGTCTAAGTCTGTTTGTTAAGTTATTCGTGAATCCTACGTACAAGCTTGTCTTAGCAGGATTAGTAAGAATGTAAACGAAGAAGCTGTATTCTTTTTTGTAGAGATACACATTTTGGTCTTTGTCTATTATATTCGTTATAAGATAAAGGTAATCATTGAAATACCCTATTTCTTTTGAACGTAGTGAAAAGAGAAATCTTAATACGCGCAAGAATTAATATTTCTCCGCTCGCTACACTCGGAAAAGATAAAAAGGAAACAATGATTCATTTCTTCTTTCATTGCACTAGTGAAATGAAAGAAGATCGATAAATGCTCTTACAATTACTCGAATAATAAGAACCCATCCGTTGGGTCCCTGACCCAATGTGCGTGAGTGGTAGTAAGGGCACGCAGTGGTCGCAGCTCTGCTGGGACGGAACCCCTGCATGACACGACCCTGTCAGCATGCGCAAGCAGGCCAAGGGGCACGCCCAAAATAATAGTTCTATAATTGCGGATTGCATAAACACGCTTGCTCTCCCAACCACCCTTTCTTTCTTTTTCTACATCTTGTTTATAAAGTTCTCTATGAAAAGGCGTAGGATAAGTCATGACACAGATACCGGAATGTTTGCGGACATTTCATTTTTACTACTTATATTTTTTATGGTTGTGACAACATTTAATAAAGCGTATGAAGTGCAAATGAGTCTGCCTCCGCTTAGCAAAAGTAAATCGTCTGGCAAATTGAATAAGCAGAGAGTATTGAATATTTTCTTGAATGATAGAGGGCAAGTGCTAGTGGAAGATCAGCTGTATGATAATGATTTTGCCTATTCTCTTGTTGCTGAAATAGAACGGATTAGCTCGCACGCGAAACCGAGAATTGTCAAGATTAATATGCATCCTAACACGGATTATAGGAATTACATTATGTTGCTTACGAGATTAAAGCAAGACAAAGAGCTGGTGATGGGAAATCTTGCGGAAGAGATGTTTAATAAAGAATTCAATACGTTGCATATAAAGCAGAAACGGTTGATTGCTAAAAAGACAAAATATTCTGTCATTGAAAATGAAATCGCTACACTATGAAGATGCCAAGAAAGGAAAAAAGGAAGATAAAGATTAACACAACGGCCTTACCTGATATTATATTCATGTTGTTGTTCTTTTTTATGATGACCACGGTCATGCAAAATCAAAATATTCAAGAATTGTCACTTCCTGAAGCGTATAATATTAATTCTAAATCAAAAGCAACTGCAGGAGATATTGAAATTTATTTGGGACATGTAGGGTCAGATGATTTCATTACAGTAAACAATGAAAAAGCGAATTTTGGAGAGTATAAGGCACTCCTTCGTCAAGAAATAAATACGAATAGAAGTAGAGGTATCTATATAGAGCAAGCGATTCTTTACATAGACGGGAATATGCCTATGTCTTTTGTAAATCAGGTCAAAAAGGAACTGCAGGTCCAAAATATTCTAAAGGTAAATTACATCCATAGACTGGATACTGAAAGCTGAAGGACTACTTCGCCGTGTGACGTAGTGGTTGCCGCTGCGCTGGTCTCAGTACGGACGATGTCCGCACGGTTTTGCACTGCGTGCGGGGTGTTTTTTTCTTAGTAAGAATGTATACGTAGAATCTGTATTCCTTTTTATAGCGATAGACATTAGGGTCTTTTTCTATCATGTTCGTTATAAGATAAAGGTAATCATTGAAATACCCTATTTCTTTTCGATTGAACGTAGTGAACAGAAAAATCTTAATACTCCCAAGAATTAATATTTCTTCGCTCGTTTCACTCGGGAAAAGGAAAAAAGTGAGACAATGGTACAGTAGCTCCGCTCGTTTTCAATCGGCCTGCTTGCGTTTTATGGAGTCAGGTCGAAATGGAAAAGAGGAAACGATAATTCATTTCTCCGCTCAGTACACTTTGTCGAAAAGTAAGAAACCATCCAATGGGTCCCTGCACATCGCGCGTGAGTGGTAGTAAGGGCACGTAGTGGTCGCAGCTTTGCTGGGACGGAACCCCTGGATGGCACGACCCAAAGGGTCACGCCCTGAAATTAAATCGCATTATTTTCCTAAGGAATCCGCACATTCTCAATATACTTATACGCAGAACCCGTATTCAATAAGACGACGGATTCATGTTCCTTAATCCATCCTTTTTCTAGTAATTTTTTAGCAGCCTCCCAAACGGCAGCACCCTCTGGCGATACAAAAAGGCCTTCCGCTTTTGCTAACTCTGAAATACCGTTATGCATTTCTTCATCGGTGACATCGATTGCGGTTCCATTACTTTCATACAGTGTTTTTAGAATAAGTTTATGGCCGAATGCATGCGGAACACGTAGTCCATTTGCAATGGTGACCCCTGGGCTTTCATAAGGCAACGAACCCGAATCATTATTTTCGAAGGCTTGCACGATAGGGTTACATTGTGCGATCTGCACCGCTACCATTCTAGTAGGAATTTCTTTAATCCAGCCCATTTCTAGCATTTCTTTGAATGCTTTCCAAATACCTATGAGTCCAGTGCCTCCGCCTGTGGGATAAAGAATGACATCTGGTAATTTCCAATTCATTTGCTCTGCAATTTCGTAACCCATTGTCTTTTTGCCTTCAAGCCTATAGGGTTCTTTTAAAGTTGTGACATCCCACCAATCTTCTTGCATGTCTGCCCGCATTTGCTTGCCTGCATCACTGATATTTCCTTCTATGGTGTTTACATGCGCCCCTGTAATTGCGCAATCGAGTTGGAATACTGAAGGTGTTTGTTTAGGCATATATGCATGTATGGTCATTCCCGCTTTTGCGCCATAGGCACTTAGTGCTGAACCCGCATTTCCTGCGGTAGGGATAGAAGATATTTTTACGCCCAACTCTTTTGCTTTAGATATCGCCATGGACAAGCCTCTTGCTTTAAAGGATCCAGTAGGATTTTGTCCTTCATCTTTAATATACAGATTTGAGAATCTAGAATCTAAGTTATTTGCTTGAAGCAGTGGCGCCATCCCCTCACCAAGAGATACAATATTGGAATCGTCAAAGACGGGAAGCATTTCTCTATACCGCCACATATCCCAAGTTCTTCCTTTTAATATTTCTTTGTTTGGCGCTTTAGAGCAATCATATTTTGCAACAAGTGGTTGATTGTCAATTGTACAAAATCGTTGCAATTGTTTTGGGTCATATTTTGCTTTGCATTCATGACATTCGAGGTGTGTGAATAGCGTCATTTCTGTTTTTTCTAAAAGCTACGAATTTATTTAGAGACTACAAGGATAGACTCTAGATACTAGACGCTAGATAGAATGCAGAATTTATTGTTCCGTACCGCGATACCTAGAGACCACGATGCCCTGAGACCATTTTTTCTAGCCGTCAAACCCTAAACCTATCTAAGGTCTAACGTCCAGCGTCTAACATCTATATCAACCCTGTCTTATGCAAGATCGTCAACTGTGGTCCATATGTTTTTGCCATATTTTCTTTTGTAAATGTAATGTCTGTGTCACCATAAGCAATGAGTCGCTGGTTTAGGAGAATTACTTTGTCAAAATATTCGTCGACAACGGCGAGATCGTGGTGTACGACGAGAAGTGTTTTTCCTTGATCGGCAAGTTTTTTTAGAAGTTGAATTATTTTCTCTTCTGTTGTCATGTCCACTCCTACAAAGGGTTCGTCCAAGAGCATAATGTCTCCGTCTTGTGCGAGCGAACGTGCTATAAAAACACGTTGCTGTTGTCCACCAGAAAGCGCACCTATTTGTCTGTTTCGCAGATCGGCGATTCCCATTTCTTCGAGCGCTTCCATAGCAATACGTTTGTCTTCTTTGTCGATTCTTTGAAGGATTTTTTTGTGTGGATATCTTCCCATAAGTACGATATCCATAACTGTGGCAGGAAATGCCCAATCCACCTCGTCTTTTTGAGGAACATAAACGACACGTTTGCGTACATTTTCAATTTCTTCTCCGAGTACTTTTATTTCGCCAGTGTTATACTCAATAAGTCCAAGGATGCTTTTGAAGAGTGTTGATTTGCCGGCACCGTTTGGCCCGACAACACCTATGACGTTTCCACTTTCAATATTTAAGTTGATATTTGTTAAAACACGCTTTGTGTGATAGCTTACGGAAACACCTTTGACTTCTATTGAATAATTTTCCATTAGTTATTTAATTTAAAGAGAACTGCTAGAAACCCTAAGGCGAGTATACCTATGATTGCAAGATAAGACCAGAGCGGATTTCCAGTATCTGCATCATCGTGCTGGGTTTTGCTCATATTTTTGTTGCGCAGAGCAGAGACGATAACATCTGTGTTATGCTTGAGCATTTTCAAATAGCTTTCGCCTTCTGAACCATTGGGTCCTAGAGAATCTGCGTACAGTTCGCCTCCGATAGCGACATTATTATCTTCCGCAACACGTTTTATTAGTTTAGGGTTGATTGTGCTTTCTATAAACACGGCAGGTACGTTATATTTTTCTATCACTTCAGTTACCCGTATGATATCCGAAGTTTGTGCATCTGCTTCTGTAGATATTCCCATGATTGCTTCTAACCGTAAGCCGTATCTTTTTCCGTAATATGAAAAGGCATCGTGTGATGTGATAAGAACACGTTGGTCTCTAGGAATACTTTCAATTGCTAATTTAATGTAACTATCTAGATCCTCTAATTCCTTTTTGTATGCGAGGTAATTTGTTTTGTAATACTCTTCATTCGTGGGATCATTTTTTGATAAAGCATCAAATATATTTTTTGCATAGATAAGGCCGTTTTCAGCATTCATCCATGCATGCGGATCAGATGCATTTTTATATACAGTACTGGAAATGGGAGTTACCCCTTCTGTAATTAGTTTTACATCCGCATCCGAACCAGCGTTAGCAATTAATTCAGTAATCCAGCCTTCAAAGGTGAGGCCGTTAACGAGAATTACATCTGCTTCACTTACTTTTATAGCATCTCTAGGTGTCGTTTCGTGCAAATGTGGATCACCGCCAATAGGCACGATAGTTTTTATAGAGATTTTATCTCCTCCTATGTTGCTAGCCATATCTGCAAACATGGAAGCCGATGCAAGGACTTTAAGTTTGTCCTGCGCAAGTATGCTATTTGCAGAAATTAAAAAGAGACATAAGCAGAGCGCAGGATAGAATTTTTTATGTAGTATTTGAGCTTTCATTATTTCAGTTTACTTCTTTTTTACATATAGATCGCGCGCGATCTTTTTCGGAAAAATAACTTCTTCGTTATTGTTAATGCGTACACGTGTGGACTTATCGAATTCTAGTTTTTTGATAACACGTAATTCTGTTCCGAGTGCAATTTTTAATTCGTTCAGGTAATTAAGAAATTCCGTCATGTGATGACGCACGCCTACAAGCACACCTGTTTCTCCTTCGTGTAATAAATCTAAAGAGTATTGGTTCCTAATCATAAACTTGCCCTCCTTGGTAGGAATAGGATCTCCATGAGGGTCAAATCTCGGATTGCCTAAGTAGTTATCTAATTTGTCTATGAGTGCTTCAGATTTGATATGTTCCATTTGCTCTGCGATATCATGGATTTGCTCCCAAGAGAAATTTAATTTTTCTACCAAAAA
>ENA-ORXT01003880-ORXT01003880.1-marine-metagenome-genome-assembly--contig:-NODE-3880-length-15964-cov-13.381381_pt1 | contig 15964 bp, 14 predicted proteins | sample MGYA00237868_ERZ511482 | MGnify/ENA metagenome assembly ERZ511482 | reverse complement strand
CGAACCCCGAGCGTAACGGTCCGCCGCTGCGGTCGAGGGGTGGATTTGAAAAAATATTAGGCAACTTTAGACGGGTAGCCGGATAGGATTAATTGTTTTAGAAACCCACAAACCTCTAAAATTTCAAAACTTGAATTCACTTTAATTATGATAAAAAAAATATTATTAGGTGTTGTTGTTATAGCAGTATTGTTGGTTTTAGTCATTATGTTTGGACTCAATAAAAAGTACGAAGCCATAAATTACCAGACCAATTTTTCAATACCTCCACTTAGTGAATTAGATGCTTTTGTGGCTAAAAAAGAGGCTGATTATTCTTTAAGAGCAGACAATCAAGCTCGGATTATTTGGAACGATTCCATACCAAGTAAAACGGAATATGCCCTCGTTTATTTACACGGATTTGGGGCAAGTCCACAAGAAGCCAATCCAACTCATCGCCAAATTGCCAAACAATATGGGATGAATCTTTACTTAGCCAGAATAGATGGTCACGGTTCTAACGAAGAATATATGATGCTCAATATGACGCCAAACAGTATGATGAACAGTGCGTTGGAAGCTATAGCAATTGGCAAAAGAATAGGAGAGAAGGTCATCATTATGAGCACTTCTACGGGTGCGACTTATGCGACTGGTATTATGGCAAACGATCCAAGTATTCATGCGGCGATCAACTATTCTCCAAACTATGATCTTGCAGATCCAAACACCCACATTCTATTAAAACCATTTGGTTTACAAATTGCCCGATTGCTTTCTGGAGGTAAGCTTCGTTCTTGGAATCCTCCAGCAGAAGCGGCTCCTTACTGGACAACAACCTACCGTTTAGAAGCAACCCTTGCTTTACGAGCTTTAATCAATATGGTCATGACTGAAGAGAATATAAAAGCCATAAAGCAGCCTATGCTGAATGTAGCTTATTACAAAGACGACGAAAACCAAGATGATGTGGTTTCTGTTCCCGCTATGGAAACTGTTCACCAACAATTGGGGACCGATGATGCGAAAAAGAGATTTGTTAAACTACCCGATGTTGGAACCCACATTATGAGCAATCCGATTTTCTCGAAAGATATTGAGTCAGTGAAAAGAGTTACGGAGCAGTTTATGGAGGAAGTTTTAAAGATTGAGAAGATTCGTTCTTAGTACACTGTAAATTAAATAACTGTGCTTTTTTACCATCTATTTTTTAATCATATAAGGAACGAATACGAGCGAATAGCCTAGCTCTTTGAGAGTATTCTGACGAAATATGATTAAAAAATAGGTATGTCAAAATGGCTCAACTTATTAATTTCGTTTTACTTAGTCGGTGACTGAACGAATAGGATTTAGATAAAATAATTATGTTGATTGAAGTCTTTGTTGGTATGTTGTTGGCATTGGGTTTGCTTGGTCTAGGTCATAAAATTTACCCGAATAAGGCTGCCAGATTGTGGCAACAAGGCTTGTTAATTGCTGCCCTTATTTATGTTGTATTTGCTTTATTCGGTGAAAACCCTAAATGGATATTGATAGAGTGTGGAGGCGTATTACTATATGGACTGTTCGTTTTTTTAGCCATCAGAAAATCGATTTTGTTTTTAAGTCTGGGTTGGGGCTTGCAGGGTGTAATTCAGATTTACGCTTATCAAGCAGCATTATTAAATTTGTTTAAGATTATTCTCTCAATTCTTTTACCCTTTCCGCTACGGTATAATGCTCTAATATTAAGTACAACTTGCAGCCCCTTATTCCATCGCTGTCCTGATAATTTACATCGCTGTTGAGCGACATTTCGGACAGCAGATTCTATAGCTCCACTACCGATTAAATACCCTTTTTCTAAATAGGTTTTGTAGTCCATTCGATGCTTATTATTTTGGTAGTAAGTTAACAGTATTTCTACTTCAGTACGTACTTTTTCTTCTTGGTGTTTGCGGTAGGTTTCCAAATCAGATATGATTTGCATTACCTCTCCGTTTTTTAGTTGTGCTTTCCAAGATTGAAGTTTTTCTTCTCGCTTTGCGCAATTTTTTATAAGGTGTTTGGCAAAATCGCACAGATACTCATATGCGTGATAGAAATCCAAAATATGAAGGGCATCGGGATAACGTTTTTTTACCCACTTACGCATCCATTCTGCCCCATCAGTAAGAAAGACTAGGCGAGCCTGTGGATACATTGTCTGTTGAGCATCCATCAACTCACCATAAGGTGCAACAAAGTTTTTGTAGTGACCCTCTTGCATCAAATACTCGGAGTTGATCACACGATTTCGATGGTTTTCTGACTGATTATCAACACTTTGCACACCACTAATAATTTGAGAAGAGCGGAATATTCGACCTATTTTAACTTCGTGATACCCATCATCATAGGGAAATTGTCCGCCATCAAACATTCCATAAAGCACCTCTTGGACTGTATTTTGTCCATCTGGTTTTTCATTAACCAATAATTCTTCGTCTTGTAAGGGGGTACATAATTCTTCTTCAAGCAAAGGATCTGAACCGTATTGGTCAATCAAACGATAAGCTTGGGAAGTAGTGGTTAGATTGCTGCTAACTAATGTTGTATTGAGCAGTTCACAAGCTTTTTGTGGAACTACTTCGGAGCAATATTTCAAATAATGGCTTTGAAGTAGTGGAGTAATTGATAGTCCATTTTTATTGCCCTTTAATATAGAAAGCGTCTTATCTAATTTTACTTTTCCGAAGGTGCTGACAAAGGTTTTTTTTTGCGGGCATCTTTGCTTTTTCCACTCAGTTGACTCTCCATAATCTGGCGGGTCAGTTCATTCATTAATTCTGACAATCCACGCTCATAGTCTAGTAAACTAGGAGATTCGCCTAATTCATTGATTTCGGCATACTTTGCCTTGGCTAAGGATAAAAACTTTTCTTCTGTAAACATCGTCTTTTTTTCCACAAGATACTTATTTTATATATTTGTAAATACGAAAATCTGAATTACACCCTCCAAATGGAGTTGACTTCTTTGATTTCGCATTTGAGAATAAATGTTCCAGTCAAAATATATTCTAATCATATGGTTGTGTTGTGTTTAATAGAATTGAGTTTTATAATGATAATATTTTGTGAATAATCTCAGATGCTTTTTTTGACAATGCTTCTTCTCCATTTTTACAACAAATATCTTGCCCTTGAACAGAAATTCCTTTCGGTGTTTTAACTACATTAAATTTAATCTCCTTTTTATGAATTGGACATTTAAAACCTGTTAACTCTCTTTGAACATCTTTAGCCAAAGAATTAGAGTTGATTTTGTTTAGAGTTGATTCCAACTTATTAATTATTTCTTCAAACATATCTATAATTATTTTTTATGTATTTATACTTCTAGTAACGATAGAAAAGATGGCAAGGTTCCATCTAATTCGTAGATTATCAATTATTTACATATAGGTTATCCACAACCCTTGTTGCAACAAGGATTACAAAATTTGAAGAGATTAACTAATTCTACTTTAAGACTCTTAAACGTGTATTAATTAATTGATATATAATTAGTTAAATATATATAATTTTATTTTAACAAAATTTCACCATACTACTCCCACAATATTTTTATAATATATAAAGAGTTGTATTAAAAGAAAATGGGCGATTTAGAGTTTTAAGTGTGTGAAAACTAATAAACTAAAAAAATCGCCCAACTCAAAGATAGCAGATTTACACAATCTGTCAGAGTATTTTACCGAATTGAGTCTATCAAAATTTAATGAATTACTCTTGCTAAGTCTGTGCATCATTCAGGCTCGAAGCTGTAACTTGAGTAAATGTTCAGATTATGTTAACTGTGTTATTGCTGGGTCGGTTTCGGATCGGACTGCTTATAATAAGTTAGTTAAATTCTTTTCGACAGGCAAATCAGAGATTATTTTACAAGGGATCTTTCGCCTCGTGGTCATGCTTATTTGGCTGGGAGATAAAGAAGCTATTTTGTTAATAGATCGGACGAATTGGCAGTTGGGTAAAACAAAGATTAATTTACTTGTCATTGGTGTTGTTTACAAAGGTGTTTTGATTCCACTGGTTTGGCAAGACCTGAAAAAGAAAGGTAATAGTAACAGTACAGAAAGACTAGCACTGGTAGATAAGTTTTTAGTTTGGTGGCAACAAACAGGTTTAGACTTACCAGCCTTGTATATTGTAGGAGATAGAGAGTTTATAGGCTATAAATGGATATATGGCTTAGAAGATAGGGGCTTAAAGTATGTGATGCGTTTAAAAGGTAATCGGAAATTTAAGCTGTGGCATCGAAACAGAATACGAGATAAAAAGGTGCGTTTAAGTGCACTAAGAAGATGGATGCGCCGCTATGACAAAACACATACTGAAATTGTTTTAATGGAAGGTTTGATAGCCAACATTATGATATTTCCAATAACAGAGCCAAAAGGAAAGCAAACGTATCTCTACTTAATAACTAATATTGAAGATGAAAAAAAAGTAAGCGAACTTTATCGAATCCGATGGAAAATAGAGACTTGTTTTTTACATCTAAAATCGAATGGTTTTGATTTAGAGGCAATGAAGTTGAAAGAGGATTTTAAAGTGAATTTAATGATGGGAATTGTCGTTTTAACTTATACCATTAGTGTCCATCAGGGAATACTCTTTTACGAGAATAGTGAAAAGCCTATTCCTGTAAAGAAATATAAAAACGGGAAAGTGTGCTTAAGTAAGTCCATTTTTAGAAAGGGCTTAAAGCAATTGATGCCACGAATTAAATCTTTAGAGCATTTTCTTAAATATCTCGAAAACTTAATTTTTAAAAAACATAAGTTACTGATAAATATTGATTTATGAATTATAAATTAAATTTGGGAGTAGTATGATCTCAAATCTCAAATCTAGCGTCTAAATGTCTAGTAATGAGAAAGTGGGATGAAATGTAAAAGTTTCATCCCACTTTTTTTATTTTTACCCAAAAGATAAAAATGAGCAAACAAGAAAGGGATTATGTGTTGGGCACTCACGATGCCGAAATGGAACGATTGGGTATTCAACATTATATTTGGCGTCCTCATATGCTGGAGTGTTGGCGGAAAGCTGGAATAAGCACTGGACATAAAGTATTGGACATTGGCGCGGGACCAGGATATGCTTCTTTTGATTTGGCAGATATTGTAGGGAGAACAGGAGCGGTCTTTGGGGTAGAAAGATCGGCACGTTTTATAAAATACCTACGCAAAACCAATGAGCACCGAAAACAGAACGTAGAAGTGGTTGAAATGGATTTAATGACCGATGACATACCCAAAGACGGATTTGATTTCTCTTGGTGTCGTTGGGTCAATATCTTTGTCAATTCGCCCAAAACACTCATTCAAAAGAACCACAAAGCACTAAAAAAAGGAGGACTGGCTATCTTTCATGAATACGGTCATTACGAATCATTGAAAGCCTTACCAGCAAGCCCCTTATTAGAAGAATTCGTTCAACATACCTTTGATGCTTGGAGATCAACAGGAGGCGAACCCAATGTTGCCATTGATTTGCCGTCTATTTTGGTCGAAGAGGGATTTGCTATTGAATGGGTAAAACCCCTGGTGTTTGTTATTAATAAAAAAGACTTTATGTGGCAATGGCCGATGACCTATATCGATATCAATCTTGATCGCCTCCAAGAGATCAATCAAATTACGCCCGAATGGGCTGCTAAGATGAGGGCAGAAGCAAAAGCCATAGATGAAAATCCAAATGCTTTTTTCATAACGCCTATGGTATTAGAGATTGTGGCTAGGAAACTTTAGTTTTGTTTTTCTACTGTTTTAAAAAGCAACTATTTAATCAGTACCTGCGTTTTAAGGTTGAATCATTTCATTAATATAAGTAGTCTGACAAAAATAACTTAACAATTCTCTGTCATTCTTTTGGTGACTTAATTGTTGTGATTTTTCCACGTAGCTAAGGCTATGCGGTAAAATAACGCCTCATAAGGCACTCAAAATAATTGGCAGTTAATTGTCAACTTATTTTTGTCAGACTACTTATTGATGAAGTATTGACAACACAAATTCTCAAATTCCCGAACTCAAGTTAATATGAAAGCTGTTTTTTTATTTTTAACTATTTGCTTTATAGTCAGTTCCTGCAATACCGAGCACGATGGTCACTCTGGTCTTGGTATGCAACCGACTTATGTAACAATAGCGCAACTTAATGAAATTGGCAACATAGAAGTACAACCCATTGAACAGAGTGGTCCTATTTATCTGAAAGGAGATTTTTTCTTTATGACGGAAAATAAAAAAGGCATTCATGTTTTTGATATAGCAGATGAGCAACAAGAAGAAGCATTGACTTTTATAAGCATCCCTGCAATTACAGATTTTACCATAGACGATAATTATTTATATGCCGATAGTTGGAGAGATTTGATTACCATCGACATAGCTGATATATACAATGTACAATTTCTAAGCAGACAAAAAAACGTGATTGATCCAGTTCTATTTCCCTTATTATACAATGGTCCTTTTGAGTGTGTAGACGAATCAAAAGGTGCGGTCGTAGGCTGGGAAGAAATCGAATTAAACAATGTTTTTTGCCATACAACAAATTAATATGAAACTAAATCTTAACTTTATTGGTATGCTGATCTTGACGGGCATACTTTTTTCCCAATGTAGTGCTGATGAACTGGGTTCATTCTCAGAATCAGAAAATGGTGCATCGGGTTCTATTACTCGCTTTGCTGTCAACGATGGGTATATGTATTCTCTAAATCCCAATCAGATACAAACTTTCGACTTGAGTGATCCATCGGAACCAGAACTGGTTCACGAATTGACTACGGATTATGGTTTGGAAACCATCTTTATTTATGAAGGCAATGCCTACTTGGGTTCTAGAACGGGTTTGTATATTTTGGGGCTTAGCAATCCAGCCGAACCTGTTATCCTTTCTCAAACGACGAGAGGAGAGGAGTTTTTTGGCGGCTGTGATCCTGTGGTGGTAAAAGGAAACTATGCTTTTTCTACCATTAAAATTATTGAAAATATTTGTGGTACTTTTAATTCTAGAAGTGCCCTTATTGTATATGATGTAAGCAATCTTGAAAACCCAGTTGAGCTGGGTGCTTATGATTTAGATGAACCCAATGGTTTAGGAATAGTCAATAATTTATTGTTTGTCTGTGATGCCGGTTCCGATAAGTTGGTCGCATTTGACATCTCTGATCCTGAAAATACGCAGCCGTTACCAGAGCTTGATTTTCCCATAGAAAACCCATTTGATATGATTGTCGATGGCGATCGGGTGATTGTTTCAGCTATGACAGATTTCCACATATTGGACATAAGCGATCTTAGCAATATTAATATTATTAAGTCTATCAAAAAAGGAGAATGAGGCACTGGTTGAAATTAATGAGCTTATTTTTAGTAGGGTTTGCACTCACTGCTCAAGGCGATGCTGATTTAAAGTTTGACGAACAACAAACGAAACCCAATTATCAACATCCTTCTGTTAAGGTAAATATTGGAGGTTTGGTCAATACCTTAAATACAGGGATTGGCTTTTCAATCGAGTATCCATTAGCCAAACGTTTGTTTATTGAAGCGGAACTGGGACCTGTTTTCTACGGGCAATTTGTGAAATCCCAAAAAGAACGCCATTTAGGTTTGCGTACCCGAGGAAGCCTCAAGTATTTGGTCAATATTTCAGACAATGATTCATATATGTACATCAAGGGAGTGATTAAGTACAACAGAGTCAATAGTAGACGATTTGCTACGACTCTTTCCCTTGATGGCAATTTCAGTCAAGAACAACTTGTAGATGGCTTTTTTGAAACCTATGGTCCTTCATTTCACTTAGGTGCTTTACAGTTGTTAGGAGAAAACGATCGATTTTTTGTTGATTACTCTGCTGGTTTGGGATTGATTTTTTGGAACTATCCTTTAGAACGACCAGCAGGATTTGAGCTAATTGACGAAACGTCTTTTTTATTTAGTAAAAACACATCAGGAGGATTCTTCGATTTGGCTTTTGTATTTAAAATTGGAATGTTTTTGGGGAAAGGATAATCGTAAGCTATATTACAGTTCAATAAAAAGCCGCTCATTGCAAATGCAATGAGCGGCTTTGATATTTTTGGTATGTAGCCCAAATTATTTTCCAGCAGGAGCAGCAGCACCTTCAGGAACCAATACATTACCTTTAACAGTCAAACGAGTTGGGTTTGGATCTGTGTTTGCTTGAATGGTAACCGTTTTGTTTTGTTGACCACTTTTACCTTTAGAAGAGAACTCAATGGTCATGTCAGCAGACTCACCTGGAGCTACAGGAGCTTTTGGCCATTTCGGAACGGTACAACCACAAGAACCTTTTGCACTAGAAATAATCAAAGGCTCATTACCAGTATTGGTAAACGTAACCGTTTCAGAAACTTTGTCTCCTTGTGTAATGTCACCAAACTCAATTACGCTCTTGCTAAATTCAACACTTGTCTTAGGCAAGTTTGGATCTGGAGCATTAGGATCTATTTTTGCTGGCGTATTTGCAGCAGCAGCATCGGCAGCAGGAGTTGCAGGCTTAGCTGTTTCATTAGATGTAGCGTCACTTGCTTTTCCTTCTTGATTACAAGCTGTGAAACCTAAGGCAACAACAGCCATCATCATAAATGCTATGAATAATTTTTTCATCGGATTAATAAATTTTATTGTTAAAAGATTAATTTTATAAAAATGCGTTGCAAAGGTAATAAACCATTTTTCCCTTTGCGTATACAAAACTATAACTTTTTTTTTAGTTATAAAACTATTTTTTTAGTTTTTAACAGTTGAGTTGAAAGAATAGTCAATGAAAAAAACCGAGGTAATCCAAAAGTAAGCGTCAGCAGACGGTCCCAAAGCGCAGCCGCAGGCGATCTACCCCTTATCTTTCCCTCCCAACTTCAACTCCTTTTTAACCAAACATCTTTTGAGAGAGCTGATGACATTTGAATAGACATAATTCCAATAAGAAGTTCTTTTATCCCGAACTACTTCTGATTGACAATCTTTAGCAATGCAATTATCGGCTCCCTTACCATTTAGAATGACAATATTGAGCAATCCAATGGCTACCTTTTTGAGTAGTTTGTCGTCTTGTGATTCTGCTTTGATGTCGTTACAAGTAATTTCCATATCGCAAACCGATGTTTCTTTATTGCCCCTTATGGTAAAATCCATAGCATTGATCATTCCTGCCAGACTGACGTTGACATTGGGCACCATAAAAGGGTTCAGGTGTTTTACATTTAACTCACCCAAATTTGCTTTGAAAACAAACTTGTCTTCTAGGTCAGCTGACGTAAAGCTCCAATTTACTTTAAGCGGTGTTTCCTCCATAAACAAAGCATCTACTTCTACAGTCGTTTCTTGATTGTGTGTATTGCCTAAATTGAGAATATTTGCATACAAATTTTTGAACTGTAATATTCCTCCATGTTCGCCATTTTCTAAAGTTTCTACATATTCTATAAAACCATTTTCAATACGCACTTTTTCAATACCGAAAGCAACTTTTATTTTCCTAATTTGTTCGCTGTATAAAATTTTAATAGAATCGTTCTGAGGAATTTGTTTGTTGGTGTGAATCGTAGTGTAAGGCTGATTGAGTAAAAGCGCATCTGATTTAAAAGTCAATGTTCCTGCTTTGTTTTTCTCATAAGATACGTTTTCCAGTTGAACATCTTTTGCGGTAAGACCAAAATGTGGACGTCTTTTATCTAGGATTTTTTCATAACTGGCTTCATTGTATTTGGTATACAATTTAATATTCTCTGCCTTAAAATGATGGTCAACAAAGACCAAATCAGTAGCTTGGCAATATTCATACTTGCCAGCTTTTGTAAATACACTATCAATTTGAAAACTCAAGTTGTCATAATAAAATGGAATGCGTTCTTCAATGCTCATAGAATCTACTTTACAGTTGCTCAATTGTAAGTTTAGGTTATTACAGACGAAGTTTGTTGTATCTCTTTTATCGTCCAATAACGTTATCTGACCATTTTTCAAAAGAAATGCATTTATCTTAATATTGGGAAATGGTTCTTTCTTCTCTGCCTTCTTTTTTAATTTTTTTGCTCTTTTTACCAATAAATGTTTGTGGTGCGTAACAATAGGCGTTGCAACTAAGACTTCATCAATGTTTAACTCGAATTTTAAAAATAAAGGCGCATATCGGATACCAGAAATCTCCACTTTTTCAGTAGTTATTTGTGTGTGATACGCTGTGGAATCTGCTGTTGGGAAAGTAGCCGAAATTCCTGTGCAGCGAACGGTTCTGCTAAAGATATTAAAGTCCACTTCTTGGTAAGTAACATCTACCGATGGAGCAATTTTGTCCTCAATAAAAGTTTGTACTCTATGTTCTACATAAAACTGTAGGAAAAACAGTATACAAAAGCAAATGACTAGAACAGCACCAAATCCTATAAGGAATGACTTTAGTTTCATAAGAGTGAAAGTATAAAGAATAAGTTAATGTTCGATGTATTAATCTGTAGAAGTTCTTAGTTTCCGTTAAATCCGAACAAAAACGCACTCAATGAAGTCTTAAATGGACAAATAATGTTATAAATGTTGTGTGTAGCTAATCAATGTATTTATAGAAAAGTAGCTTGCTATTATACAATTCTTAGGAATTCAAGACGCTTTTTGTTGGTTTGTTACACACCAAAATAACCATCAATAATATTCTTTGTTAGAACAAATTTTTTAATCATTAAATTTCAAAATTATGTTACGTTGGATTGTTATCTTTTTTGTTGTAGCTTTAATCGCAGGTGTACTGGGATTTGGAGGCTTGGCAGGTGCAGCAAGTAATATTGCTCAAATTTTATTCTTTGTATTTATTGTTTTGTTTGTAGGATCATTGATTATGAAACTGGTTAAGAAAGTATAATTATCTACAAGGATTTATAAAAAAGCGTAGAGTCAAAAAATACAAAAATGATTGGTAAAAGTTTTATTAGGTCTGTTAAGACATTTATGAAGGATGATCCGATGACGTATGCCGCTTCTTTGGCATTTTATACGGTCGCCTCTCTCCCTGCTATATTGCTTATTGCCATTAATGTCTTGAGTCGTACCTATAAGGAAGGAGACATTCAAGATGATTTGCTCGCCAAGCTCAACGTTTATCTTGGACCAGGTTCCATGGATCAAGCAAAAGTTATCTTAGAAAATGCATCAGCTTCTTATGAAGGGTTTATTCCGCAAATAATAGGTTGGAGTATTTTATTGTTTAGTGCGACCACAGTATTTATTTCACTACAAAATGGCATTAATAGAATTTGGGGAGTAAGCCCTGATCAGAGTTCTTCGGGAGTTTTAAAGTTGTTAATGGATCGAATTATTTCTTTTGCCACCATTGTTAGTATTGGATTTGTGCTGTTGGTTTCCCTGGTCATTGATTCACTTATTGCTTTATTAGAAAATTGGATTACCAGTAGGTTTGATATTCAATATGAGGTTTTTATTTGGGTAGGTAATTTCCTTATTTCGTTGGTGATTACAGCAGCCATTTTTGCACTGATATTCAAATTTTTGCCAGATGTCAAAACCAAGTGGAGACACACTTTGGTCGGAGGGTTTTTTACGGCAATTACCTTTTTGATTGGTAAGTTTTTTATTGGTTATTACATCACCACCACCGATGTCGGAAGTGCTTATGGTGCCAGCGGTTCATTGGTCGTGTTTTTGTCTTGGGTATACTATTCTTCTGTCATTGTTTTATTTGGCTCCAAGTTTACTTATGAATATACATTGAGTATGGAGGATGAATTGGTTGCTGAAGGTTTTTCAAACTTTGTGGAGCAAAAAGTAGTTGCCAAGGACGTAATTAAGGTAAATGAAGAGAATAAAGTAGGTGCAGGTAAAACAGATGAGGTAAAAGAGTTCAAAAAGGATGAAGTATAATTATTGGCACAACATTGGTATATACAAACAATGTCAGCAATAGTTTGTTTATCATATTGATTGAATGTGTAACAAATTAGTGGAGTTCTAATATGTTTTTCGCAAAATGCAGCAAAATTACAGAAGCGGGGGCTCGCCTGTATATGAGGCAAACGGCTTTGAGTGCAGCAGTTATACAGGCTAGATTTTTGCTTTCTTTTTATCGATTGAAAAAGAAAGGCCCGCCCGGCAAGGGCAATATAACACGTGCCGTAACAGGTTTTCACTAATTTGTTACACACTCCATATTGATTGAGCTTAAATTTTAGTTAAAGATTGCTTTCTACTTATTTTTAAATAAAAAATACCACATTGAAACGTAGAATTATAAAATGGACAGTCGCCATTTTTACCATCTTATTGTTATTGGTTGGATTGGCTTACCTTTTATTACAGTTGCCTGCGGTTCAAAACTACATCAAAGATAAAGTACTCGAAACCATCTCTGAAAAATATGCTGCCGACTGGCGTTTGGATAAAATAAAACTGAACTTTTTTGATGAAATTACGATAGAAGGCATCGCTTTTATGGATCAAAAAGGCGATACCCTAATCACTGCCGATAAGCTATACGTCGATATTGGGTTATTCAGTTTGTTGGGTAAGGAAATCAAACTAGATGCTGTAGAATTGTCTAATGCTCGTTTGAAATTGTATGAAATTTCTGAAGATGAAATGAATTTTAGTTTCTTAATTCCAGCAACAACAGAACCTGTTATAGATACACCAACCAACGAAAAGGAATCGGCTCCTTGGCTGTTCTCTCTCAACGACATCAAACTGGATTCTTCTACCATCAGTTATGTCACCAGTACGCAAAACATCCTCGTTTACGAAGACAACCTAAGTATTTCCATTGATTACTTTGACTTGGAAAAGCAAGAAGTTGTATTAAATAAAATAACAGCCAGTGGTATAAAAACACAGGTCGAAATGGCACCCAGTGACGAAGCTGGAGAACCTTTTTCTCTTCCCAATCTGGGTTGGAATATCAGTACTCAGGCGTTAGAGGTTACGCAAACGGAGGTGAAATACAAAAGTGGTGAAACGATCATAGATGTAAAAGACTTAGGAGTAAGCCTAAAAGACCTTGCTTATAAAAACGACAGCTTAGATGTGGTGGTCAATCAAATTGAGGCAAACATAAACGATCAAATTGTATTAAAAAATGTAGAAGCTTCTCTGAGCTTATATAAAGATGTCCTCTTCGCAGAATCCCTAAAAGTACGTACACCCAAGGATCAACTCGATGTGGGGAAATTAACTTTTAACATCAATGAACTTGAGTTAGAGGCTAATAATCTAAAAGGAAAAATAGCGTCTCAAACTTTGGTCGAACTCAAGCCATTTTTACCAGAAAACATAAATTTAATCCCCAATCAGAACCTCAATTTCTCTAGTGATTATGTCGTTTATCGCCAATCTTTGGTAAAAGGCAACAATCTGGAAATCGATTACGGTCCTGCCTTACAATTGAATGCGACGGTAGAAGTGCGTGGTTCGCTCAATGATTTTGAAACCGCTCAAATAAAAGCAACAGCACAAAACCTACAAGTCGATTTGCCAACACTGGATCGTATGATGGCGGACTTTGCCATTCCAGACAGCCTTAAGAGTTACAAGCAATTCAATTTGAGTGGAAATCTAGATGGTTCTTTGCAAAAAATGAGTTTCAACAACTTATCTGTAAAACTTGATCAAGTACTCGCTGGAACCTTCTCAGGAACCCTAACCAACCTCAACAATCCAGACCGATTGACCTATGATTTGAACATCGAAGAACTGATGGCAAAAGTCGATCAATTGCCCATTCCGCCCAATGAATCTATTGCCATTGACAGTTTGGGTAAAATTTATTTTAGGGGTAAAATTGCAGGGAACTTACAAGATGTAAACATTGACGGAAGTTTCTCTACCGATTTGGGTGATGCCGACTTAAAAATGGCATTGGTCATTCCTGAGAACATAGAAAACCTATCTTATGATGGACAAATAAACCTCCAGCAATTTGACTTGGGCGTATTGCTTAAAAACGAAGATTTAGATAAAATTTCAATAAATACGACGATTAAAGGCAAAGGCTTTAACCCAGAAAATTTAGACAGTCAAATCAACGGAACCATTGCCGATTTCTCTTTTAGAAACTATACCTATGATAAAATAGATTTGAACGCCATTGTTAGTGGCAACAACATAGATGGCAGTCTGAAAATTGACGATAAGAACATAAAAGTAGAGTACAATGGTGTTATAAAAATTGGAAGTGAAGAATCTGTTTTTGATTTTACGGCATTGATAGACACGCTTAATTTAAATGAATTGGGACTACTCGATAATGCACTTTCTTTTAGTGGATTGATTAAAGCTAAAATGTACCTTCCCTTGACCCCAGGTCGAAAAGGCGAAGTCAGCATTACCAATTTTACAATGGCAAATCCTACAGAGCGTTTCCAATCAGATTCCATTTTATTGTATGCCCAAAAAACCCAAGACAGTACCTTTATAGACATCAGAAGCGATTTTATGAATCTCGATATGGATGGTCAGTTTGGGATTAGAGATTTGCCAAATGCGTTTATGAAATGGGCACAAGAAGAATTGGCTTTAATCCCAACCGACAGCCTAATCACTGCTGAGAGTAAATCAATCGCCATTTCAGGAAATATAAAAACACTCAAACCTATAAATGTATTTATGCAACAAGAGTTGGTGCAAGTAAAACAAATAAACATAGATACACAATTCGATTTTACCAACAATGAATCCAATGGGAGCGTCCGAGTAGACAGCTTATTCTACGACAATATTTTTTCTGAACGCATCAATATAAATCTCTCATCAGAAGGCAAGCAAACCAAACTGGTTTTGAGGGGCGACAACAACAGTATCAGTGGTAATGAAATTCCCATTGCGGTAATGGATAATACCTTCGTAGATGGATCAAAAATATTTTCTATGGTGGAAATAAAAGACGACGACACCCTACCAAGATTAAAATTCGATTTAGAAACCATTCAGACCGATTCTGCCATTGTTGTTTCCCTAAGCGATAGCCTTGTTTTAAATCAAAAAGAATGGCTCGCCAATGATGGAAACAGCATCAGTATTTTTTCAAACAAAGTCATTATTGACAATTTAAATTTAACAGACAGCAATGAATATTTGACTGTGCAAAGTACAGGCGAAGCAGGAGAGAATATGGAAATAGATTTTAAGAATTTCAATGTCGGTCAGTTTGTTAGCTTACTTACAGCCGAGCCGTCAGATGTAACTGGAAACATTGATGGGAAAGTCGATTTGAAAAACATCTATTCAGACCTGTACTATATTGTCAATTTGAAAGTAGACGACATTGTTTATGACAGCAGCGCAGTAGGTGTTTTAACTGTGCAAGCTGAAGACGATCCCAAAACCAATATATTAAAGACCAATTTTGAATTAAACGGTCCCAACAACGATTTAACAGGTGGGGGTACTTTTAACATAAATACCCAAGCACTCGATTTTGGTGTGGACATTGATAGATTGGAGTTGATGCTTGCCGATCCTTTTTTATCTGAAATAATAGCAGACAGCGAAGGGGCAATCTCTGGTAAGGTAACGGTAAAAGGAACCACAGAGCAACCCATTATTGACGGAGCCATAAACCTCAAAGACGTGGCAACCAATATAGTGGTCAACAATGTGCGCTATGGCGTTGCCAACCATACGATTACCTTTGACAACGATGCCATTAATTTTGGCGACTTAACACTTATTGACAAGAACAACAACCTTGCGGTTATTACTGGAAACATATACCATGATTTCTTAGACGATATTCTAATCGACATCAGTGTAGATACCGATGAGTTTACTTTTTTGAATACGACTGCCCAAGACAATCCAATACTTTTTGGTAAGGTGAAACTTGCTGGTCAGATAGACGTAAAGGGGCCGCCAGAATTATTAGATGTAAATGTTTTTGCTCGAACATTGGATAGCACCGATATTACCATCTCT
>ENA-ORXT01003879-ORXT01003879.1-marine-metagenome-genome-assembly--contig:-NODE-3879-length-15968-cov-6.033478_pt1 | contig 15968 bp, 15 predicted proteins | sample MGYA00237868_ERZ511482 | MGnify/ENA metagenome assembly ERZ511482 | reverse complement strand
GCTATCGCGTGGCGGCTGATAAGATTATCCTGCGTTTTGTCTAAAGGAAGTGCCATTGGGCTAACGCCCTGACGCTCAGAGTGACCATCAATGCGTGTTGTGTTACAGTATCTCACCATGAATGATCCCAGCATCGAAGAACGACTGAACCAATTGACGGGTACGAGAAATGATGCGTCAATTCCAGCAACAGAAGACCAAGAGTTTTCCGTGATGGCTGACCATGCGGTAAGTCAGCATATTATCCGGTCTCATGATGGAACTCAGGATCTCTTTGCGGGCGAGTTCCGTATTTCGATTCCGCCGCGGCAGACGATTCACGTACTTCACGTCCCGCTGCACCCGCCAATGAATGGTGTGCCCACCGTGGAGGCGTTTGCGGACAATGATGCACTGCGGGTTCGAGTGACCGACGTGCAGAAATTTGGAGTGCGGTTGGAGATTAAGGCGGATGCGTCAGATGAACAACTTGTGGAAGTTATCCAAGTGCAAATTGCTGCTCCATCGAGTTAAGCCGAAACCGTTGGTCAAATGTTCTGCGTTAGATTAATGCGAAGCATCAAAGCATCAGCCGCCACGCGATAGCGTCCGGTCCTAAGCGCTTAAGACCGCACGCATTTCCGTTGGCGGCTGAACAATGCAACTTTAGATAGGAGAAGCGTTACGCTTACTCTTTCTTTTCGCTTCTCTCAGTGATTTCCAACAAGCCTTCGTCAATCGCCATCGAAACTCCTTCTTCCAAGAATCGGATAGACAGCAACAATCGCGTTTTTCCTTCGCGCCTGATGACGATACCGTCATAGCCCGCAAATGGACCCGAACGGACTTTCACTTTGTCACCGGTGGTCAGTTTAGATTCAGCCGTCAGCGGAACGCCTGCTTGAACGACATTGTAAATACGTTCAAGGTCGGCGACCAGCATTTCGTAGTCAGTGACAGCGCTGCATTTTAAGATGCAATTCGTTGTCAAAGATTGGTAACGCTGTTCTTCGTCTGCCAACATGAAAACGTAGTTTGCAAACAACGGAATGTAGGACGTGCGCAAACGACCGTTTGGGGATCGGTATCGCTTGGGAGCAACGGGTGCGTAATGGGGGATTTTTAACGCCGCGAGTTTGCGGGTCAGATCTTTTTCGCGCCGAACCGCCGTGTAGACACACCACCAATGAACGCCTTCCTCTAACGGGCGCGCTAGTGCGATCCCCGATTCGAAGAGGTCGGCGGGATAGATATCATTTTCGCGGTTGAGAATCGGCATGGCGTCAAATAATTTTGTTGGTGTCGAAGCGTAATTGTTAGTCTTCGGTGCTGGCGGTTAAAGAACTAGAGCTTTATAAAGAGTGTCGGGTTAGTCCGCCAGTGAACACGATTGCATCGCTAAAATGATGCGGATCATCTAATTTTAGACTGTTTTTATGCCAGAGAAGTGCACTGATGAAAATGCAACCAAAAGATATTTGCCCTGCTGTCATTTTGATGGGGGTTTCAGGGTGCGGGAAATCTACGTTCGGCTTCTTTTTGCAGCGTGAGTTCGGTTACGAATTTAAAGATGGAGATGATCTCCATCCACCGATCAATGTAGCGAAAATGTCGCGAGGCAGAGCCTTGGATGATGACGACCGAGCGCCCTGGTTGGAAGCGATCTGCGAACAGATCAAAACAAATATTGAAGCCCAGAAACCCGTCGTTATCGCGTGTTCGGCATTGAAGAGACGCTACCGGGATGCACTACGATCGGCCACCGACCATTTAAAATTCATTCATCTATTGGCCTCGCAAGATGCCATCAGCAAACGGCTTTGCCAGCGCGAAGGACACTACATGCCGCCAGGATTGTTGCCAAGCCAGTTCGCAGCACTGGAATCAACGGCGGAGGAAGCCGATGTGATTGATATCGATGTTGAACAACATTTGTTAGACATTGAGAGGCAAATACTCGATGCGGTGAAGGTTTCCCCAGCGTAGGGGCGCGGTCACAATTTCAGCTGGGCGGATACAAATTTCCAACGCAATTAAACGTCGCCGGGGAGTTGGACATTTGCTATATTGCCAGTCGCAGATTTACTTTTGGAGATTTTAGATGTATCGGTATGCCCTGTTTCTTTTTTTTCTGCTGGTCACTTCAACTATTTTGCACGGTCAGGAAGCTGAAGCTAACAAGCTGGCCGGCGTTGCTCTGTCCGACACTGAACCTCTCAAATTTCTGTTGAGATTGAGCAAGGCAAAGATTACGAAGCCACTTATCGTCGTTCCATCGGACGAACCGTTCTTGGGTGATGAGCATGTTGTTTCATTGTTCAAATACACAGAATCTGACACCAAATGTGCGTTGCCGATCAATGCGCTGAATTCGGTCGCCCCAGCTGCGGTAGCGAGTACCATAGGCAAAGAGGCTCGTCGAATGCTGTTAGGATACGTTACCGATTATTATCCTCCTAAAAATCACCAGATTCCTTCTACCGAGCAGCTGAAGAAAATGGTGCTGGAAAAGTTTGAGAGGAAAATTAATACTCAAATTGGGCAACCGTAGGGTCGCAATATCCACCAACTGAACGTCCAACACGCCTTGCCCAGCAGGACGCATTACCTCTTCCACTAAAACTACTTTCGAGGGAAGGCCTCGTCTACGGCGCGTTTTTCTTCAGTTTCCGCTGTAGCGTCCTTCTGGGAATATCCAGCCGTCGCGCTGCCTCGGAAATGTTGCCACCGGAATCGGCCAGCACCCGCTGGATGTGCTCCCACTGTGCGGCGGCCAGTGAAGGCGGAGGAAACTCAGGGTTATCTATGACCGGGCTATCTTCGAAGGCTGCCAGCACTTGATCGGCATCGGCAGGCTTGGTCACATAACCAACCGCGCCAAGCTTCACCGCTTCGACGGCGTTTGTGATCGAACCGTAGCCCGTCAAAATTACGCAAGAAGTCGTTGGTGAAATTGCTCGCAGCTCACTGAGCAATTCTAGCCCTGACTTGCCCGGCATTTTCAAATCCAAAACAGCTCGGTCAGGTTTGTTTTGAGCCGCCAATTGCATCGCTTCGTCTCGGTTGGACGCTATAAAAACGGCGTAGCCTCTTCGAAGAAACGCTTTTTCTAATCTGCTTCGCAATACGTCATCATCGTCAACAACCATGATGGATTGTGTTCCGTTCATCGTTGTAGAAAAACTGTCATTCATAATCATGTTTAGGCAACAGAATGGTTACGGTCGTTCCAGTGTTGAGACTTTCCGAAGTCCCCCTCGACGTGTGACTAACCGTCCCACCAAGCCTCCTCACAACATTTTTTGCAAGAAAAACACCTAAGCCCATGCCTTTTCCGGGCGGTTTCGTAGTAAAGAACGGTTCGCTGACGCGCTGAAGTACTTCTGGTGGCATTCCGGGCCCGCGATCAGCGATTTCCCATCGCCAATTATCGCCCGCACTTCGAATATTCACTAGAACTGGACGATCACTCGTGTCTGCATCTAACGCATTCTGAACCAACCCACGAATCGCTTGGCTCAGCCCATCAATCGGAACTGCGACCATCGCCTTTTCATCCGCTGGAAGAATGTCTAGGTGGACTCGGCCTCTTCCCAGCAGTCCTTCCAGCGAGGCGTCAGCAAGGCGAATTAGCATGTACGGGCGGATAGGCTCGCCGACGGCTTCTCCGGCATGGCTGGACATCCGGTCGATGATCGAGCGGCAGCGATCGAGTTGGCTGCGAATCAGGTGGACGTCCTCGATGACTTCTTCTGCGCCGGGGAAATCTGGGGGGTGGCGTTCAAATGCTTGTTCAACATCCTTGGCCACGATCGCAATCGTCGATAGCGGCGTGGCCAACTCGTGTGCTGTTCCTGCGGCCAATGTTCCCAACGCCTCGATCTTTTCGCTTCTGGCTTGTTTCAGTTGAACATTGCGGACTTCTAGTTGCTGAGCCCGCAACTCGACCGTTAATCGAGTCATAAAGTAGACGATCACTGTGGAACAGGTTGCAAAAGCAACCAGCAGCGCGATGTGTTTTAGCTGTAACTCTCCCGCCGCACGTAATGGGGGAAGGCCCATGTCCAATTGAGAGACTTTTAGGTGCTGGAAAGTAATTAGTACGAAACAGAGGTTCGCCAAGAGGTTAACTCCCCAAGCCCAGTTTCGGTTCAAAACCAAGGCACTCAGGCTGACATTGACGAAGATGAAGAGGAAGAAAGGGTTGTTAGGGCCGCCAGTGGCAAACAACAGAGCAGTGAGAGACAGCATATCCATCACCATTACCATTCCCAACAATGCATTCCATGTCTTCACATTCAGTTTGAAACGGTTGTCTTTGGAAAACCAATATGCCAACAGGACATTCGAAAATGCGGTCAGCGAAATAACAACGATCAAAGACCAGACCGCAGGCATTTGAGCTTTGAAAATGGAAATTGCGCCCACGATTGTGGCGACTTGACCAATGACAGCCACCCACCGTAGGTTGATTAACCACGATGCATTTAGAAAATTGCGGTCTTTAAGGTTTGGCATATTGGAATCGTACTCGCGATGTATAATTTCAGCCAGCGATTGGCCCGCTAAACTTGCACTTCCAAGAAAACCGAGAAATGACAAACACTTCAACCAGCGATGTTGGCATTCCACGTTCAAACATATCTAAGGGCATGCCGACAATGTCGCCCAAAGGGCTGAAGATCACGTTGGCCGTTATGTGTGCGGTGCCGGTGATCGTCATCCTAGCGCTTTTCAGTTATATGCCCGACGTTGTCGAGGGACAGCTTGAATGCAAAGTGACTGCTGAGGGCTTGCCGTCACAAGCGTTCTATGAGCAGCGATATGACCTTCGGCCAGAATTTGGTGGTGGTCAACTCGTGGTCGAAAATTTAAGCGATCAAGATTGGACGCACCTAAATCTACAAATAAACCACCACTACCAGATTCACGATTCCGAGCCTATCGCGGCACATTCGAAGCGTAAATTTGATCTCGAGCGTTTTCAGAACCGTACAGGGGCCCGGTTTAAGGTGCGCTACAACGAACTGAACTACGCCCGGGTGTATGCACGGAGGCCAACGCGCGACCGTGCAGTATATGAATGTGACTTCGAAAAGGGTAAGCCTGTGGAAATCGAAGACGAATAGACCCGCTATTGACTCTCGACTTGTGCTTGATTTGGGGTTGGCTCTGACCCTTGCAATGGCAAGGGTGGAGTAGGCTGGGGAGCATTTTTTACTTCTGAATGCTTTGGTAATGTCAGAGCAGCGACCTTTGTTTTTTGGTCCGCCCCTTGGCGTCGATCAACGCTGTTTTTGCTTTTATGCATTGCCTGCTTCAACAAGTATTCAGAGGCTGGATCGGGCATGTCGAGATTTAGTTCGCATAAGAGCGATACGGCCTCGCTGTATTGGTGGCTCTCATACAAAGCCAAGCACTCGTCATATTTGCTCAGCAGGTCCAGCGCCGATTTTGATACTGGTTTGGCCACCAATTCGAACAGATTCAGTGGCTCGCTCAGGCCACTCAAACTCGTCTGGCAAATCCTTCGCCCGTAGTAGGATCCTGAGACATTATCGGCCACATCTTCGGACACAATCAGCGGCAGCCCAATCCCTTTGGTCGCAGACTCTAAGCGGCTGGCAAGGTTCACGGTTGTCCCTTGGGGACCGTATTTTAGTCTTGAACTGCTGCCGGAATTTCCAACTTGTGCTGGACCGCAATGAATTCCAATACCGGCGCGTAATCGGTGGGACAACCGATGTCCCCAGAGAGAATTCAGATCTGGAAGAGCGGCAAGAATCTCGTGAGCGGCTTTCACCGCCAGCAGCGTATGCTGAGGTTGCTCGATTGGAGCGTTCCAAAACGCGGAGATGCCATCGCCGTAAAAGTCGATGACAACACCATCATGTTCAGCGATGATCTCAGAGAAACGATCCATCACGTCGGTCAACATTTGGTAAGTAACCTTAGGTCCAGCGGCTTCGCTGATCGCGGTGAAGTCTCTGAGGTCCGCGAAAAGGACGGTCACATCACGGGTGACGCCTCGCAGGATCTGTGGATCAATCTCCAGTTGACGCGCGACCTGCGGTGAGAAGGCCTGCTCGAGTAGAACACGTGTACGCGAAGCCTCTGCTTCTTTCTCCAGCCTTATCATGGCGGCGGCGATCGAACCTGCAATCAGCTGCACGAACTGGACCTCTAACGCTCGGGCGCCGATGCGGTTGTTAGTGCTGTGCCGAGTACGAAACCCGTACACGATCGCCAAAACTCTGTTTTGCTCATCGAAAACAGGGCAAACCACCGCAGTATGGGTGTCTGCGAAAGGTTTCTCTGAAGAGATCTGGGATGCATCATGAAAGATGGTCTGACGTTGTGCGATTGACGCTTGAACCAAGTCTGGCCGGAACGATAGATTGCAGTGGGGATAGGGGATGTGACTGGCAATGATGGTCCATTGACCCTGTTCACCCGGTTGCAGAATCATACATCCATCCATGCCGCCCGGATTGTAGGCCGTACGCGCGGCGTCCTTGAAGAAGGCTTTGCTGCCCGCAGCTGATTTCTGAAGATCGCCCAACGTTTCTAGCCAAGCCGTTAACGTTCCGGGGCCGGGGGCGACTTCTTCAACACGTTTAAGGCTGGTTAGTTGGTGTGCTTTGTGAACGCTGCTCGAAAGCTGGCACAACGAGTAGTCAAGTTCGAATGATGATTCGAGACTGCTGATGTGGAACTGGGTATCACCTATTGAGAATAACACGGGTAAGCAAGATTCTGCAGCAGACCCGCGATGAACCCGTGGACCATTGTTGAGAACGATTGACCGGTCGAAGTTCGTGATCTCGACCTCGTTGGAGCTTTTGAACTTGACAACGCAGTGTAAAGGTGAAATGCCTTTGTCACTGGTAATGACGACGTCACAATCGGAGGCGGATCCAATTGTTACCTCAATGGCTTGGAAAGCGGTTTGCTGATGATCGTTTTCGTGCAGGGTTGCGATGCAAAATTTCATGGCAGTGCTGGCAGCAAAGAGGTTAAGTTCTGGGGGTGATTTTGGGGATAATCTGGTTAAGTGAAAGTGTAGGTCTAAAATTAACCGCATGTAGTCAATTACTTAAAGGTTCGCTTCGTGGATTGACGACGTTTCAATAGCTGTATTACTTGTTTAGGTGGTGGTTTGTGCAGCTTGCGCGAAGGATGCGTGCTATGACGTTTGTGCGGGTTGAAAGGAATCATGGTCATCTACCAATCACTTTTTCTCATTGTCGGAGTCGCAATGTGCGCGCTGGTGATGGTGCAACTTGGGTTGTGGGCCGCGCAGTCGTTGACGCTGATGGGACAAAGCCGGCGGCAGTTCGAGCTTTCTCGTTCTTTGCTGAATCAGCAGATCGAAAGCGTGATGGACCGAAGGGTTTCAAGTAGCAATGGACCAACCTCAGATTCGTGGACTGGCTTTCGGACGTTTCAGGTCAGTAAGGTCGTTAAAGAAACTAAAGACATTGCTTCGGTCTACTTAAAGCCAGAGGATGGAAAGAGCATTCCTTCGTTTGCGCCGGGACAACATCTGACGATCAAGGTCCCGGTTCCCGGTCAGTCCAAGCCAGTGGTCCGCTGCTATTCGCTGTCAATGGCTCCACATCCAGATCACTATCGCATCTCGGTCAAGGCGATTGTGACTCCCCTGCCCGGTGGCAGCGAAAATGAACCGCAACAGTTTCACCATGGAGTTGCAAGCCATTTTATCAATAACTCGATGTGTGCCGGTGACCGGATGGAAGTCAAAGCACCAGCAGGGCATTTTGTTTTAGACGAATCTTCTAACTTGCCCGTCATTCTATTGGCCGGTGGAATTGGCATCACGCCGATGGTGAGTATTTTGCATCACCTCCGCAACACAAATTCCTCACGAATGACGCTGTTGCTGTACGGGGTTCGTAACAGCGCCGAACAGGCGTTTGCTGATGCGATTAAACAGGTGACGGACACACGCGAGAACTTTCATGCGATCAACTGCTTTTCGCAGCCACTGCCAACCGATGTGCCAAATCAAGATTTCCAAGTCCAAGGGTTCGTTTCAGTGGATCTTCTGAAACAAATGCTTCCTAACAATCACTGTCAGTTCTACCTGTGTGGGCCGCCCGCGTTTATGGAGTCAATCTATGAAGGATTGGTGCAATGGCAAGTGCCCGAGAGCCGCATCTTCTTTGAAGCATTTGGACCGGCTTCGATTGGAAAGAAAAGGCAATCTGATGTTGAGACCAGTGAGGCAATCGCCGCAAAATACGATCAACTTGATCCCGTCACATTTGCGAAATCTGACCAAACAGTGTTGTGGTCAGCCAGTCACAGTTCGTTGCTGGAACTCGCGGAGGCGAATGGGATCTTCCCGGACTCAGGTTGCCGCGCAGGTAGCTGCGGCAGTTGCGAAACGGGGATTCTCGGAGGCAAGGTAAAGTATCCCGATGGTCATTCGGTTGATTGCTCATCGGGGGCTTGTTTACTGTGTTTGGCGAAACCAGACGGTGCTGTCGAACTGGATCTCTAAGGGAATACGATGCAAGTTTTATTTTTTAATCACGTCAAAAACCAAATGATGCCAGTTGCGTCTAACGCGTTTGTTGTACTGGTCGTCGTCGTGAGTGTCTTCGTAACTTTGCCGACCAACGTTATTGCTCAGCCGCCTCAATGTGATCCGGGCAGCGTCCTTTCCTATGAGTCGTGCGCAAAATGTCATGGCAGCGAGGTGCGAGTTTGGAAACAAACGCCGCATTTCAAAACGTTTGAACAACTTTCACGCGACCCTAAGGCATCCGAGATTTGTCAAAATCTTGGCCTGCGTTCGGTCAAACGCAGTGACGTTTGTATCAACTGCCACTTCACTTTGCAGACAAAGGGAGATCGTAATAAACCAGTTTCCGGTATCTCATGCGAATCCTGTCATGGCGCGGCGGCTGACTGGTTGGAAGTTCATAACGACTATGGCGGCAACACAGAGACTAAGGAAACTGAGACGGCCGACCATCGCGATGAACGACTTGCGAACAGCACTGCTTACGGGATGCGTAATACACGCGATTTGTATCTGATCGCCAGCAGCTGTTACCACTGCCACACCGTTCCCAATGAAGAATTGGTCAACGTCGGTGGGCACAATGCCGGCAGTATGGATTTCGAACTTGTTCGTTGGTCGCAAGGGCAGATTCGGCATAACTTCTTGCGATCCGATGGGCAAGAGAATGCTGTGTCGGGCGTGGAACGCCTTCGTGTGATGTTTGTGGTCGGTCTAATTGCGGATCTCGAATTCAGTACCCGTGCCACCGCCAATGCAACCGAGAAAGCGACCTATGGATTGGCCGTTGCCAATCGAGCGGCGAAGACCGCCAGTAAGTTGAAGCAGTTGCAGGAGACGATTAAAGTGGCCGAAGTTGAGGGCGTTTTGGCCGCCTTCTCCAAGGCTGATTTAAAAACCAACAACGAGAATCAGTTGATTGCCGTCGCTGATGCCATCCGCCAATTGGGACAAGAGTTTGCCGTCAACGCCGATGGGGCTGAACTGAGCTTGGTCGATTCGTTTTTGCCAACGCCAGATCAATATAAGTAGTTTTCATTCTCGACCTTCACGATCTCATAAATTTGAAATTTGAAATTTGAAATTTGAATCCCCGTTTTCAACTCCCGATTAGAAAAAGCCTACCTTTGACCAGATCCGCCACCATCATCGAAAAGCCACAGCGCTGGGATCAACCCCTTGATCCCGAGTCGAACGAGGATGTTGCGTCAAAACTGATTCAAATTGAACCTTTCGCATCGATGGACGAGGCCGCCTTTTCCAAGAACGTTCCTTTGCGTGGAATACTCAAGAACGATTGCCGATTGATTGAATTCAACAAGGGCGACATCATCGTACGAGAAGGCGACTACGGTAGCAGCGCTTTTCTCATCGTCGATGGAGAAGCTCTTGTTTCGTTAAAAAAAATTCCGCAAGCGATCTTGGGCCGGAGTCGCACGAAAGAAAAATCCTTTTTTGAAACCATCGCGCAGCTTTGGGCCAATTCAAAACATTCCGAGGTGCGCAATCTTGAAGTCGATTCTATTGCCAGCAATGAAGCAATAGGCGAACGATCAAACGGCGATGAAACCCGTGTCTTCTTGCACGATATTCCAAGAGTGATACCTGCCGGGCAATCAGTAAAGTTACACCAGGGCGAGATCTTCGGTGAAATATCGGCACTCACCCGAACTCCAAGATCTGCAACTGTTGTTGCAAATACAACGACATTTATTCTGGAAATTCGTTGGCAGGGTTTCCGTGAATTGCTTAAGCGTCATGACGCGATGCGGCAGCATATCGAATCGCAGTACCGCGAAAACAGCCTTCGTTCCCATCTGCGGGAAATTGAGTTGCTCAGAGACCTGCCGCAGAACTCAATCGAAACGATTAGCGATCTGACCGTTTTCGAATCGTATGGGAGTTTCCAGTGGAATCAAAATTTCCAATCGACAAAACAGAAAGACATCGCTGATCGTATCTTGTCCGAACCCGTCATCGCGCAACAAAGCGAATACGTTGATGGGCTGATTATGATCCGTAACGGTTTCGCGCGGCTCAGTCGTAGTCGAGGCGATGGGCAACAGACGATCGCGTATCTCGGTAAGGGACAGACGTTTGGGCTCCGCGAGTTAAACCACAACTGGCAAACGAAACAACAACGACCGTGGACGCTCAGCCTTCGCGCGGTGGGGTATGTGGATGTTTTGAAGATTCCAACGTCAGCAGTTGAACAATTTGTGCTGCCGAATGTGGATCGGGCGTTGTTGCCTCCGCTGTTTCCAGAGCCGGAGATGATCTCCAATCGGCGGAAGGTGTCACGCGCCAAGACTCTGGATCAAAACTTGATGGAGTTTCTTGTTGGACGAAGGTACATCAATGGCGAACAAGCGATGGTGATTGATCTTGATCGCTGCACACGCTGTGATGATTGTGTGCGTGCCTGTGCTTCGACTCACGATAACAATCCGCGTTTTGTTCGACACGGCGAAAAACATGATCACTGGATGATCGCTAACGCGTGCATGCACTGCATGGATCCTGTGTGCATGATCGGTTGCCCCACGGGCGCTATCGGGCGTTCAGAAGAAACCGGTGTTGTCTCGATCAATGACGGTACTTGCGTGGGGTGTTCGACATGTGCCAATAGTTGTCCTTATGACAATATCCGCATGGTGGAAATCAATAATGCCAAGGGGCTGCCAATTTTAGCTGCCGATCGCGAGACACCCATTCTCAAGGCGACCAAGTGCGACCTTTGTTCCAACCAACCCTCTGGACCGGCGTGCCAACGCGCCTGCCCTCATGACGCTTTGGTGCGAATCGACCTTTCTACGCCAGATGCAATGATTGGACTGACGGATCGATAGCATGAGGAACAGAAAAACAAAGTCTTTTAATTTTGCCGGGCGGAGAAAGAAGTACGCGCTGATTACGATCGCGGTGATGTTGCTGATGGCTGGGGTGGTTTGGCTGCTTCAAAGCCGATTGTTGAACAGTAGCTTTTTCACAGGCTACGTTTTCATCGGCAGTCTCTTTTTCCTGGCAGGGCTGAACCTGCGAAAGCGGTTTTCGTTTCTGCCAAAGATCGGAACCGCTAGCTTTTGGATGCAGTTGCACATTTATGTCGGGCTATCCACGTTTGCTATGTTCGCAATGCACGTGAAATGGAGAGTCCCCGATGGCGGGTTAGAGATCTTTCTGAGCGGACTATATTTCTTTGTCGCGCTTTCAGGTGTGTACGGACTGTACGTGACGAAGATTCTGCCAAAGCGATTGACGGCAATTAATGAGGAAGTCATCTTCGAACGCATCCCTGCATTTCGTCAGAAATTAGCAGCTCAAGCTCGCGTGATTGCATTGGAGGCTTGCGAAACATCAGAGGTCTTGGCCAAATTCTATTCCAATCGCTTAATTCACTTCTTCGAACGACCGCGCAGTTTGGCCTATATGGTTAGCCCCTCGGGCGGGAAACGAAGACAATTGGTAGGGGAAATCGAAGCCCTCGATCGTTTCCTCGGAGAAGATCAAAGAACGGCCAGTCGAAAGTTAGCTGGCTTGGTGCGGCAGAAAGACGATCTGGATTTTCATCGCGCGATCCAAGGACGATTGAAGATCTGGCTGTTCGCTCACATCGGAGTTACGTACAGTCTGTTGATCGTGGCGGTCGTCCATGGCGTGATGGCTCATGCATTCTCCGGAGCGATGCAATGAACCAAAAGTTACAGGACTTCACGCACGAGAAAAGCACCTACGAGCGTCCCAATCTCAATCGTACGACTTACACAGTACCCATGTTTGACGTCGATGGTGAGAGAAATACGACGACAGCGGGCAGCGATTTGCAGCCGGTTGAGTTCACTTTGCCCGCGTTGCGATCGCATCGAGGGACTTTCACACTGGCGATGACGGCGTTAACGGTCGGATTTTTGCTGATCGCCATGAACTCGCCCTGGAGTAAAGAATTTCTTGCCCCCGGTCCTCTCAGTTCGCCCCATGCTCAGTTGTTGGCTGGAGAGGGTGCCGACCGCTGTGCTGCCTGCCATGGTGCCGCCAATGCCTCGTTCGCTCAGTGGATTTCGGGACACCGCGGCGCGACTTCAGATGGACAATTGCAACAACAAAGCGTGCTGTGTATGAAGTGCCACGACAACACGTTAGATGCCAATTTTGCACTGCATCCACACGGGATATCTTCACAGGATCTGTCAAGTTTTACAGGCAAAGAATCAAATGAGTCGTTTGGGAGTGGTTTGATCGAGCTGGCCGGATTGTCTCACGGAAAAGAAGTCGCTTGCAGTGTTTGTCATCAGGAGCATCACGGGAACGTCAGCCTTTCTAAACTGACGGATCAGCAATGTCAAAGCTGTCATGAGGAGACGTTTCACAGTTTCGAAACCGACCACCCCGAATTTCAGAATTGGCCGCAAACCAGTCGTCAGAACATTGCTTTCGACCACGGTTCCCATTTGAACAAGCACTTCAAGAGTGCAAAGGTTGAATTCAATTGCAACATGTGCCATCGCGATGACGACCAACAAGAAGTAAAACGTATGGCTTCCTTTGAGCAGGCTTGCGGAAGTTGCCACGCACAGCAGATCGCTGATAGCGGGCAATCTGGATGGACGCTTTTTGAGTTGCCACGATTGGATATGGTGGCCATCGAAGATTTGAAATTAGACGTCGGCAATTGGCCCGTTTCGGCAACTGGCGATTTCGATGGCGACTTGCCTCCGATGATGCGGATGTTGTTAGCGGGCGACCCGAATATGAAGGATGCCGTCTCTCTATTGCCAGATGATTTTTCTTTTGGAGATGTTGACGTTGACGATGGAGATTCCGTGGCGTTGGCCGTCGAATTAGTCTGGGGGATTAAGCAGTTGCTTCATGATCTTGGTGAAAATGGCCAAGCTGCCGTGGATCGGAGATTGATTGAGTTGATGGGGGACCGCTACTCGCAAACGATCGCCGAAGACCTGCTGGCGGGGCTCAATCCCGAAGTCTTTACTGCGACGGCGAAGCGATGGCTACCGACCGTTGGAGCTGAATTGCAAAGACGTGAGCAACAGCGGCTCTCAATGACAGCGCGATCGTCGAGCATGTTCCTAACGGCTTATGTTAAACCACTGACGCCTGCCCAAGAGCTTTTGGCTGAGAATCCTCTATCGGGCGAAGCGTTTAAGCCCTCTTCGGACATTGAAAGCGACGAAGTCCAAGGGCAATGGGATGAATCGAATGACGGTGCATCCGCTGCAGACGCAACAGTGTCAAATATTCCCACGGCGAGTTCAGGACCATCCGAGCTTTTGGCAACTAACCCACTTAAGGCGGGCTCGCAGCCGAGCAGCGAAGATTCGAAAACTGCAGGTCGAAAAACGAACTCGAAGTCTGGCGTAGCGCAAAAAAAATCTTCCGGACGATCGCCTCCAAAAACAAAAGCAAAGGTTTCAGTTCCCACAGAGCTATTGCTACCGATGGAGGTTGCTGGAGTTGCTGTGAAGTCCGGTTGGTATCGTAGTGATCGACTGCTGAGGATAGGCTATCGTCCTGTCAATCACGCCGATGTTGTTGTGAAGTCCTGGAGCGACTGTGCCTGTGAGGTCGCAAACGCCGACACCAACTCAGCGACTTCAAGCCTGTTTGCCAGAATGAATTCATCAAGTGCTGCCGGTTCATGTCGCAGTTGCCACACGCTAAATCGAACCGACGAAAATGATTTCGAGTTCGCATGGTTTGGAGATCGGCGAGATGATGGCCGCGCGGCATTCACAAAATTTTCACATCGTCCGCACTTAACCCAATCCTCGATTCGTGAATGTTCGGCATGTCATCGCTTGAACGAGAGCGTTTCTTTGGTGGGAACGTTTGATGGATGCGAAGGAAACGTGGGCGCAAGTAACTTTCATCCGATCGTCAAAGCGGACTGCGTTTCCTGCCATCAAAAAGGCCGCACAGACAGCGGTTGTATGCAGTGCCACAATTACCACGTAGGCAAACGGGACTAGGCTTTGTCCCGAAATACGACTTTGTTGTGATTTGGGACAAGACCTAATCCCATTTGGGATCTCGTTTTTCTATGAACGCTGCGATGCCTTCTTTTGCCGCGTCGGTCGTTCGCGCCGCTGCCGTGTTGGCGGCCCCAATGGCCAATTGCGTTAGCATCGCTTCGCCGATCGTCTCATTAATCAATTGCTTTGTCATCTGATGCGATTCACGCGCACCTGCCGCACAATCCGCGGACACCTCATTTGATCGCGCCCAAACGAAATCATCGGGAACGACTTCGTGGAATATTCCTTGGGTTAACGACTGTCGGGCTGTCAGTGTTCTTCCAGTCAGAATTAGGTTTGCAGCACAACCAGTTCCTACGCGAAATGACAAAAGAGGCAGCGTGAAACCTGCGCTCAGCCCTCGACGCGACTCTGGAAATCCGACGCTTGCTGATTCGCCCGCAATCACCACGTCGGCAGCCAACATCAGCGCTGTACCAATGCCCATCACGGGACCGTTGATTGCCGCGATGACTGGTTTAGGGAAACGCAAAATTGTCTGGATCAAAGCCTTCAATTGCTGACTCTCTTGATGCCAGGTTGCTAAACAGTCGGGTCTTTCGGAGGTGGCGTGAATTTCTGAAAGGTCAGTGCCGGAGCAGAACGTCTCCCCGGCGCCGGTTAACACGACCGCCCGAACAGAACGCTCTTGCATGAAGTCATTAAAGGCCTGAGATAATTGAGTGACTAGATCGCTATTGATGGCGTTCCGTTTTTCCGGTCGGTTAAGAATGATCGTACCTGAAGGGACGTTTTTACGAATATGAACTAGCGTCGTCATAGTTTTGAATTGGTTGGAGTTGGTCGGTCATTTTAAATCGGCTCTAAGCGACTTCGCCGATTTTAAGTATACGAGGGTCGGTTCTGATTTCCTCTTAATCTTGAAAGTCTACCATTAACAGTCAGTTTCCGTATCGAGCAGATGGTTCCAATAGCATTGGGGGGTGATCGGGTAGTCCTTTTGTTAGTTGGAAGTGTGCGCTCTCACGGTAATCAATAGCTTTTCGTGTCTGCGAGTCAAAGCTGACGGTCGTCGTTCCAGGAAAAGTTATCAAGATAGCGGAATGCGTCGCGATAATGAATTGGCTTTTCTCCTTTTTGATACGCTATATCAAGGTAAGACGCGCTGCGAAGTATTGGTGGGGCAGAAATACGTGGTGCATCGTGAGTTGTTTTTCGGATTCAGTTTCAAATTTCGACAGCCTACAAAGGATGTGGGGAACGTTTACGTTAATCCTCAAATTCCAGAAGATGCAAAAAAAATCGCCGAGGATACCGCGGGCTTCGATTTTGCTCTGCGGTTAGCGCGAGCCGTTTTTAACCTGCGATCAAGACTTGCGTTGATCTCCTCAGCACGCCCGGCTAGTAAGGACGGGTTTTAACATGCGTCAGACCAAAGATCCGCAAGA
>ENA-ORXT01003878-ORXT01003878.1-marine-metagenome-genome-assembly--contig:-NODE-3878-length-15970-cov-5.794249_pt1 | contig 15970 bp, 11 predicted proteins | sample MGYA00237868_ERZ511482 | MGnify/ENA metagenome assembly ERZ511482 | reverse complement strand
TCGGACAATACGGCATCGTCGGGTCGAGCGTCGGCCAGGCCTGCCATAAGGAACTCATGCGCCCGTCGATCGCCCTCATCTTTGCGAAAAGTTGGCTCTTCATCGGCAAGTTCGACGCGCACCTGGAGCAACAGAGCGCCCGCGTCTGTAGCCAGTTTGGCCGCAAGTTCATGATCGTTCAGCACAGCTAGCGATGGTAGCCCGACGATGGTTCTGCGCTCAGGCCACCGGGTGCAACCTGCGCAGTTGTGTTGGCTCGCTGAACAGTCAGCCAAACGGCTCAAACTGCACGACGAGACCGGTTTTTGGAACCTGTCCGTTAACGTTCCGCCCATGCGTTGTCTCGAACACACACGCCGTACGCCTCGCCTGCGGGCTGCGTTGTTGGCGTTTTGCCTCGTTGCCGCGCTCGCAGTCGTGACGCCCACCGCCACCGCCGCCGCTCAAGCCCTGACGATCGAGCAGGTAAACGAGCAGCTCGGGGTTGGTGTCAACCTGGGCAACGCACTCGAGGGGCCACGCGAGGGCGACTGGGGACTAACGCTGCAAGCCGACTACTTCTCGACGATCGCGCAAGCTGGTTTTAAGCACGTGCGCGTGCCGATTCGGTTCTCCGCCTACACCGGTGGGCCTCCGAACTATCTGATTCCCGACGGCATCGATCCAACTGTGCCGAACGCTGACAACCTCTGGGATCGCATCGATTGGGTCATCACTCACGCCGAGAACAACGGCCTGTACGTCATTCTCGACCTTCACCTATTCGACGAACTCTCTGACGACGTTGCCGGTGAGCGAGCAAAGTTCCTGGCGATCTGGGAACAGATTGCGCAGCGTTACGCGACGGCGAGCCCGTGGGTGCTGTTCGAACTTTTGAACGAACCTCAGGGCCAGTTCAACGACGACCCGACACTACTGAACACGCTCATCGCAGACGCGCTCGACATCATTCGAGTGACCAATCCGACTCGCCCTGTTCTGGTTGCGCCGAGTTACTGGAATCAGATTGGGGCACTCGAAACCCTCGAACTGCCCTCCGATCCGAACCTGATCGTCTCGGTCCACTTCTACGATCCGTTCCCCTTCACGCACCAGGGTGCGAGTTGGATCGAGCCGGTCCCTGCGGCGCCGGCGAACTTCGAGCCCGATTTCGTAAGCTTCGGGGCGGGGTGGGGCGACTGGGGCTGGAGCAGTACTGCAGCGCCATCGCCGAACTCACTCGAGGTCACCTTTGATCATCAGTGGGGTGGAGTCGCCTTTGGACGAGCTAGCGCGTTTACGCCCGCAACACTGAACGTCGAGGTAGCAGGCGCGAGCGAACTCGCCGTGCGCTGCGCCCTTGCAAACGACGACAACACCGAAGTGACCCGAATAACCACCAGTGCGGCCGCCTCAACGTTCAACATTGACATGTCAATTTGTCCGGTGAACACCCAGTCCATCAACTTCATGGTCCGGTCCCCCACCTTCGACGTTCTCAACTTTTCAGAAATCGAGTTGTGCGTTACCGACGGCAGCTGCTCTCGACTCGTCGAATCTGGAGCGCAGGCGATCGAGTCGGCCTTTGACAAAGCCGCTGCCTGGGGACAAGCGAACGATCGACCAATTCATGTTGGCGAGTTCGGCGCCTACTCTGCGAACGGAGTCGCGGACCTGAATGAACGAGCAACGTGGACAGAGACCGTCCGGCTAGCGGGCGAGAGCCGCGGTTTCTCCATGAGTTACTGGGAGTTCGGTGCAGGTTTTGGTGTCTATGACCTGAGCACACAAACGTGGGTACAACCCCTGCTTGACGCGCTGGGAGTCGAGCCGCCTGTGCCAACGCCTACTGATGGGCTGGCTGGGTATGTGGCGGTGTCGCCGGCCCGGATTTTGGATTCTCGGCCTGGCCAGCCCGGCCAAGGCGCTAATGATCTGTTTGTCACGCCGTGGGGTTCGGGGATGACTCGCACCGTGCAAGTCAGTGGTGTTGGTGGTGTCCCTGCAGCCGGTGTGTCGGCAGTCGCGATTCACGTATCGTCGGTGTACCCGACCACAGATAGCTTCTTGACGGTGTGGCCTGATGGCCCCATGCCGTTAGCGGCGTCGAAGAACTATGGCGTCACGGTGTCGGGCGGTTTGAATCATGTAGCGGTTACCAATGACCTACTCATTGTCCCGGTCGCGGGAGACGGCACGGTGCAAATGTTCAACAACGCCGGCACCGTCGACCTAGTCATCGACGTCGTCGGCTACTACACCGCTAACGGCGGCGACAGCTTTGCGCCATTGACCCCAGACCGCATCTTGGATTCTCGGCCCGGCCAGTCCGGCCAAGGCGCCAACGACACCTTCAGCACGCCATGGGGACCCGGCACCACCCGCACCGTGCAAGTCACCGGCATTGGTGGCGTACCCGCAACCGGCGTCTCCGCCGTCACCATCCAAGTGACTTCGGTGTTCCCCACCGCCGACAGCTTCCTCACCGTCTGGCCCGACGGCGCCATGCCCCTCGCCGCATCCAAAAACTACGGCACCACCGAAACCGGCGACCGGAATCATGCTGCGGTCACCAATAATCTCCTCATCGTCCCCATCGACGCCAACGGCAACCTACAAATGTTCAACAACGCCGGCACCGTCGACCTAGTCATCGACGTCGTCGGCTACTACACCAACTAAACGCACTCCAAGGTCCGAGGCAGTCTCAAAGCAATCAGCCAGTCGCTCGTGGCGCTCAACGAAACAGACGACAACAACGTCACTGTGAAACCGACAAACTCTTGGTTACCGGCGCACACCTCCAGCTTGCTACCGAGATACGGGTCCGCCCATACCGACCCCGGGTGTCGGCAAAGTCATGCGAGTTCGCCTTGGTGGCTGGTCAACTGGTCACGCACGCCAACCTGCAGGTCCTAGCGGAGCGGTCCAGCCATACGAGTCGAGCGTTACGGTGTAGACCGTGAAACTCTTGGTTACTGGGTCACGCGGTCAACTCGCTACTGACCTCATCCGATCTGCTCTAGCCGCAGGCGACGAGGTCATCGGCCTCAGCAGAGCCGAACTCGATATCACCGACCAAGATGCTGTGCGCGCCGCTATCACAACCAACCAACCAGATGTTGTCGTCAATTGTGCGGCGTGGACCGCAGTCGATGCCTGCGAAGACGATCCAAACAAAGCAGACCGCATCAACGGAACCGCAGTCGAGTCACTAGGCCAGGTCGCGCAAGCTGTCGGCGCACACCTCGTGCAGATCTCGACCGACTACGTCTTCGATGGAACGAAGTCTACGCCGTACCTTGAAGACGATCCTACGAACCCCCGAAGTGCATATGGCCGTTCGAAGCTGCTTGGCGAGACTGCTGCGCTCGCAGTAGATGCAAGCGTGATCCGCACGTCCTGGGTCTGTAGTGCTCATGGCGGGAATATGGTCGCCACGATCCTGCGACTGGCCAAGGAACACCCGACGTTACGCTTCGTGTCAGATCAGCGGGGTCACCCGACTTTTACCTCCGACCTCGCGACTGCTATTCGTTCGCTGAGTGCTGACCGGGTTCCTGGCATCTTGCATGTCACCAACGCTGGCGCCGTGTCGTGGTTCGAGTTCGCGCAGGAAGTGCTGCGAACGACCGGGCAAGACCCCGATCGGATCGAACCGATTCGCACCAGCGAGTTGCTGCCATCTCGACCCGCGGCTCGTCCAGCTAACTCGGTATTGTCGAACCAGGCCTTTGCGGACCTGGGCTACAAACCCTTGCGCAATTTTCGCAAGGCTCTCGCAGAAGTCGTGCAGGCGTACGTCTAATCGAACAGCGACTCACCGATATCGGCGAGCATCGGCGCCTCGACATCTTTCTGCGACAATACGGCTTCAGACTCTGTCACTGGCCATGCAATCGCTAGCGCCGGATCATTCCACCTGATGCCGCGATCACACTCTGCGTCGTAGAAGCCAGTGACCTTGTAGCCGATCACGGTGTCGGGCTCAAGGGTGCAGTAACCATGGGCGAAACCCCGTGGCACCAACAGCTGATTGCCGGCCTCGGCCGAGAGTTCGACGGCAACATGCTGGCCAAACGTGGGCGAACTTTTGCGAATATCGACGGCGATATCAAGCAAGCTGCCGACCACCGCTCTCACGAGCTTGTCTTGGGCATTAGGGTCGACCTGGAAATGCAAGCCTCGCACTGTCCCAGCAGCGGCTGAGCGAGCTTCGTTGTCTTGCACCCACGCGAGATCAAACCCGAGCTCGGCCATCGACGCCTGATTCCAGACCTCGCTAAACCAGCCACGGCTGTCGCCATGGCGTTTGGGGGTTAGCTCTACGACTCCGTCGAGTTTTGTTCTGCGCACTTCCATCGGGAGTTACGCCTGCTTTGCAAGACCGCGACGGTCAGTAGCTTTTGCTTCGACCAGCGGCTGCCACCACGACTCGTTGTCGACATACCACTGCACGGTCTGGCGCAGTCCCTCTTCAAACGAGCGGGTTGGCTTCCAACCGAGTTCGCTCTCGATCTTTGACTGGTTGATTGCGTAGCGAAGGTCGTGACCGGGCCGGTCCGATACGAACGTGATCAGACTGCGCCGGGTCTCGGCTGACGGCAACGGCCCCACAATTTCGTCGACCAAGTCGCAGATAGTCTCGACAACCTGCAGATTCGTGCGCTCTTCGTCGCCGCCAATGTTGTAGGTCTCGCCCGACCTGCCGCTCTCGAGCACGGTCACGAGTGCTGCGGCGTGATCGCTCACGTGCAGCCAGTCGCGGACATTGTCGCCCTTGCCATAGACAGGGAGGGGTTCGCCCGCCATTGCCCGAATCGTTACCAGCGGGATGAGCTTCTCGGGGAAATGAAACGGCCCGTAGTTGTTCGAACAATTCGTGACCAGCACCGGCAGATCATAGGTCTCGCCCCAGGCCCTGACCAGGTGGTCAGAGCCTGCCTTGCTCGCCGAATACGGTGACCGAGGATCGTACGGCGTTTCTTCGGTAAAGGCCGGGTCGGTCATGGTGAGCGAGCCGAAAACTTCGTCGGTGCTGATGTGGTGGAACCGCGTGACCTGGGCGGCTCGTGCAGCTTCGAGTAGCCGAAAGGTGCCGACAAGGTTGGTGAATACAAAGTCGGCTGGCCCATCGATGGAACGATCGACGTGGGACTCAGCAGCCAAATGCATGACTGCGTCGGGTGCATGTTCGGCAAAGGCTGCGGCGAGCCCATCGGCATCGCAGATATCGCCTTGTACGAACGTGTACCGGTCATCTGTTTCGACGTCGGCGACCGAGCCGGCAGTAGACGCGTAGGTCAACTTATCGAAATTCACCACGTGATGTTCGGTGGCGGTAATCAGATGACGAATGACCGCCGACCCAATAAATCCTCGGCCACCGGTGACCAGAACCTTCATCGAGGATCTCCTTGCACAAGACTCTGTAGATATTGCCCGTAGCTGTTCTTCGACATTGTGTCGGCAGCTACCAACAGTTCGGCATCGCTGATCCAGCCGTTCTTCCAGGCGATCTCTTCGAGACATGCAATCTGGGAGTTTTGGCGATTCTGGATCACCCGCACGAACTCTGACGCTTCGACCAACGAGTCGAACGTGCCGGTATCAAGCCACGCAAAGCCTCGATTGAGCTGTACGACGTCGAGCTCTTCGCGCTCTAGATACCAGTCGATGACTGAAGTGATTTCGAGTTCGCCTCGGGCTGACGGTTGCACCTGGCTGGCGGCCTCGACGATTCGCTCGTCGAAGAAGTACAGGCCGGTCACGGCCCAGTTGCTGCGAGGATCTTCTGGCTTTTCTTCGATAGCGAGCGGCTTGCCTGCCTCGTCGAGTTCGACAATTCCATATCGCTCGGGGTCGCGCACGTGATAGCCAAACACGGTGGCGCCGCTGGGGCGTTGGGCCGCCGATGTAACCAGCGAGCTCATACCTGCGCCATAGAACAAGTTGTCACCCAAGACCAGAGATGCGCCCTGCCCATCGAGGAAGTCGGCGCCGAGCAAGAATGCCTGGGCAAGGCCGTCGGGCGAGGGTTGCGTCACGTATTCGAGGTTCATGCCCCACTGCGACCCATCACCGAGGAGGCGCTTAAAGGCTTCTTGATCATGTGGTGTGGTGATGATCAACACGTCGCGCAAGCCAGCCAACATGTGCACCGACAACGGGTAGTAGATCATCGGCTTGTCGTAGACAGGTAACAACTGCTTCGACGTACCAATGGTTATCGGGTGCAGGCGTGAGCCCGTTCCGCCAGCTAACACTATGCCCTTCACTGCGTCATCTTAATGGCCAAAGCCTTGGCCAGGCTCAACATGGGCTTCAGCGCCCTCGCTCATTCTGCCAAACGAGTGATGCGAGAAAGCCCGCACCCCACGAGAGATGCATCGTGGCCAGCGCAGCACTCATGGTCAGACGTTCACGTAGCCCGCCGCTTGAGGCACTTAGACCAGCCACAATGAGCGCACCGGCGTAGACCCCCACAGGCATCAACCACAGCGCCGTAGTTGACGCGGCCAGGACCACGAGCGAGCTAGCCCCGACGACAACGACCGGTGCTGCCAGCTGGCGGAGCCGCAGAGATCCGGGGTGTTTCCTGGCTGTGCGTTGCCGCCACCACCCGTACTGCCAATACTGCGCTGCTAGTGCACGCAGCGACGGGCGCGGTCGATATTCGACAACGAGTCGCGGGTCAAGCCACACTGCGTGCCCCGCAGCAGCAAGCCGCAGATTCAACTCCGCATCTTGGTTTCGAACGAATGATTCGTCGTACCCGCCGACCTCGCATAACGCATCACGGCGAAAGACGCCCAGGTATGCGGTATCGACCTGTTTGCGCTGGCTCGATGACCGGTAGTCCGCCCCACCGGACCCCAGGGGCGATCGCATTGCCGATGCAATCGCTCGTTGGGTAACCGTGTCGCCCACCGGCCGTTGGATTGCTCCGACATTGCCTGCACCTGTTTCGTGCATGGTCTGGAGTGCCATCGCTACATAGCCGGGCGGAAGCTCAGAACGCGCGTCGACTCGCACGATCACGTCGGTAGTCGACGCATCGATGGCCAGATTCAGCGCCTCGGGCGTTCTTCCGCTGGGGTTCTCGATCACCCGTATTCTCTGATCTTTTTCTACAAGACCTCGAGCAATCGTCATGGTGTCGTCGATGCTCGGACCAACGGCAACCACGATGGACGCGAGGTCTGCATCTTGTTGGGTCAGCACGCTTGCGACAGCCTTGGGTAAACCGGCGGCATCGTTTCGCGCAGGAATGATCACGCCAATCGAAAACTGCACGTGGCCAAGGCTACTGTTACGGGCCCAGCGACGTGGCCTCTGGGGCCCGCTTGACCGTGCGTCGCGGGTACCACACTCGATCGTGACCGTGCATTCCTTGGATCCTCCAACTCCCCCATCTCCGCATAGCCCTTCAACTGTTGGACTCATCATCTTGACGACCGGCGTCCGTCCCGCAGATCTCGACTCGATCATGAGATCTGCATGCAAGTATCCGTTCGAAGAGAGAATTGTTGTTGGCAACGGCTGCAAACCGCCTGACCTAGATAACTGGCGGTCTGTCGAATCGGAACAGAATCTGGGTGTGCCGGGTGGCCGAACACTTGGCATCGGCGCCAGCACAAGCGATGTACTGGTCTTCCTCGACGATGATTCGGTGCTGTCGGATCAGTCCGAGAACCTGGTCGGCGCCATACGGAACGTGTTCGACGGGGACGCTCAAGTCGGGGCCCTTGCCTTTCGCGTGAGGGTGACCGGCACCCATCGCACACTACGGCGCTGGTCACCGACACCACAGGCCAGCTTTCACAGCGCCGACAACCAGATCAGCGATGTCCCAACGTTCCCCGGCAACGGGCACGCGCTACGCCGCAAGGCCTTCGAGGATGTAGGCGGATACCTTGACGAACTCTTCTTCAAGCATGAAGAGACCGAGCTCAGTTGGCGACTACTAGATGCCGGATGGCGAGTGGTGCTGGACCCCAGCATTGTCGTCGAGCACCCCGAGACGTCCGAAGCACGCCATGTGCATGCGATCGAGCTCGGGCTTCGGAACAAAATCTGGATATCGCGCCTGCGACTGCCTGTGCCGGTCGCTGTTGTGTCAGCTTGCGTGTCAACGCTTCGCAGTCTCAGCCGTTGTCGCGCCGTCTCTGACTTTCAAGCGGTACGAGATGGCGTGCGACGTGGACTCGGCCGACTACCAGAGGCGCGCCGACCAATCAGCTGGGCGACTGTTCGCAAGCTCACACGCGACGGACGCCCGCCAATCTTCTGAAAGCGAGTGCAACGTGTCCCTTCTGCACTAGCGGCGAGCAACACCGCGTCCGAATGCTTGCATGCTCAAAAGAACGCAGCGCGCGCTTGAACGAGCCTGGACGCCCGCAGCGCGCCACTGACCTGTTCGGAGAGCCCGACCGCCCATTCGGGCGGCATAGACTGAGCGATAAAGTAACGCTCGCGTCATCAGCGGCGTCCCATCGCGGCGGCCAACCCGGGCCGGCAGGCGACGAATTACCGCAATCGCATCGTCGATGTTCTTGCCCGATTGAGCCAACGAAGCGGTGTGCTGAGCGTCGTGCACTCGATAGGCAGCAAGCGGCTCCGGATCGTAGTAGATCGGCCCCGCCTGGCTGAAGCGAATCCACAAATCCCAGTCGGCTGCATGAATCAGCGATTCGTCGAACACACCTACCTGATCATAGGTCGACCGCTTTGCGACGACGCTCGGCGCAGGGAGGCGGTTCGACACTGCTAGTCGCTCGAACGCCCGAGTCCATATTCCAGCTCGAGGCAGTTCGGGCTTCATCGTTTCGATCAAGACACCAGCGCCATCTACGCGGTGCACTCCGCATGCTGCAGCAACCACGCCGTCGATGGCAAGGCCTGCTTCGAGCGCGCCATAAAAGCCTGGTTCAACATAGTCATCGGCGTGGAGCACGTGAATGAACTCGCCTTCCGCCCGCCCGATCGCGCGGTTGAAGTTTGGTACCGCACCGACGTTTTCAGCACATGTGTCGAGTCGAACCCGAGGCCCGTATTCGCGCAGCGTGATCGGGTCAGGTGAACCGTCATCTACGACCACAACCTCGTAGTCCTGGCGCGTGCCCATAGCGACAAGAACCGAATCGACCGCGACTGCGAGATTCTCGCCCGGCATATACGCCGGGATGACCACGGACCATCGCAGAGTCGATTGCTGGATCACTGCTCACTCCAAGGGTGTACAGCAACCGACGCAACGATCAGTCGGATGCCGGTTTGATGTTACCCAAGGTAGAGGCAGTCGGGAATTCAAGCCGACGGCTAAAGTCATCAGATGCATACATTCGGAATTGCTGGCGCCGGTTTTTCAGGCGCGGTGATCGCCCGGCAGCTGGCCGAACAAGGACACCAAAGCGTTGTCTTTGACACAAGAGATCATATTGGTGGCAATTGCTTCACTGAGCGGGAGCAGGGCGTCATGGTTCATCGCTACGGGCCGCACATCTTTCATACCGCCGACGAGCGCGTATGGACCTACATCAATCGGTTCGGCTCGATGATGCCGTACAACCATCGGGTGAAGACCACGGTGCGCGACGAAGTCTTCAGTCTCCCCGTGAACCTCCACACGATTAACCAAGTCTTTGGCAAGACGTTTTCACCAGACGAAGCCGAGGCCTTCATCACCAACGAACAGGCCGACGACTCTATCGACGAGCCTGCCAACTTCGAAGAACAGGCCATGTCGATGGTCGGCCGCGAAATCTACGAGCTATTTTTTGCCGGGTACACCCGCAAGCAGTGGGGATGTGACCCGACCGAACTGCCTGCTTCGATCCTGAAGCGCCTACCGCTTCGATTCAACTACAACGATTCCTATTTCAATCATCCCAACCAGGCCATCCCGGAACACGGTTACACCCCCATCATCGAGTCGATACTTGACCACGAACTGATCGAGGTTCGTCTCGGCACCGAGCTTGACCCAGCAGATAGCGGTGCATTTGACCATGTGATTTGGTCTGGGCCCCTCGACGCGTGGTTCAACTATGAACACGGTCGACTGGGTTATCGCACGCTGGATTTCGAAGAGTTCACTCACACCGGCGACTTTCAGGGCACGCCCGTGATGAACTACGGCGATCCAGCCGTGCCCTACACGCGCATCACCGAGCACAAACACTTCACTCCCTGGGAGGAGCACGAATCAAGCATCTGCTTCCGCGAGTTCAGCCGCGAGCACACGCCAGACGACATTCCGTATTACCCTGTTCGCCTAGTCGACGACAAGGAACTGCTCGATAAGTATCTAGCGCTGGCCAAAGATCAGAACGACGTATCGTTTGTTGGGCGCCTGGGAACCTATCGCTACCTCGACATGGACGTCACAATCGGCGAAGCGTTGACCGCCGCCGATCGCATCCTCGACTGTATGACGGCCAGCGAGAGCATCCCGCCGTTCTTCGTGGACCCGACCTAGGCCGCGGCTTTACTGACTCAACGGCGAGCCGTGGTCTAGCGACGCAAAGATCTCTCGCCATTGGTCTTCGAAGCGATGGGTCTCTTCGAAGACAGCTTGGTAGCGCTCGTCGTGTTCTATTCTCTTGAAAAGCGGGAGCACCTCTTTCCAGAGCTTCTGCTCAAGTGAGCGGTTTCGGCGAAATAGCCAACCAATTCCGCCGTGTTCTTCGACCACCACGTACCCGTCGTAGTTCGCAACCCGATGAGGCACCAAATCGGCGGCCCGCAGCACAGGCAAGTTGTCGGTAGCGGCCCGTTCGGGTACCGCTAGGCGGCGCACGATCTGGGTTGCGAGTCTGGCCTTGCCAACACGTCGACCAACGGCGGCTTGGGCCGCAGCGACCATGCGGCGCAGCTCCCCTCGGTGATGGAGGTATTCGGTCCTGCTCGCAGCGTAAACGGCTTCGGTTACCTTCTCAGGCCCATAGTCTTCGACTATCTTTGCCGCTGCTTTCAGCGGGCCATCTGTAGTGTCTAGCGCGACTGCGGGGCCAGCGATGTATGCACCGATGGCCTCGATCATCAGCTTGCACGAGTGATATCGACACATGGCGATATCACGCATGAATACCCGACGCAGGTCTCTTCGGATACCAGTAAAGTCTGGGTGGGTGTTCAGCGCTGCCATCGCCAGGCGATTGCGGACTTCGAAGAAGAACTGCCAGCCACCGAGCTTGAGGTAGAACGGCTCATGCCACACTGCAATGCCAGGAACGGGCACGGTGCGAAGCTCTGAAGAGCGAAGTCGCATTCCGAACTCCATGTCATCGCCACGAATGAAACACGGCATCGGGAACCCGACCTCGTCGAGCACCGATGCTCGAGCGGCAAACATCCACCAGCCGTTATAGGTGACGACACCAGATCGAAGGAAGGGCTCAAGTCCGTTGTGTTCGACAAGATTGGTGTCGTGATGAATCGGCGTTGGTTGCAAGGTCGAGTCATCAAGCATGGCACCAGCCTCGAAGAGCCGGTTCGGGCGGTGCAGGTTCAACATGTGCCCGCCGACCGCCACGTTTTCGTCGCAGAAGCCCAAGAACTCAGCGGTGCGTGCGACCGATTCTGCATTGACCCGGCTGTCGTCGTCCATCAACAAGAAGTGCGTCAGGTTTGGATCGGTGGCTGTCTCATACATGCCGCGGGTGAATCCACCGCAGCCACCCATATTAGGTTGTTCGATCACAGTGAGTTTCGTCAGTAGTCGACCTGTGCTGTCAGGCCCGACGATCTCGTCCGCGGTGAAGGGACGGCCTTGGTTAATAACGAACAGCCGCTCAATGGCATCAAGCGCTCGATCATCTTGGTCTAGAGCGCGCAAGATTCGTTGGAGATACTTCTCGCGATTGAAAGTGCAAAAGACCACGCCGAGTGCGACGTTCCGCTGCGGTTGATCGGTCGACGACCATTCGGCTGATCGTACCGTGACGTCGGACAGTGCTTCGATCTCGAACCACAGGCGCCCGGCCTCGGCGCGGAGCTCTTCGTCATGGTTCACGTGAAAGTCGACCTGCCCCTTGCCCGCGTGCTGCGTTCGGCGCACCAGATAGCGGTCAAAGTTTGGCGTCTGGCGCCACAGCGACACGACGCAGTCACCATCGATGGCCACACTCAAGTCGACCGATGCCAGGTTCGTGTAACCGAACCAGTAGTTCTCGAAGAATGCGTTGAAGTACGTGTCGAAGGTAACCAGTCCGCCGGTCGGAATGATGAGAGCAGAGTCGACGACGTCGATCGGTCTGGTGTCCCTGTCGTGCCCGATCTCCTTGCGGTACAGCTCAGCAATCTCAAGCGGCGGAGCTAGATCAACTCGTTGGAGGGTGGTTTGAGTCATTGCTTGGCGAGTCTTTCGTTGTCGGGCATGGGCACCCCCACTTGAGCGAGCGCTGCTACCAGAGCGGTCCGCGATGCTTCGTAGCCAAATTTAGCGGCAACTCCTTCGTAACCAAGATCAGCTAGTTCGTACCACAACACCGAATCTTGGTGGAGTCTGACAATCTGGTCAGCAAGTTCCTGCGCCCCTTTGCCAATGAGAAGACTGTTTGCAACGTCGCCGAACCCTTCGGCGCCCACTTCAGTGGTGACCACGGGAACACCTCGCACCAGCGAATCGCCGACCTTGCCTTTGATTCCTGCGCCAAACCGTAGCGGAGCAATCGTGCATCGGACCTCCTCGAAGAGCGGGTCGAGGTCTTGGACCCACCCGTGCACTAAGATTCGGTCGTCGATAGCAGCCCATGTCTCGATCGGTATATCGCTGCCGACCAACGAGACAGTGATATCGGACGCCTGCTGCCAAACCAAAGGCATGATCTCGTTGCAGAGAAAGTCAATCGCATCGCGATTCGGGATATGACGCCAGGAGCCAATGAACATTAAGCCGTGACGTTGATCGAACGCCGCGCTTGACCGGGGTGATTGGTGGATGTTTGGCAACACCACAACAGTGGCGTCCGGCTCCCTTTCGGAGACGATCTGCGCTTCGACATCAGATACCGCAATGGTGACGTCGCACGCGCGCACCATGGCCATCTCGACTTCGGCAATCGCCCGGCCGTGTCGCGATTCGTCGACTCCGCTCTGCTTGCTGCGTCGCTCAATGCGCAGGCCGTGGAAGTCGACCATGTCGTAGAAGATTGGTACATCGGGTGCGGCGCTGGTGATGATGGGCACCAGGTCCACGGCGACACCGGGCCTGCACACGATGACTGCGCCCAAGTCTGGAGCGAAGGAGCGAAGCATTTCACCCCAGTCGCTGTGCCCGTAATAGACCTCGATGCCTTTTGCGGCGAGCAAGCCCGCATACGGTTCGCGTCGGTACCGGTTGTGTGGAACCAAAGTGACCCGGAAACCCATTTCGACCAGCAGGTCCATCATCGCGGTTACTCGCACGGATCCGGAGTCTTGGTCCCAGGCGGGTACCTCGTGATCGACGATAACGATCCGTTTACCCGCACCGCGCCAGGACGCCAAGCGTGGATCACCGGTCGATGGGTGATGCATCGCGAGAGTCTCGGACCACTTCTCGGTGAACTTCTCCCGGTTGGCGACCTGATGGGCCTTGAGCCCTGTTGACTCGTCAGTGCCATGAGAGACACCCTCGAAGTGGGTCACGACAGCGGCAGGCTCATACAGCATTTTGAACCCAAGCTCTCGAAGCTCAAAGGCCAAATCGGTGTCTTCGTAGTAGGCGGGCACATACCGCTCGTCAAAGCCACCAAGTTGATCCCACAGATCTTTGCGGACCAGTAAACACGCAGCTGAGCAGTAGTCGACTTCGCGCACGAAGTTGAATTCATAGCCGTGCTGGTCGCCGCCGCGGCCCCAGTTCCAGCCAAGTCCGTCGTTCCAAATGATGGCGCCGGCTTCTTGCAAAGAACCATCGGGATAGACAAGTTTTGCGCCGACCGCTCCAACATCGTCCGAGGAGCGGAGCCGGTCGACCAAAGCGTCAAGCCATCCGGGGTGTACTGCTGTGTCGTTGTTGAGCAGCAGCAGCATCGAACCAGTTGCCTGCGCGGCTCCAGCGTTGGTTGACCGCAGGAAGCCAAGGTTCACTTCGTTACTCACGACCGTTAGGCCGGAGCACTGGTCAAGCCATTCCCCAGTGCGATCTGGCGAGAGATCGTCGACAACGATGATCTCATAGTCCCATTCTGTAGGCGTCTCGAGAATCGAGCGCAGGCAGCGGGCGGTGAAGTCGAGTTGACCGTGCACCGGAACCACGATCGACACCGCCGCCACCTCTGGACGGATAAAGTGCACAGGTTCCGGCAACTCGTCGGCAGGTGCTGGTTCAAGTTCAAGTTGGTGTTCGTTGTGGTCATTGCGCCGCAGCAGGCGGTCTGGAATTGCCTTGATCCGGTTGCGAATATCCCACCACTGGTAGACCAGTGATCCGGCCCGTGAGCCACGAATCGTTTCGGCGTCTCGGCGGAAGTGGTCCGCTTCGCCCGCGAAGTGATCACGAGCTAGTTCGATTTCGTGCACCCGTGCGAGCAGATCATCGTGAGCTTGATATGCCTGATCGCGTTCCGCGACCGCCGCTTGTTGGGCCGACTCAAGGTCCCGCTGTCGTTGCAGCGCCGTGGTTCGGAACGCTTCGAGACGAGCCACGTCTTTGCCGTGAGCAACTGCGCATTCAATCGCTACCCGCTGGCTCGTTTCGAGAGTCTCGGCAAGGTGTGCGTTTCGAGCGCGGGCCTCATCGCGTTCATCTTCTAGTCGAACGGTGGCCGCAGTCAGCGCAGCCCGAGCCTCATCACGCTCAGCCTCAAGCCGAGCAGTCGTCGCCACCAACTCAGCCCGAGCCTCTTCGCGCTCACCTTCTAGCCGAGCACTAGTCGCCACCAACTCAGCCCGAGCCTCGTCGCGCTCACCCTCAAGACCAGCACGAGCTGCCGCCATCGCACCCCGAGCGCCATCTCCCTCACCCTCGAGCCGAGCAGTCTCGTCCGCCAACGCCTTCCGCGCCGCATCGCGCTCCCCCTCTAGCCGAGTAGTCGTCGCGACAAGCTCAGCTCGAGCCTCATCACGCTCTTCCTCGATGCGTCCGACGGTTCTCAACGTCGTTGCAGACTCAAGCGAGCGGCCTTGCGCCGCGCCAACGAATAGTGGTGATGGCGAGGACGGCATCGCATGCTCATCGCCGACAACACCCGGTAGCAGGGACAACAAGGTCTTCCACAACTCTTCCGTCGAGGCGGGGAGGCCGGCCACATCATCGGCGTGATAGACGGAGTGTGCGACATCGGGCACCACTGCGGCAGCGGCAGCTTCTCGCTGTTCTGAAGACGGGGCCAACTTCGTGAAGCCCGCAACCTCGTCTATTACAACGAGGGGTTCGTCTAACAGACGTTGGTACTGAACAGGACACAGCTCCAGCCGAACCGAAGCAGCCAACAGCGAACGGTGATAGCGCTCCCACAGCGCATAGCCATAGTCCAAGGAGATCCCGTCGCGTCTGTTCAAAGACTCGGCCACCGCGCGCGGGTGGCGAAACATCATGATGATTGGGCCGTCGACCAGCTCGGTTTCGCGCCAGAAGGGCATCGTCAGGCATAACCGCGGATCTTTGACGATGGTGTCGGCCCCGATGCCCAGGCTTTCGAACAATGTCTTCGCGTCGGCGACGGCGGCTGGAGACGCTAGCGCCGCCATGTCTTCGCCAGAGTGGGCGGGGGCCGACCAATGCGAACCCAGCGATTCGAGCAATGCATCATTCAACTCGACAATGGGCAGAAGCTCGAAGTGCCCAAACGGGTTCGATTCCGAGGCGGCCATCAGACGATCGGAGCTGCCAAGACCGGCGCCCAACGCAGCAAAGCACCGCATGATTGCGGAAGTTCCCGAACGGTGCATGCCTGAAACAATGGCGCTCGCTGCGGGCGTGCTGGATAGAGACATGCACTGAGACTATTGCGTGCCCACGAAAGATCAGCGAACCTGCAATAAACGATCTCGTCAGCTGATG
>ENA-ORXT01003876-ORXT01003876.1-marine-metagenome-genome-assembly--contig:-NODE-3876-length-15974-cov-7.706674_pt1 | contig 15974 bp, 18 predicted proteins | sample MGYA00237868_ERZ511482 | MGnify/ENA metagenome assembly ERZ511482 | reverse complement strand
GGCCCCGCGCCCCGCACCGGCGGGGCGGGCGCGCCGACAGTGGGGCGGCCCGCCGAAAAGGCCGCCGCCGCCCACTTGGGGTTGGCGCTGCGCACGCAACCGCCGCCGCCGTGGCTGCCGCCGCCACCCGCCGCCGTCACGGGTGGCGCCGCCCCGGCGGGCACGCGCGCCCGCGCCGTTGGTCGTCCCCCTCTGTTGTGCTCCAGCGTGGTGCAAATGTCTCCGACGCGGTAACCGTTTTTGGGAGGGGGGGGGGGGCGCACCCCCCCCCTCCCCCCTGGGAAAACGGTCACCCGCCGTCGCTGCCCACGCCCCCCGCCGGCCACAGCGACAGCGGCGGCGGCGCCGTCTGCAACGGTGACGCGCGTCGCCGAGGAAGCGTGGCATCCGCCACGGCCCACACCGCGGCAACGCTGCCAGCAATGGGGGCGGCGGTCAAGCGCGGGGCCGCCGCGTGGGAGTGGGGGGGGGGTACTGGGGGGGGAACGCGGCGGGATGCAGATCGAGGGGGGGTGGGCGCGCCTCATTTTCGTACGCTGCATCTTCGCGGCCGCCCGCTGTCCCGCCCTGCCCGTCAGGCTGCACAGCGGTCCAGCACAGGCGTGAAGCGCACGGTGCTGGACGCGAGGAGGGACCCCGCCGCGCTATCCATCACCACGCAGCTTCCCTCACCATCCCCCTCCCCCTCCCCCTCGCCGTCACCGTCCTCCCCACCGTCCGCCAACGCAACCGCACAGCCGCCGGCGGCAGCGTCCACCCCCACCGCTGGCACACAGATGCACGCCTCTGCCGGCGGCGCGGCACCCGGCGCAGTCACACTCCCGCCCGTCGCGCCAGGCACGAGGCAGCCCGGACGCGCCGCAAAGTCGTCGACCGCCACGGCGGCGTGCGTAAAGTCGCGCCGCACACACCCACCGCCGGGGCCAATGACGCACCAGATGATGCTGGTGGAAGCGCCGCCCGAGCCGCGGAGGATCGCCATGCAGCACTGGCCGGCGGTGCCATTGGTCGGGGTGCCGACCCAGCGGGTGCCGCCGCAGGCGTCATACACCGCCGTCCCGCGCTTGTTTTCCGCGACGCCGCACCGGCGGACGGCCACGGGCGTGTCGGGCACGCACGTGTCGAGGGAGGTGACCGCGTTGGTCTCTGCCGGCCCGTGGCGTCGGATGACATAAGGACCAAAGGGAATGGTGGCCGCCGTCGTGAGGCCTGTCGCGGGATCGAACGCCCCCGGCTTGTGGACGACCACACACGGAGGGGTGGGGAAGTCGCCCGCCACGGCCCGCACGGGCGCGCAGCGGCAGTAGCGCTTGAGCGTGCCGTCGAGTCGCTCGCGAGCGCCGCCGAGGCCGCACGACGTTGCCTTCCACGCCCCAACGAGGGACGTCCCGGCGGCCGTGTCATGCACCGAACACAGACCGCTGCCGAGATGGCACGTCACCGACGGCCGTATGGCGAGAGTACCGAGATCCCGGCAACATGCAAACACTGTTTGGTTGCACGCGAGGGACTGGGTGACCGCCTCTTCTTGGCAGACGCGGAGGATGGAGGCCCGCCACAGGTCGATGAGCGGGTCATAGGCCGTGTCGGGGCCGTTGCAGACGGGGTAGGTGGCGTTGGCAATGACCTCGGGGACGGTATAAAGCGGCACGGTTTCTTCCTCAGTGGCGCGGTCGGTGGCCTTAAGAAGCTCATATAGGGAGGATGCCGTTGGAGAGTCCACTGATCGGATCGCCGACGCTGGCTGCGAGGCCTTGAACGACGTGATGGATGCGGATAGACCAACCACAGTGGTAGTCAGCAGCAACCCCAGGGGCAACGCCACCGTCAAGCGCAATGGGAACATGGTGGGGGGCATCAATAGGATGAAGTGGCGCTTAGTCGGTCGGGTACACAAGAGCAGAAAACGTGGGCACTTGCGGAGCCCATGTGACCTCACACTAGTTCCCTGTCCAGACGACGACGGAAAGTCACCCCTTTAACGACCACGCCCCGAGCTCAGGGGCGCGCGGAACACGCAGATGGGCGGCACAGCTCTGACTGGGTGCTCTGCGTCGCCACGCCCACGCACGCCCACACACGCCCTCGTCGCCTGTGCTCATCAGTGGGAGTGTGGCAGACTCACCACTTTTGGGGAAAAGAGGGCAGCATCACAGGCGGTGACAGGGTCGCCTGACAGGTCCTATCGGGGCACGCGGCAATATACCTCAATTGGCGACGCCCTCTTTGAGGCACACAGACGCAGACACCTCTGCCCAGTATCTACGCGGGGTCCGACGTCAATAGCTGTTACGAGGCTTGCCGCCACGGCCGGGCGGTTAAAGCGCCTTACGGCTTGCTGCTACCCCGGGCGGTCGACGTCGAGGCCGTAGGGCAATCGTCTGTCCCCGGCCGATTTGCATCGAACCCCTTTTTTCGACGCATCGCGATAGTCGTCGATGCCCGTGTCGAAACCGGTCTTCGTCGTATGTTGATACGAGAGCGGGCGATCGAGGCATCGATGGGGCGTCGATAGCATTTCGATGGCTGCTTACAGCCGTGCCTGAACCAGGCGTGCGATTAAACAGAATGACACGTGTCCAGTTGAGAATGAAGGGTTTTTTGCCTGCTGTGACCGCTACGACTGCGGCCGAAAAAAGACCCATGTTTCTCTCTGGCTCACGCCAACACATCAAAGCACCCCCTAACACTCGAGGGGGTTCTCCCGCAAGCCAGATGCACGGGCCTGCATCACCCGACTCACACGCCACCCCGCCTGGTTCCCCCGCATGTCTCCGAGTGGCCGCAACGGCGCCAACGCTCCGTCCACTCCCCCCAAACCCTCCACTCGCGCGCATACAGATGGCACACCTCCCTTCGCAACACACCCGCCCACTCGGCTGGCTGCCACCACGCGGTCATTGGTGAAACTCAAACCGCGCTTGCCGAGCATCGACCCTGCGAAGGACCCTACCAAGAAAGAGCAAGAAAGGCATCCAGATACATACAGTCGAAAGAGAGAGTAACAGTACACATGTGGAAGAGCAGCGCAGAAGTGAACGGGGATGAGCTGGAGAGGAAGGGGGGGAAGGGGGGCAAGAAAAGCAGCGACCACCGAAACAAAAGCTCGTACACTGCACCGTACGAGTGAGTGAAAAGAGATCCAAGGCCCAGCGAGCAAGACAACAAGTAAACGGCAACTGCACGACCGCACGACCGCATGACCAGCCCAAAAGCAGCTGTGGACGCCTGGACAAGAGGCGCAGGAGGTGCAAACAACAAGGAAAAATGGCAGCGCCACTCACCTTCAAGAACGAGTAGAAGTAGGGCGTGTATGATGCACGGCGCAGGTGCTGTGAGGGGGGAGGGAGTCGCCGAGCGCCAAACGTACGGTGAGCACAGCGACGCCAGTCTGCCGGGATGAGGCGTCGGACCGAAGACGGCTCGGTGCGGCGCGCAGGCGATGTGCCAGAGCCGCACCAAGCGGCCGACCAGGAGGTGGGCTACTGTTAAAAATTGTGGCGACTGACAAGCATCCATGGATCTGACCAATCAAAAAAACAATTATGGCTGCCTTCTTGGAACTGTTGACGACGGCCGAACGTCGAGTGCAGCGTGCGCTGGGGTATCGAGAAAATCATCGAAACTGGGGTTTCGATAGCTGCTTCGATGCCAATCGACCGACCGTATCGAACCCATATTTCGACGCTCGATGGCCGTCGACAGGGTTCGATAGGGGCTCGACGCAAATCGGCCGGCGACAGACGATGCGCACGAAATACAACATCGGGCACCCGCAATGGGATCTCATCGGCTATCTTGCGAGATCGGGTGGCACGCAATTGGACGGGCTGCCCCAGCGAGGACACGTCACTGGGCAGGTAGCTCTCAGATACTCGCCAGGCGACGCACCCACCCTCCGTAGGCGCATGTAGCGGTTGCATGCAGCGACCCCTCACAACCGCGGTCGCACGCCGAAAGGCGCGCAGCAGCGACCTGAGATCGTTGCTCGCAGCGCCTATGGCGTCGGGTTCACAAGAGGCAGCAGCGCCTCAAAGCGACCAGAGCGCCCGAGTACCACCGGCCTCCCGGTGACGATGGTGTCGACTGGTACCGCGCGGTCCTCCTGCTCCGCCGACCGCAGCCCCTCTCCCCCCCCCGCGGTCCCCCTAGAGCGCCACACCATGCTCCCTCGATGACGATCGATTGGCTATGTCGCTACCATAACCGCCGCCGCCGCTGCCGCCACCTTCGCTGCCGCTGACGTCACCGCTGCAGCGGTCACCCTTGCGGTCGGCGTTGCCGCCGCCGACGCCAACACCGCCGTTACCGCCGCCGCGAGCGCCCCGCGACCGGTGGGCGCTGGGCTCATATGCGCCCTGTCGCGCACTGGCGGCTGCGAAGGCGCGGCGTGGATCCTCCCGGCCGTCGACGTGGTAGCGGCGGGCGGCGGGGGGCGGCGGTATGGGCCAGACCGCAACGGGGCGGTCGAGGCGACGCTGCTGGCCGCGGGCGCGGCGGCAGCGGCGGCGGCGGCGGAGGCCTCGGTGGCGGCCGATGCTGTGGCCGGAACGCCGGCGCCAGAACGACTGGCGGCGGCCGTCGCAGCTTTGCTAGCATCTCCGGCGGGCCTCGATCCGATCTTGCCGACGACGGTGCGGGCAGTGACGCTGACCGCCCCCGCCGCCGCCGCCGCCACTGCCGCCGGGCGATCGGCTTTGGCATCCGACGACCGCCCCCCTGAGGGCACCTATGAGCTGCAAATCGAGTACACGTGCTTGTCCCTTGAGCTGTATCCCACCACCACCGACGCGACGACGCGCACCAACCGCAACGGCAGTACGGTGTGGGTGGAGGGGTCCGTGTTGCCCCTCGGCGCGGCGGTGGCCGGGGGGGAAGTCGGCACCAACGTGCTTCTCGTCGTCCAAGAGAGGGAGGCGGCGGAGAGGGGCGAGCCGACGCCCCTCCTCGCCTGTGGCACCGCCACGGTCGGCGGAGCGGCAGTGCGCGTGTCCACAGATGCGGCCGCGGTGCCGACAGTGTCGTCGTGGGCGGTCGGTGACCGGTGCGGACGCATCGTGGACGACGACGCCACGCCCGGCGGCGTGCGTCTCGACTGCTCGGCCGCCGTACGCGGCGGCCGCCGAGTTCAGTCCGTGGCAGTGGCCGCGGCCGTGATGGCGACGCCGTCCGCGATCATCCGCTCGGTGGGGCTGCTCGCAGCCGCCGCCGGTCACGCTGGCCCCGCGGCCGTTTCGCCACGCGCGCAACGGCTGCGCATCTGGGGCGTCGGCAACGGGGTGGCCGGTGGGGGCGCGCTCCGCTCCGCGGCAACGACCGCTACGGCGCGGGCGGCGGTCACCGCGTCAGCCGTCGACGAGCTACCCCGCCTCGACGCGCCCGCGCAGTTGGTCATCTTTACCTTCCTCCCCGCAGTCGGGGCGGGGCTGCTCGCCGTCTGCCACACCGCCGCCGTGAGGGTGGGGGGCGCTACCGCGCTGCTGCCCGTACCGCCCTGCCCCCTCAGTGCGGCGGTGAAGTGGGTGGTGTTTGCGATTGAGGTGGCGGCCGCCGCCGTGGCGGTCGGCGGCGCGGTGCAGCTGGGGGGCGGCTTTGGCGCCGCCGCCGCCCGTGGCTACGTGGCTGTGGAAGAGGGGGGGGTGCTGTTGCAAGAGGCAGCGACGCCGGGCGTCCCCGGCGGCCCAGTGCTGGTCGTCACGGCCGTGCCCGTGGTGGAGGGTGTCCTCGTGCGCGTTGGCAGCCGCCGGGGGGCGGGCCTCGTGCGGGCGGCAGCGGTGCTGGGCGCCGCCGACTTGGTGTGGGACGCGGGGTTTTTGGCCGCATCGCTGGCGGTGGCGTGGCGCGCGAGGCGGGCCGCCACGGCAGGGGGGGGCGGGCCGAGCGCCGGCGGCGCCGCCACCGCCCCCCCAACCGCCCACAGGATTTGGTTGGTGGCGTCGCCAACGACCGGCGCCGCGACGCGGAGGCGGTCAAACGTGACTGCCAGCCCGTCGGCGCCGCGCGTCACCCGCAGGTTGACATAGCCGGCGGCGGCGGCGGCGCCGTCGCTCAGCCGCTGCGCGCCCGCCCACCCGCCGGCGGGGAGCTCATAGACGGCCACGGCCGCGTCTGCAGGCGCCGCGGCCGTCGAGTAGCCGACGACGGCGCGGACGGGGTCCCCCCGGTCGCCGCGAAGGCCAAACGCCGCCCAGCCGGTCGACGGGCTCGTAAAGGCCGCCGCGAGCACCGTCGGGTTGATCGTCCAGTAGTGCTTGACAGGCGCGCCGGGGTTGCCCCCGAGCGGCGTGCAGTGGTAAAAGATGGTCGTGACGCCGCCGGCGGTGACGGTGCAGGCGGGGTTTTGGGCGGCGGCGGGGGGGGGGAGGGCGGCGGCCGCCGCCGCCGCGAGAGCGACGAGGGAGAGGAGGCGGGCCGACCGGAAGATCATGGCGGGCAGCTGGGGCGAAGCAGATGGCAGCGCAAGGACAAAGGGCGACAGGTGGGCGTGCGTTGGGGGCCTGACAAGTCAGCGGGCTGACTCGGGCGGGAGTTGTCAGCGGCGATGAGGAGGGGGTTTTGTACCTGTTGGGGCAGCTGAGCATCGGCGTCCCGGCTGCGCGTGCCCCCTCTCAGGAACCGTCTGGCAGCTCCTTTTGCCTCAGCGCTCAGCACGGGGCACTGCTCCATCGGGAAGATGCCACGCAGGCATCGCCCAGCGCGCCTGCCCTACGGCATCACCAACAGCCGGCGGCGGCAAGCGGTGTGAGTGGCACGTTGGAGCCCGCGCCGCGCGTCCTGACGGTGCTACGTCGGCCTGGAGGGGCGCTGTGCGACGGGCGTGTCGGGGGCGGGGTTTGTGGGACGCGCAGCGCGAGGTGATGGAAATCCATCGTCGTGTCTACGCTCCGGAGTTGGGCCGCGTCTCGGCGGCAACGTAGGCGGGGGCTTGCGTTTCTGGCAACTGGGTCGGTCACGCGTCGAGGGATCCCATCCCCTGTCCCGTTTGCGTCCACTGGTCGGGTCGTGTAGCCGCTGCGGCGCGAGGACGGAATGCGGGGCGGCAGTGCGTCGAGTACGTTGCGCAACGCACCGGCGGTTGCGACCAGGCACCAATCGCTGCAGATTTCGCTCCAATCTGAACTCATACAATTTGTTCGGGGTTTCCACAAATATGGACGGTGCACCCGGGATTTGGCAAGCGCATGACCCTCGAGCGCCAATGGACTCTGCGATGCTGGTGGCGTGGTGGCAGCGCCGTGGGCACTTGACGCCCCGCGGCACACGGGACGGTGTGGCCTGAGGCTGCATTTGCATGCAACGGGTGTGGCTGTGTGCACTGTTGTTAGGCAGTGAAAAAGCAGTACTCTACGCTTCTGGTCGCATGCAGAGGTTGGTTGGTAGCTCGTGGAACGCGAACGTGAAAAGAGCGGTTGTGATGGCGCTTGACCATGACGAAGAGCTGACGACTGGCGCGCCGAGCGCATGCACGCTGAGATCTTTCGAGTTTGTTACACAGGTAGCAGCCTAGTTCTGTCACATCGGCAGTCGTGCGAAGTCGTATGAAATAAGTGTTGTTCGTTGTTGGTCTACCCCACACACCCTACTCACCTCGCCTCTCATATATACACAGCCGTGGTTGCATCGCATTCGACATTGCAACTACACCGAGTGGTTCGCAGTTCAACCCGTTGAGCCCAATGGCGGGAACCCCTTGGACTCGTACGTGCCCCCCTTACCAGCAGCTCGTGGACAGTCCGCAGTAACCGACCATCGCCTGACAGCTTAGAAGGGGGACAGGATGCTCGGGAGCGCCTGCAGCACCTTGACCTGGACGTAGATGGAGTGGCCAGAAATGAGCTCGGTCGACAGCCCCAACAGGAAACCGAACATCGCCGCCCGCCCGTTGAGCATCTCGGCTTTAGGCACCCACCCAAACGTGCCGGATTCGGCGGCGGCGGCCTTGGCGGCGGCAGCCTTCTCCACACGGTTGAAGCGGCGCTTGTTGTCATTAACCATGACGACCGTCGACGAGTGGCGGGCGGCGGGGGCAGCGACGACCGCCGGGCGGGCGGTGGTCGTGAAGGCACTGGCACGGGCGCTGACCGCCGCCGGGCGGGCGGCGGCCAGGGTGGGGGCAACAAAGGCCATGATGTTCGAGAGGGGGGGGTGGGGGGAAGAGGAGGTGGAGGATGGAGCCGAAGTGAGTGGCGGGCGGGAGGGCGATGGAGAAGGGGGGAATAGCCGATGGGAGGGAGAGGGCGAGGTGCGGGGGCAGTGCGGAAGTGGTGACTAGGCAGTGAAGGTGCGTGTTGCGATGACACCAGACATTCTGCTCGGGGGCAGTCGATGACGGGCTCATATACGCCGGACCGTGCGCCTGCTGATTCGGCAGCTGCTGCTGCCGACACGTCCGTCTGTCTCAGCGGCGCGCCTGCCCGCCGTGTCCGGGCAGGCTCACCGCAGGAGGCGGAGGCGTCCCCCCGCCCCCCCACCACCCAAGCTTCCACTGGCGGCGTCAACGGCCCATTCCGGACCAGCTGCGGCGCGGCGCGGCGAATGGCCGGCCAACGGTCATCTGCGCGCATCACATTACGCAGTCGTCGACCACATCAGCGCCACCCGTTGGCTGTGCAGGCGCCCATCCACCACCCAATGTCAATGATCGCGGATGAATCTCTTATGCCAAATCTCGCGTTTGTTTTCATACCCCTGCCAGATGTGGGGATGGGGACGTGGAGGACGGGACCACCACCTCGCAGGCGCGTGGCCGGCACGCGGCGGCAGGACAGGAAAACGTCTGACGCGGGAGGACGACTGCAGTCGCTCTTGCGAGTCATTCTGAGGTGTGCGGCGCCTTTCGGGCAGTGAGCAGCCGTGAGTCATTGACCTTGACGACGTGCTGTCATGTGGCAGGTGCTGTGTGTCTCCCCCTTTCCAACTTTCCCCCACCTCTCTGTCACTGTAGCGCCATACGACTTGCTCCGCAGGCAGGGCGCACTTCAGTGCAGTGTTTAGGAATGAACGTGGGGGGAGGCACGCCACGTCTGTCAAGATGTCAGACACACTCGTGCAGTGTCCTTGCGGCGCGGCGACGACGCGTCACGCTGCAAATACAAACAGCTGGTACACCAGCCCTCGCTCATGGGGTGCACACTGCTACACGGGAAAGCGGCGCCCAACACCAACATGCTTTTTCCTCCCACCTGACGCGTGCAACTCGTCCTTTCGCCCATCTGCGTGCGCCTTGACACTCTGCTCCTACCTCACCTCCACGCCCACCCCACCCACGCAACGCCTCTATCACTCACCCGCCGGGGCGCTCAAAACTTGACCCACAACGACGGCGTCGTCAGCAGCTCGAGTGCCCCCACCTTGGGCACGCCAATCCACGGGAACCGCCGCACGAGCGCGTCGTCTTCGAGCGCCGCCACGCCCGCCGCGGCGGCGGCCTCCCCGCCCCCCCCCTCTGCAGCGGCGGCGACGAGCACCGCGGCAACGGCCGTAAAGTGGATGAGGCGGATCCCGCCGACAATGTTGTAGCCCGGCACGAGCGCCCACCACCAGGTCATGGACGCGGGCGCGCCCGCCGAGCGCAACACCCCATTGACCGCCGTGTAGAGGCGCAGCTGCGCGCCGACAATCCACGCCAAGCCGAGGAGAGCGGCGCCCGCGGCGAGGGCCTCCCCGCCCACGACGCCCTCAATGCCATTGCCGAGGCCGACGAGGGGCAGCCACCCGGGGCCAGTGATGCCAACGACAAAGGGCGCGAGGGAGAGGAAGGCGCCCGGCCCCTCCCCCGTGGTCGTCACGAGCTCCTCCTCCGTGAGGAACTTGTAAAACCCGTACCACAGCAACCCCGTTGCGAGCGACCACACCGCCACGGTTGACAAGGGGCGCGCGCGCATGCCGTCCGCCGAGGGCATGGTGACAAGGGCCTTGTCAAAGACTGCGGGGGGGGGGGTGGCCGCCGTCGCGCTGGGCGTGCGCCGGAGGAGGGTGCGCGCAGGGCCGCCCGCCCGCCGGAGCGAGCGAGAGGCGCGGAGGGAGGTTGTGGGGGAGGCAGCCCAGCCGCAGTGGCCAGCCCCGAGCAGGCGGGTGGCGGCCGTCACTGTGGTGAACGGCGCCGCAAAAGCTGTAGCGGGTGCCATGGTTGAACAGAAGGAGGAAGCGTGTGAGGAGCAAGGAGCAGGAGCACTGCGCCAACAGTCGCCGTTGGGTCACTACTATGGTCAGAGAAAGAAACCAGAGAGGGGCGGTATGGCAGACACGACAGTCGGGCGGCAGTGTGGCGATGCGGTGGAAAGAAAGGAGGGAGGAGATAGGAGCAGGTGTCGGGGGACGGCAGCGAGCCAGACCGACTCTACCAAACACCTGCGCCAGTGGGGTCGTGGGCGATGCCCGCCGTGTGGCTAGAAGCATGCGAGAGCCACGCGCATCCAAGCCACAGCTCGATGCCGCGCGTGTGGTGCAGCAGCTGCGCTGCGGCATCTGTGCGACATCAGGAAGGGGGACCACTTCAGATCTTAGACTGCAAAGACTGGACGTCGGTCGTCTTTCCCGCAGTGCCGACAGTCGACGTCCCAGCTGGGAACCACCGTCCTCCGTCGGCTCTCTTCCCCTCCTCTCCTTCCTCTTTCCTCCTCCTGGTGTGCCAGATTAGTCCTTCCACGGCATCCCCATTCGTTGCCGCTGCCCGCGTTCCCCGCGGCTGGTGGCGGCGCCGCCATGGGCGCCCTCCCGGCGCCGTCGGGGCGGACAATTGTACTAGCGACTGGGGCGGTGACGCTGTTCGTTTTTGGTAGCCTCTTTTCGAGCGGCTACCGGTTCACGGGCTACCACGGGGACTTTGGTATGTTGGGTGACGGACCGCTGTGGCGTGGCGGGGGAGGCGGGTGGCGGGCCAGCAGCTACTGGTGCGGCTTGGAGGCAAACCAGCGCGTCGGTACGAGCTTTTGGGGTTGTGGGTTACGGGCTGTGGACAAGTGTGGGAGCTGGCGCAATCACGCGGTGGCGGAGGAGGGTGGGGGCTGCGGCAACGGCGCTGGCGCCTCGATCGGCGCCAATGGCCTGGCGGGGAATCCCAGTGACCACATATCATTTGCTTGGATGGCGGCGGCTGGGTGCTGCGGCTCGGTGAGCGGAGAGGGGTACTGCGGGGGAACCCGTCAAATAAGTCGCCTTCCGGAGAACGCGACATGACGTAGGTAGAGGTGTCTGACGACCACCCCCCACCACGTTGTCCAACCCAGACTGAATTGTTTTTTGTTTCGTCTTGTGCTGGCCGCTCTATCTTGTTGGCTTCTTCACAACGCCCCCGTCGCCGGCGACCGCCCCCTTTTCCTGGTCCAGCTGCCGCCGCGACGGCGTGCTACCAAACCGCCGCCCTCTTTGCCGTCGGCACGGGGCTGTCAGTGGCGGCCTCCGCGGCCCGGCGAGCGCTGCCCGCGTCGGGGCCGACACTGCCCCAATAAGTAGACGCCGCGCCCGCGGGGGGGGGGAGGGGGGCTTACGGAGGGGGGGGCGGGGCCCGTACGGCCGCGAGGGACGTGGCGGCGGTCGCTGACGCGCCTCGCGGGGTGACGGGCGGTGCGCCACCGTGCGGCCGCGAGGCAGGCAGCGCGGCACTTCTCAGCGCAAACTCCTTTTTCATGGTATCGCCTTTTAATCGGTTTGCCGACGACGTGCGTTGACGTGGCTACGGGTTGGTGCACGCGCACAGCCATCCACGCAAGACGGGTTCTCCGGCCTGGCGTGAGGGCCCCGGCGTACGGCGGGCGCCGCCACGGGGGTCGACACCGCAAGCCGGTCGACCTGTCGGCCGTCGCGCCGACCGCGACGCCGTGGATGGTGGGGGGTAAGGGACGGGGCACACCGCCCCGAGCGCCGTCGACACCCCATTAGCCGCTCGACAGCCGCTCGACGACCGTCGCCAGATCGATGAAGCCCGCGCCGCACGCGCACGACCACTCGGTGTAGCGGGCGGATTGCCAGCCGGGCGTAAACGGCCGCCGCAGCGCGTGGAGGTGGAGGTGCGGCACGGAGCGGAGCGGCCACCGGTGGAAGCCGAGGATGACCTCGTCCGTATCGACGGGGGCGGGGCGCCCAACTTGGGGGGTGGCGCCCCCCGCGAGGCGCCGCCCGACGGCGCCCATGTGGGCGAGGAGCGGCGCGTGCTCGGCGGAGAGCGACTCGACGCCCATTAGGGGAATGTGGCGCGGGACGATGAGCAAGTGACTGAGACGACGGGGGGGTAGGGTTGTATAGGAAGAGCGACATGTAACAAGCGTCTAAAGTTCCGCATGCAGGCGCAGCGGTTCGGTCAGCAGGATGACCATCAGCCACCGCGCCGCCATTCGACGCCGTGGTGCACCATGGTAGCCCGCCGGTGGACGGTACCACACCAAACCACAGCCCCCACAGCCAACCTGCAGTCCCCCACCTGACCCAACCGCCTGCACTTCCCACTAAACAGCCCCACCCGGTCCATCTGAAAACGTACATGGCCGCCGCCGGACTTCAGTCCCAAAACGCAACCACCTGCTCATCCTTGTACAGCACGCGCTCGGCATTGACTGAGAAAAAGCGGGCCCACACCTCAAGAAGGGGTTGCTCCACGTCCACCGGGGCAGACTGTGGAGGCATCGGACGATGGGGGTGTCAAGAGGCAGGAGAGCAAGTCAGAGGGAGACAGAGCGGAAGGGCGGGTGATGGAAGACACGGTCAAACAGGCGCTGGGACGGGGTAGGTGTCAGCCACTCTTCGTCACCATGGTGACTAAACTTCAGCACAGGAGAAGGGTCCATCACAACCTGACCGAACTGTACCATACTATGAAGTTAGGTGACTGTTGGCATGAAAAGGGGGTGCCACTTCATGTTCATGACTACGACCACACAAGAAGAGCAAGACCCGGACAGCACAGTGCTCCTTAAAGCGTGGGCGCACGCAAGCAGCAAATCGGCACGTTTTGGACTCCAAGAACTCGTTGGCACCGCCCTCACAGTACCCTGTGGCCCGGTTTTCAGTACAAGTGGTTTGCGACAAGGTTGTGCGCAGATTGCACTTCTAAATTCATATCACAAGAAGCGTCTCGCGGCGGTGCAGACTCTGAGAGCAAAAGAACATGTTTTCATGCTGCAGAACTGCGCTTCAGAGTGCGTGAACAACCGCACGTATCGAACCCTGCAAGAAACTTGCGATGAGGGCGCGCCATGCTTTTCGGGTCAAGGTTCTGAAGCACTGATTGGCAGCTTACATATCCAGGCTCTACCCACCAACCGTCAAAAGACAAGAACTTGCTGCTGCACATGTTCATGCTACAAGATCTTGTGCTGCACATGCCGTCTGACAAGAATTTCTTGCGAAAAAGGGCTTGTGTGCGCCCACGCTTTAAGGAGCACTGCGCTGCGGGTAGGGGGGGATGGTACTGTACGGTACGGTACTGCGGGCAAGCACAAGGCGATGTCGAGTACAACTGTCCCCACGGTATCAAGACCCACCGCAGGGTACTACATTGTTTTTTTTGTTGATGCAAGCCGTGCACGCCATACACCGGCGCGCGCCGTTGCGCAAGGGTGCCAGAGTGTGGGACGGCACCTCCCCGCTCCCCCCTAGTGCATGGAAGCGCAGACAGTTTCCCCGTCCGCCACTTCCCCTCCCCCCCCCCGAGCTGCCACCCTACCCAAGTAGCTTCCCACACTTGACCACACAAACGCTATGGGCAATCTGCGCACGCTGGCGTGCAGTTGGCGTAGGCACCGCAGTACCGCCCAACCCTCCCAGGCGGGGTGGACAGTCACGGATAGGGATCTTAAGGCATGGGGCCCGGCATGGCGGGCATGCGCGGCACCTCACGCGAGATACCACGACGGAGGCGCGCACGTTGGGAGTGGCCACGGCGTCGCCAGCATCGGCCGTGGTCGCCGCACAGCTGGCGATGGCAATGGCGAGGAGGAAGAGCAGTAGAGTCGTCAAGGTCACGGCAGCACGCATCCGCGTCGTGGCAGCGGTGGGGGCGTCTGTGTAGAGGCGGGCGCCCATCATGGTCCTGACGTGGGAGAGGCGGAGGGATGGGTGGTGGTGGGAACTTCCGCGTTGAAAGGAAGGCGGGGGGTGATCGTGCCGCCCTGGTTGTACTGCGCTTGTGGGTGAGGGGTGTGGTGGGTGGGCGGGTCGCGGGGTCCATGTTGGACGGGGGCGTCCCGCTTTTAACGAGGGGCTGGCGGTATGCCGTTTCCCCCCGCGCTCGATGCCTTTCCCCCTCCCCCCCCCGTGCACACGTGCAGCAACTTGGTGGCCGCGGGCGCGTCATGCGGGGGGTGGATGGGAGTGGAGCCTTCCTCCTCCTCCTCTCCTCCCAGCAGGGGGACAATGGGGTCCTTCCCCCACGCACGCGTCATGTGGTGCGGGGGGGCACCACATGCAGTGGTCCACAACCAGTGGGCGTCAGAGACGTGGCGGCAAAGAGTGGGTGACCACCCCACCCGTCTCATAGGGGCACACTGGGCTGTGTCCCACGGTTTCCCAAGAGCCTGCCACCCCCCACGCCACGGCACCGAACGGCACCCACCTACACCCCCCCCCGTCCACCCTCCCGCTCCGATTTGTGAACCCCAACTGCCACTAGGTACTGTACACTTGGGGATTTCTGAAGGGGCGTCGATGGCACTGCGGCAACGCGGCGGCAGCAACGTCATATCTACATGGGACGTCAAACGACCGCCGGGCGCCCTCCATCGGCGATGCCGGCGCCAACCCTTTTGCGACACCGCGGCACCACCATCCCACCGGCAGCCTGCCCGCGCGGCAGCCCGCCGTCCACGTGCGTCTGGTGGACACAGGGTACCGTCTGGAGCGCCCCTGCCACCTGCTCCGCACCCGCGCGTCATCCCTACGGGAGAACCCCCTCCACCGCATACCCCACCACGCCCTCCTGCCGAGGTTTTCCAACCGACCGCCGCTGGCAGAGTCCGAGGCGACGGCGTGTGCCACAGTGTGCTGTCAGCCCTCGCCCTTGGACGCAGACAACGCGGTGTCCATACTCGAGCCCTTCTGGCGGCGGCCGGCGGCGGCCGGCGCCGCAGACGGCGCCCGCTGCCGCGCGACGCCGCGTCCACGCAGAGCGGCCCAACACTCGCCACCCCATCCGCCCACAGCGGCAGGTGTGCCTCCCCCACCCCCGCCGCCGCGGCGGCTCCGACGTGCCACTCGCACGCCCGCCGGCGGTCGCGCGGGAGCGGATCCACACGGCGTAACGCGGGGAGCGTTTTGGCGGGCGATCGCGTCGGCATGTCGAGGCGGTCGACGATGGTCGTTGGGGACGACAGGCGAGCCACGGTGATGACGCACGTGGTGCCACCGAGCTCTACGCCAAAGACCCAGCCGTCGGCGGTGGCGGCGGCGGCGGTGGCCGCGGCGGCCCCATCGGGGGCGGCAGCGGCCGCCGAGGAGTTGTGGCCGCGGCATCCTATGAGGCTCGATCCTTCGGGGTGTTTAGCGCTATGCCGTCAGCGCAGGCGCAACGACTCTGTCCACAGGCGGTCTTCTTGTCAGGCGACCACCAAAAGTATGGCCGGGTCTCCGAGCGCATCATGGCTCTGTTTTCGGAGGTGACGCCTCTGTACGAGCCGCTCAGCTTGGACGAGGCTTTTCTAGATGTGACGGGGTCGCAGCGGCTGCATGGCGACGCGGCGACGATTGCTCGTCGGATCCGCACGTCTCTGTGGCAACGAGAAAAACTCACTTGCTCGGTGGGTATTGCGCCTAATAAGTTCCTCGCAAAGCTTGCGACCGAGCTCGCGAAACCGAAAGCCACCAAGACCGGACCGGTTTTTGGCTCGGGCGTGTTTGAGGTCAAACCCGGACGCGAACTCGAATTTCTCCACCCGTTGCCGGTCCGTTCCATGTGGGGCGTTGGCGCAAAGACAGCTGAACGCCTCACTCGTCTTGGGGTCGACACGATTGGCGACCTCGCTCAGATTCCGGAAACCACGTTG
>ENA-ORXT01003875-ORXT01003875.1-marine-metagenome-genome-assembly--contig:-NODE-3875-length-15985-cov-5.867425_pt1 | contig 15985 bp, 13 predicted proteins | sample MGYA00237868_ERZ511482 | MGnify/ENA metagenome assembly ERZ511482 | reverse complement strand
ATCCCTAAACCAGTAAACCTATTTCTTTCGGGTATGATACTCCATCTAATTATCCAAAGTAAGTAGGATCAGTATATATCGATCTGATTCATGGTTCTTAGATTCCAGTAGAAGTCTTTGATATCCTTTTGATATTGGGACAAAAGCTATATATTGGTACGTATGAGAACAAAATCCTAGCCATAAAGGTCAATTTCATCATACAAACGGTTATAACCGTTTGTATGAGTATTAAAGGATTGATAATGAGATATTTAGGGAGAGGAAAGGGCTTGTCAGAAGAAATATAAAAACGTAAAGATTTGAGTATAACTAGGGGGATATACACAAGTTATAAGGCATAAAAAAATAGAAATGAGTGAGACTAAAGAAAATAGCTTAAAAATAAGATGGACAAAGTTTTTAAACATAATCCTTGACCCATGGGTACTTCTGCTATTGGTAACAGTTCTAATCATATTCTATTATTACAAAAATAACACAATAGCAGATTTAGAAATATTCTACACAGTAATATTGGCACTCTTGGCATCAGTTTGGGGTGGCATTGTAGGGAATAGATGGATCAAAGTAAATGAAGAGCAAGTAATTGAAGCAAGAGGAAAAAATGCCGTTCGAAGCCTTAACTTATTAATTTCGTCAATTTCAAATATTGAAGACAGAATTGCTAATTTTAAAAGTCATTGTGATTGTGCTCAACCAAATCCACAAATTCTAAAATCCAATTTAGAAGAAGTTAATGAATCACTTAAAACAATAAAAAGCATAGGCTATAATTCAATTGAAAATTGGCAAGACATACTTCCAGAAGCAGATCTCAAATCATATTTTCTTAAGATACAGGAAATCAATCTTAAACTATCTAAGGAAAAGGAAAGAGTATTGTTTCTCGAAACCGAACTTAAAGATACTGAATTAGATAAGCAGAAGATAGGTGAATATAAATCCGAACTTCAAAGCAAGAAAGATGAAATATTTAATTTGCGACAACAATTAGTCAACTGTCACGATGATTATTCAACAGGAACAACATATAATCAAGAAATAGTTTGCACTTGTCGACATTGCAATTGCGATTATCAATCAGGCTCAGAAGTTTATGTTAATGGCATACCTCAATGCCCAAATTGCAATTGCAATCTTAATTCCTAAATTTGAAAAAGAAAAGGATCAATACATATGATAACTTAGTAGAGAAACTGGCGAGTGCCTCAAATCCAGAGCAACTTGCAAATATCTACAGTGATGAGGATGCAAAGAATCTATTTGAATTCTATTTAAAAAAGCACTCAGAAGTATTAATATACAAGCAACTTTATGTTAGCACATTTTTCCCAGCAGTAAATAAGGTAATCGCTCTTGACCAAAAAGCACATAGAAATAGTAAATACAAAAAGCTCCTAACCCTAAGCGAGGATGACTTCAAGGAGAACTTGTATGAAGTTATAAGATTGGCTTATGTAGGGCTTTTTCATAAGTACGAAAACTTTATTGACTCTTTAATAAATTATACACTTCAACTTTATAAAGATGATTACAAGGATAGAAAGGAATTTGAAAAGGTCATCCAAGACAAACTTGATTATAGAATTAAGGATTGGAAGAATTTCGGTACAATAAGCAGATTAAATTGGATAGTGAATTGTATAAAACATTATGATTCATACCCATTAAAAAGAAATGAAAAAGAAATTAATAAAGGTGTGCCTATAGAGTACTTATCATATCCGACAAACAAGAAAATAAGATTAAAGCCGGCGAGTTTGCTATTGAGCCCGGTATGAGCGCGCAAGCTATTTTAGACAGGTTTGTATCGGGCAAAACGCTTAGCTATAACAGTCGCATTATTGAAGGTTACACCTACGCCGACTTGGTTAAGAGCATTCAATCTGACCCTAACTTAGTTCAAACGCTCACCGATGCTGATTATACCAACATCATGGCTAAAATTGGCTCTAAGCACAAAAAGCCAGAGGGCTGGTTTTTCCCAGATACTTACAATTATCCCCGCGGCACCACTGATTTAGAGTTTCTAAAGCGCAGTCACAAAGCGATGCAAGATTTTCTTAATAAAGAATGGGCGCTTAGAGATAAAAATTTACCGTTGAAAAAGCCTTATGATGCATTGATCCTAGCATCGATTGTCGAAAAAGAAACCGGCGTGCCAGAAGAGCGCCCTTTAATTGCTCAAGTTTTTCATAATCGCCTAAATAAAGGCATGATGTTACAAACTGACCCGACTATTATTTACGGTATGGGAGAGCGCTTCAAAGGCAATATTAGAAAGTCAGACCTTCGACGTGATAATCCGTTTAATACATATAAACGTACCGGTTTGACACCCACCCCGATCGCCACACCAAGCGCTGAGGCAATTAGAGCAGTGTTACACCCTGAGGCGTCTAAAGCACTTTACTTTGTCGCACGTGGGGACGGCACTTCTCACTTTTCTAATACTTATCGTGAACACCGTAAAGCCGTCGTTAAGTATCAATTGGGTGGCAATGCTAAGCGCTACACAGGTGATAAATGAGCAAGTTGCGCGGCCTGCTTTTGACGTTTGAAGGCACCGAAGGGGCTGGAAAAACGAGCAACCTACAGCACGCTAAAGCGCTCATTGAAGCGTCTGGGCGTACGGTAATCGTCACGCGCGAACCCGGCGGTACCAAGGTGGGAGAAAAGATTCGTGAGGTGTTGCTAAACCCCGATTTGCCTGCGATGCACGCCGATACTGAGCTATTGCTGATGTTTGCCTCGCGGGCTGAACACTATCAACATAAGATTTTACCCGCGCTAACCGCCGGTAGCTGGGTGCTGTGTGACCGATTTACGGATGCAAGCTTTGCTTACCAAGGGGGCGGGCGTGAAATTGATGTAAGGCGCATTGAAGCGCTGGAAAATTGGGTATTAGCCAAGTTCAAAGCAGACAGGACTTTCTTGTTTGATTTGCCGGTTAGTATTGGCCTGTCTAGGGCTAAAGCTCGCGGCGCTGCTGACCGTATTGAATTAGAAGAAGTGGCTTTTTTTGAACGAATTCGCCAGTGCTACTTATTACGCGCAGAAAAAGAGCCCGCGAGGTTTTCTTTAATAGATGCAGCGCAATCGCTTGAGGTGGTAAGCGATCAGGTGGGCGCGGCTGTCGATGAGTTACTAACAAAGAGCGTGAGGTGATTTACGCTTGGCAACAAACGAGCTGGGATACGCTATCGCGAGGTAGGCTGCAAAACCATATGCCGCACGCATTATTATTAGCGGGGCCTGAACATTGCGGTAAACTCGATTTTGCTAAGAGTCTTGCCAAATCGCTACTGTGTGAACTGCGTGATGAGACAAGTCAGTTAGCCTGTGATCAATGCAAAAGCTGCCGCCTATTTGAGGCAGGGTCGCACCCCGACTACACTGCGGTGCAGTTAGCTGAAAAAAAATCACAGATAGTGGTCGATCAAATTCGTAAACTTAATGAATTTGTTTATCTCAGCAGAAGTTATGAAGGTAGCCGGGTAATCATCATTGCCCCTGTTGAACGCCTTAATGTGAACGCTGCCAATAGCTTGTTAAAGACGCTTGAAGAGCCCCCTGAAAAAACCGTGCTGATTTTAGTTAGCGCCAACCCTTCTGAGTTGATCCCCACCATTCGCAGTCGTTGCCAAGTGCTACATTTGCCGCAGCCCTCGCTTGAGCAAGCGACTCATTGGCTGTCTGCTCAATCAACTGAAAACCCAGTCGATGAGCTATTAGTCGCTGCGGGCGGTAAGCCGATGCTGGCCCAACAGTTAGATCGCGATGAGCGTTTAGCAACTCGTAAGCAGCTAGCTACCGACATACTTAAATTATTGCGTGGAAACTTATCGCTTGTTAGCGTGGCTAAGAACTGGGAAAAATCGCCTAAGGCGGACTTGCTCGATTGGCAGCTGCAGTGGGTACAGGCGATGATCAGAAGTCAGTATTTGGGGGAGGGTGAATCAACGGATAAAATTAGCCCTCACTTGTACCATCTCATGACTCAGTCGATTGATAGCCTGTGGGAGCTGCATGATGGCCTGTTAGCGTTAAAATTACATGTCCATGCGTCGTTAAACCCTCTTCTATTTACAGAAGATATGCTACTTTTGTGGCAAAACCAGTCTCTGTCTAAATGAGGCATTAATAATAAAAACATCAGGTCAGTGGGCGTAGTAACCATGGAAGAGAAGCAAGAAGTTAGAAACGTTATCTCGGTTAGTTTCAAAGACAAAACAGCATTGCATGCCAATTATATGCCGTTCATTCGAGGAGGAGGGCTTTATGCGGCAACAGACAAAGAATTCATGCTGGGTGATTCTGTCATCCTATCGCTAAAGATTATGTCGATTTCAAAAAAATTCGCTATTCCAGGAAAAGTGGTGTGGATGTCACCATTGCAAGCACAGGGCGCGCAGGGTGTAGGCGTACAGTTTGCAGGGCGCACAAAAGAAAACGTCAGAATGGCATTGGAAGCGATTTTAGGTGATTTGGCGGCAAAGCCTTCGATTTACCACACCTATTAAATAGAGCATCTGTGGGCTGACTACTCTGGGCCCCAAATTAACGCATCAAGGTCATCGGTTGAAGTGGGCGTCATTCCTGTGACTTTGCCATTTAAAATGACCAGCCCTTCCTCCGTCAATCGCGCTTTTTGAGTGCGATAGGCCTCACTGTCCAAATCAAATGCCAAGCTTTTATCTGATCTAACAATACGGTGCCACGGGATGTCACTACTGGCTCGGCTCATCGCTTTACTGACCATGCGTGCGTGGCGAGGAAAGCCCGCCGCTTTAGCCACCTCACCATAAGCCATTACTTGGCCAATTGGAATACCTACCACCACGCGCCAGACCGCCTCATCAAATTGTGCTTGAAATACACTCATCTCAACACTTAATAGTCCCAAGCATTGGGTGCCTTTGGGTCATTAAACAAGCGTCGAATAGCGTCTGATTCTGCTGAGCTAGGGTTACCCCATGAGCCGACTTTTTGTGTGGCAGGCTTGCTCGCGTTTGAAGAGCGAGCTGCAGCTTTGACTAAGGCGGCTTGGTTTTTCATCGTCGGCACACCCGGTTTAAATCGACGGTTCATGGTATAGGTGCCGGGGTTGTGAACAGGTTTGCTTTTTCTTACCACGTGCCCCGCACGTGAGCACGCGTACCACCAGCACTTGTCTGTTTTTTGAAAATACATTAACGCACGATACTTAGGCGCATCGGCAGGGTCTTGTGCAATGTGCTCTTTAATTCCCCAGCTACCAATCCAATTGAAATGACGTGGTGCTGAAAAAGCAATAAACAACTTACCACCCGAACGCTTCCAGCCTTGTAAAAATTGATAATACAGTTTGGCCATGCGCTCATCTTTGTTTGCTTGAATCAGATACTGATTAGAGGCGTCATTATTGCTATGGGTTTTATAAGCTACCAAGTGTTGCCCCCCCTCATAAGCGATTAAATCAATGCCGTATTGGCCGGCAATGCGACTTTGCTGCTGCACCATGCGTAAGGTGTTAGGAACGGAATAACGGTTGTGCTTTGATTTTAACAGTTTGAATACCTCATCGACGCTATTGATGCGCTTTTGAGCTTTTTGGCTGGCGTGAAAATAGGGTGCAATGGCGAGCGCGTCTACTTTTTTATAGGCATCTTTATAGCCTAAAATCATGTGTGACATGGGCAAATTGGTCGTCATACCGCTTAACACTCTGACCAGTCGGTTGTTGCCATTAAAGGCTTTTTCCCAAATATCAAATATCTCGACACTTCGCTGTGAGTAATATTTTAAACCGCGGTAGATTTTATGAACGTCCAAACCCAGCCTTTCACCCATTAATTGCATGTGGTGAGTTTGCGAGAAAACGCCGTTCCACGTCTCGTTGCTATATTCGATGTAAGCCTTTAATTCGGGCTTGAGGTGTTTACTCACGTATTCAGCATACTTTTGCACGTATTCGTTATTAGCGCGGTGCGGTAGGCTAAACCAAGGGTCAGCGCCGGTTAAATTAGCCAGCTTTACCATGACCTCAATCGGTGCACCTCTAACGCCTTCTTTGCCGCCCCACGTGGCTTTATTTAGCGTTGCCCGACGCGCCCAAACGCCTACAGGGTTTCGGGTGATGCCTGAAATATTCATCATCCTGATGACTCGAAAGTCCTTCATGAAATTTAAATATTCAGGGTTAAATACAATCTCTTCATGGTGTTGCGCAAAAGACATAAAAGGATTGTTAGGGCCGCACTGCTTTTTTGCTTTTACTTTGCGAAAAGGGTTACCTTTGCAAATACCGCCGGGCATAAGAATCCGAATGTTTCTAACGTGATTGGCAGGGTTAGACTTAATAATGGTCAGTGAGGCGCTGATTTTTTTATTTTTGCCCGGTCGAATCTCAATTAGGTCACGTCCCGGCAAGCGCCTGACCAGCCGTGCATTAACCCCATAGCGGATCTCTCCCTGCCCGTCGTAATAAACATTATACACCGTGCTAGGAATACTGTTAGCAGGATACCCCCCAATAAAACGTGTGCCTGCGATACCACCGTTAAGTTTTACCGGCCAGCCGTCGCGGTCGTATTCTATTTTGCCTTTCGTTAGCCAAGGTCGCGCCTCTTCAAAGGGTAGCGCCAGTTTGAAAAGATTAAGAAAGGGCACGCTAGAGTCCATATCCATGGTTTCATTGGTATTGATACCCAGTGGAGAGGTGCGGTTGCCGGTGAAGGCAGTTGCGCTTAGTAGGGTGATGTTCATTAGCAGTAAGGCGGCTAAGAGCAATTTAACGCATCGATTATTATTCATGTGTAAATACTTTATTGGTATTGTCGAACCCGTTGAGTGAAAAATGAACATGTCGGGGGCGTTCTAAGTAAAGACTCAACTGATTAAGGGCTAAAAGGCTGTAAAACAGGGACAAGCTGCATAGGTATAAGTAGATTTTAGATAACTGTCAACTTTTTCAGTGAGTTATCGCCTCTATTAAATAAATTAATTAAGCCTGTGAACGACTACCTCGGTGCATTGCGGGGCCAGAAAGGTTTGTTCAAATCATTGCGATCAGCGACGGCAAATTCAAAAATAGAAAAGCCATCAGAGCCCATCCGTAAATCGCTAATAACAATCATGTCCTGGCGGTCGCTTATCTTGTAAAACCCTGAGGTAAACCAAGCGAGGCGATACGCTGCGGCTTTATTATTTAAGTTGTTTAACCACTGTTTATTGTGTTCGTAGCCATTAAAATGCAGTGGTGTATCAGGGCGAGAGACCGATGCGCGCGTCTCATAATACACTTTTTCGTCCATAACAATTCCACGCCAATTTAAGGTGTTATAGCGCTCTGGTGTGACTTTAAGTGCCTGATAACTAATGCCTTGGCGCGTCAACTCACGCTGGATATGCTGAATAACCTGTGTTTTTGCGTATAAGCTCCAGCCAAGGTAGGCGGTGCTAATGCCTAAACCTAAAATGCTCAATGAGGCCAGCTTGGGTTTTTTAAACAAGGCCCATAACCCAGTACACAAAAGCGGAATCGTATAGAGCGGATCAACAATAAAAATAGAAGCCCAAGACTCAGGGTTGCGTGCTAGTGGCCAAAAAAGCTGAGTCCCATAAACCGTAAAACTGTCTAAAATAGGGTGTGTGACTAGGGCTAGCCAAACGGCTAATAGCAACCGTTTAAATGTGATGGTATTTTTAAATGCATCAAAGCGCAGCAACAAAAAACTAATGATCGGTGCAATGAGGCTGAGGGTAAAAAGCGAATGACTAAAGCCTCGGTGTTGGGTGAAATTACTCACCGCATCGCCATAGTTAATAAGCACGTCCAAATCGGGCAAAGTTCCAAGCGCTGCACCTAATATTAATGCTTTACGACCTAATGGTTTGCCTGCAATCGCATGGCAAGCTGCGGCGCCTAAAACAATCTGTGATACTGAGTCCAATAGGGCTTTTCCTTATTATAAAATATTCATGGCAGGGATAGTCTTGTTGTGCAAGAATCCACAGCCTTTATTATAAGCCATAGATACCGAATGTCCTTCCTAAAACAATTATCTCCAAAGAGCCCTAAAGACGACGTCTTGTCGGGGTTAACCGTTGCGCTTGCGTTGGTTCCTGAAGCTGTCGCGTTCGCTTTGGTTGCACAAGTCCACCCGCTGTTAGGATTATACGCAGCTTTTATAATTGGTATTATTACATCGGTGTTTGGTGGCAGGCCAGGGATGATCTCAGGCGCAACGGGTGCTATCGCTATTGTATTGGTGAGCCTGGTGGCTGAGCATGGTGTGGAATACCTATTTGCAGCGGTTATCTTAATGGGTACGCTACAAATTATATTCGGTGCATTAAAACTGGGTAAATTTATAAGGCTGGTGCCGTACCCTGTTTTTCTGGGCTTTGTAAACGGCTTGGCGCTAGTGATTTTCCTCGCTCAACTAAAGCAGCTGCAAATCGTTGGTGAGGATGGAACCCGCGAGTGGATTCAAGGTTTGCCTTTATTTATTATGATTGGTCTAATTCTCGCAACCATGGCCATCATTCAGTTTTTGCCAAAACTAACCAAAGCCGTACCCTCGACCCTTGTCGCTATTATTTTATTAAGTTTAATCGTAGCTTTGCTAAATGTTGATACCCGCACCGTCGGGGACATTGCATCGGTGGCTGGAGATTTACCGACTTTCCACATTCCTACCGTACCGCTCACTTGGGAGACATTCTTCATTATCTTGCCTTATGCGGTTGTTATGGCATTGGTAGGTCTGATCGAAAGTCTGCTGACGCTTAACCTCGTTGATGCCTTAACCGAAACACGTGGTCAGGCAAATCGTGAAAGTATGGCGCAGGGCTTGGCAAATTTTGTTACCGGTCTGTTTGGTGGAATGGGCGGCTGTGCGATGGTTGGTCAAAGTATTATCAATATCAATTCAGGGGGCTTTGGACGGCTATCCGGCATAACTGCCGCATTAGCATTGCTCGCGATTATTCTTCTTGGTGCGCCGTTGATTGAGCAAATTCCAATTGCCGTATTAATCGGCGTCATGTTTATGGTGGTTATCGGCACTTTCAAATGGTCGAGTCTGCGTTTGTTTGGTCGCGTCCCACACATCGAATTAATAATTACAGCAGTTGTCATGCTGACCACTGTACTCGCTGATTTGGCCGTGGCGGTAATCTTAGGGGTGATTTTGTCAGCCTTAGTCTTCGCTTGGGATCATGCGAAAAAGATCCGTGTTCAAAAGTATGTTAATGAAGGTGGAAATACCGTCTATGAGTTAATTGGCCCCATCTTTTTTGCCTCTATTCATAATTTCCAAGCGTTATTTCAACCGCGTGAAGATGCCGAAGATGTGATTATTGATTTTAAACGCTCACGCGTTGCGGATCACTCAGCGCTAGAGGCGATCGATCAATTAGCCGAACGCTATGAGAGAGCGGGCAAAAGACTCCATCTCGTGCATTTAAGCCCGGAGTGTCGTTTATTGTTGAAAAAAGCGGGTGATTTGGTTGAGGTAAATGTACTAGAAGATCCTGTTTACTCCGTAGCGGCCGGTTTAACCGCTTCTGAAATCGATGCTTACGCGGCGCGAAGTAAGAAAGTTGGCGGCGCGGCGCACTAGCCTCTTAAGTGACGCGTTTTTAAGGTCGCTGTATTAACAGACAGATGGTTTACTTTTAACCATCTGTCTTATGATTAGAAGTCGTTGTGTAAAATAACCTATAGTTCAAGTTGCCCATAATTAAAATAAGAGCGCGTTATGTTTATCCCTATTAGTCAGATGGACTCTGAACCTTGTCAACGTCAAGCAGAGAAAATTCAACAAAATGACTCTGAAGGTTTATCCTACAGGGGTACCAACAGCGACGATGAACGTCTGCACAGCATGAGTTTGGTGGTTTTTAGTCTCTCGATATGATTACACCTTCACCACATAATTTAATCATGCTTCAGCATGAGCTTTTAATGTCTTTTGGCCCTTCGGTTGAACCTGAAGAGACGCTTAAGAGTTTCACGATGGGCGCTATAAAAGCGCTCAACTTGCGCTGTATTTACGTATTGGAGAAAGATAATCCCATTCTTGGGCTTGAGTCTTCTGTCCATCGCATTCCTCTGGCGGCGGCTGACTTTTCAAGCTATCCATCGTTAAAAAAATTCGACGAATGTGGGTTTCCCGCGACCAGCGATTTTGTTGAAGAAATTGTTGTTGATGGTCGCTATTGGTACTGCTATTCGCTTAAAAATCTTGGCTACATCATTTTTGAACGACGCGGTAAGGCATTTGATACCCCACTTATTAATGCACTGATTGCACCTGTTGCAAGGTTTACACAAGCGTATGTCGATCGAAAACAGTTTCTGCTAAATGAGCAAAACCGTCACCATATAAAAAGCATTTCTGATCGTATTCAGTCTGAAAAATACCGCCTCGAACATATTTTTAGAACGATAAAAGATGGCGTACTGGTGCTTGATAATGATGGTTTGGTCTACTTTGCAAACCTAGCGGCTTACAAGCTGTTTGGTTTAGATGAGAATTACGGTCTAGAAGAGCATTTTACTTATTATTTTCGCATTGTTGAGATTGGGACCAATAAAGACCTGACACGCACTATTGTTGAGGACTGTGCTAAGTACGGAGAATGGACATCGAGTGATCCTGTCATATTAAAAACATGGGAAGACAGAGAGGTTATTGTCAGGCTCAATGTCAAAGGTATGAGTGATACCAAAGGCGTTGAAAATATTAGTGAACAGTATTTTGTTTCCACATTTCATGACATTAGTGAAGCCTACCAAATGGAGCAAAAGCTTAAATGGCAGGCTAACCATGACCCTTTGACGCAGTGCTTAAATCGGCGAGGGTTTGAAAATCAGCTAGAACGGCTAGTCAAACACACAGATGATCAAACAGAACGCGCCTTAATTTGTATGGATTTGGATCGCTTTAAGCATGTTAATGATATTGGTGGGCACAGTGCTGGCGATGCGTTATTGCAGCAAGTAACCGTGCTGATGCAGCAGGAAATTCGTGAGAGTGATTACCTTGCCAGAGTCGGTGGGGATGAGTTTTGCGTAATCTTAAGTGATGCCTCGCAGGATGTGTCTATGGATGTGGCCCAAAGGATACGTAAACAAATTGACCGACTGCGCTTTAGGTGGGAAGAGAATATTTTCACCATTGGTATTAGTCTTGGTGTTTCAACTATCATGCCTGATGAGGATGATGTCGATGCCATTTTCTCAAGAACAGATGAGGCGTGCATGGCGTCAAAAGAAAACGGCCGCAATCAGGTGACATTTGCCCATCCTTTGAACCTTGATGCAGAGGAAAGTGACGCCAGCGAAAGCGATTGGTTGCGCATGAACTATCTGAACTGCGTTAATAAATCCTTATCTGATACTGACAATGACTGTAATATTATTCTTTACAAACAAAACATCAGATCGATAGGCGACGCACAGCTACCTGACCATCAAGAAGTGCTTATCCGCATTCAGCATCAAAACAGACTGATTATGCCCAATGCTTTTCTCCCCGCGGCTGAGCGCTGTGGCAAAGTGTGTGATATTGATCTTTGGGTACTGGTTAACACGCTGGAGTATCTGGTTGATAACAAAAACAGTCATCTAAATGTGAATCTGTCAGGGGTGACCTTAAGTGATGACACTTCACGTAGCCAGATTTTTGAGCTGATTTGTGAATACCCTCAGGAAGCACAGCGATTGTGCCTTGAGATCACTGAAACTGCGGCTATTACTAATTTAACAAAATGCATTGCGTTTGTTGAGAAGATTACCAATCTCGGGGTGTCATTCGCACTGGATGATTTTGGTACCGGCGTTTCATCGTTTCATTATTTGAAAAACCTACCCGTAAAATATTTGAAAATTGATGGGTCGTTTATCGAAGATATCTGCAATAACAAAATTGATGAAATACTGGTTCAGTCGATTGTCGCTGCGGCAAGCGCAATGCAGATCAAAACGGTGGCTGAATACGTCAGCCATGATGATATCCTTAATCGGGTCAGGGACTTGGGTATCGATTATGCACAAGGCTACTGCCTCGGTAGGCCTGAAGAACTAACTAAAACAACAAATTACAGAAAAATTAAACAGATGAGATTGCTACACCCTGCTTAATCGGTTTTGTTAACGAGCTGAAACCGCTATAATCGCGCGATGAATACTCAAGCTCGCGATATTTTCTCGCACCGTAAATACTGGCCTCATAAATTTGGCACCGCTACCGAACTTCCCATGACCCGCGAGGAAATGGACATACTCGGTTGGGACTCCTGCGACATTATCATCTTAACCGGCGATGCTTATGTTGACCATCCAAGCTTTGGAATGGCTATTATCGGCCGTTTGTTAGAATCGCAAGGTTTCCGAGTGGGAATTATCTCCCAGCCAAAATGGGGTGATGTAGAAGATTTTCAGCGTTTGGGTAAGCCCAATCTGTTTTTTGGCGTTGCATCTGGGAATATGGATTCTCTGGTAAATCATTACACTTCTGACCGCAAACGCCGCTCGGACGATGCTTACACGGCAGGCAATATCGGCGGTAAACGCCCCGACCGTGCCACCATCGTATATTCACAGCGAGCGAAAGAGGCATACAAAGGCGTACCGGTTGTTATCGGTGGTATCGAGGCGAGTTTACGCCGTATCGCTCAATATGATTACTGGTCTGAAAAAGTCCGGCGTTCAATTTTGCCCGATTCAAAAGCTGATCTATTAGTTTATGGCAATGCGGAGCGGGCGATTGTTGAAGTGGCGCACCGTATCGCGGCGGGTGAAAAAATCGCCGATATTACTGATATCCGTGGTACTGCTTTTATGCGTCAAGGCATCCCTGAGGGTTGGACAGTCATTGATTCGACGAGTATCGACGGGCAGGAATCGTTAGAACACAACGAACCTAACCCTTATGTTGATACAACACAAAAAAACGACTGCGAGAAAAGTAACAAAGAAGGCATGGCCAAGCAGGAGGCGGCAAGCGGCGCTTCTATCCAGCCTGCCATCGATAAGCAAAATGAAGGCGCGGCGCAGATTGTCTTTTTTGATCAGCGTCCCAAAAATATTGACCGTGAAACGAGCGTTATTCGCCTACCGTCGTATGATCAGGTCGTTGAAGATAAGTATTTATACGCACACACTTCCAGAGTGTTTCATTTAGAAACAAATCCCGGTAACGCAAGAGCGTTAATTCAGCGTCACGGTAAACGTGATGTTTGGCTTAACCCGCCGCCCATTCCACTGAGCATGTCAGAGTTTGATAAGGTGTTTGAGCTAGCTTATACCCGCCAGCCACATACCTCTTATGGCGATGCGGTGATACCGGCTTATAATATGATTCGTTTTTCAGTGAATATTATGCGCGGCTGCTTTGGTGGCTGTACGTTCTGTTCTATTACAGAGCACGAAGGGCGGATTATTCAAAGTCGCTCAGAAGACTCGGTGATTCGAGAGGTCGAAACGATCCGTGACAGTGTGCCCGGGTTTACTGGAAATATTTCAGATTTAGGCGGCCCTACTGCAAACATGTACCGGTTGCAGTGCAAGAGCCCGAAAATTGAAGCATCGTGCAGACGTTTATCTTGCGTCTATCCCGGCATCTGTAGCAACCTTAATACCAACCACAAACCGCTGACTAAACTCTACAGACGCGCACGTGCTTTGCCCGGTATTAAGAAAATATTCATAGCATCGGGTCTGCGTTACGACTTAGCCGTTGAAGATCCTGAATACGTTAAGGAGCTGGTGTCCCATCATGTAGGCGGTTATTTAAAAATTGCACCTGAGCATACTGAGCAGGCGCCGCTGTCAAAAATGATGAAGCCTGGCATTGGTACTTATGATCGGTTCAAGCAGCTCTTTGATAAGTACTCCGCTGAGGCTGGTAAAGAACAATATTTGATTCCTTATTTCATCTCAGCGCATCCTGGTACGACGGATGAGGATATGTTGAACCTTGCGCTTTGGCTTAAGAAAAGTAGCTTTAGACCGGATCAGGTGCAGGCATTTTTGCCCACACCGATGGCGATAGCTTCAGCGATGTACCATACAGAGCTGAACCCGTTGAAGAAAATTGATCGTCAGACTTCTGAGCATGTTGGTAGCGTTAAAGATTCTCGTCAGCGTCGCTTGCATAAGGCGTTGCTGCGTTATCATGCGCCTGAAAACTGGCCAATTATCCGTGAAGCGCTGACACGGATGGGTCGAACTGATTTGATTGGTAATAGCAAAAAGCATTTGGTGCCGACATGGGATCCATCAAAGCCAAGAGCAAAGTCTACGGGCGGAAGTGGCAGTGATTTACATCATCGTATTCGTCTTAAGCCTGAAGACTCTAAAGGGCCTAATAAAGGCAAGGCAGGGCGCGGCGGAAGAAATAAAGGCGCTAAGCCAACGGCAAAGCGCTAAACCCTAAAAGGTAGGACTGAACAATAAGGCGACACGGTCTATGACAGTTTCGCTTTCAAACGGTCGGTAATGTTTTTCTTGACCCCACCAACATTCAGAAGATAGCTGGCTATCAGGTAGATAGCCAGTCCCGAAAGGAACTGCGCCAATAGCCACAGCCAGCCTCGCTGCTCTCTGAAGTAGTACAAGCACAGCCCCATCAGCAGTGTTGCAAAGAGTATTTTACTCACTTCTTTAAGCGGAAAAGGGATCGGGAACACGCGTCTACCAAAGATAAAACCAAGCAATACGCTGACCATAAATGATAGCAGCGTCGCTATTGCAGCACCCTGCATACCCATTTTCGGAATTAGCCAGTAATTCAGCAGCAGGTTTAAGACAGCAACAGTTCCGGCAATCTTAAAGATCCCCATATTGTAGTTGCCCAGTTGGAAAGGCAGATGCATATAAAAAGCACCGGCACCCATAAAAAATACCGCACTGGAAACCCAAGGAAGTAGCAGCGTAACCGATTCTTTATACTCATCGCCAATCACCAAATCAACAATATTCGGCCCAACTAAAGATAGACCAACAACTGCTGGAATGGATAGCCCAAGTAGTAACACGGCGTATGTCTTAAAATATTCCAGTGCGGCTTCTTTACCTTTGGTATCCAGCAACTTCACGATCATTGGATAAGCTGCTAAATTAACGGCATTCATGACCATAAGCACAGAGTTTCCAGCAAGGTCATAACCTACTGCATATTTTCCCGCTTCCGCTTTACCGGATAGCCAGGCCAGCATATAACGATCTGATACATTAGCGATTTCATCAAGCAAAAATGATGCAGCCAGAGGCATACCGTAGATCACTAATTTTTGGGTCAGTTCAGGAGAGTAGGCCGATGCATCAAACTGTAACCAGCTCTTAGTGGTCTGTATTAGTGAAGGGATTAGCATCCCTGTCGCAACACCGATGAGTAATCCCATGGCTCCAAAGCCTAGATAAGCTAAAGTAGATCCCAACGTTAGTGCAAGCACAGAATAGCTTATCAGCATAATGGCATAGCTAGTAGGCTGCATCTGAGCCGTTTTCAACATAAGCCCAAATCTATGTGAAACAAATCCACAGAGGAGCACCAACCAAGCAACCAGATAGCCTATTGACTCATTAGCGATAAAAAAAGAAACCGCCACCGCTAAGATAATAATCGGCAGTGAGAGGAATCGATACAGCACCCCCATCGTTGAGATAAAGGTTTTATCCGTATAAGTCCCTCCCGGCCAAAACCGCACCATGCCGACCGGTATCCAATTGAATACGGTTGTATTCATGAACATTGCCGCGGTAAAAATTAGCGTGTAAACACCATATTGGCTAGGTGTTAATAAGTGCGTGTAGACAGATAAGGCAGTAAATGCCATTAGCCCGGGTATGATTTTGGCCAGCATGTAAATGCTGCTATTTTTGAGTAACATAGATGTCGGCTATCTCGGATTCTTGGTGCAAAATTTAACAAGCAGCATCCTATGGTTATTGGATGCTGCTATTTTATACTTGGTATGGGTGAAATTA